>JAEEGL011647929.1_pt1 | contig 51733 bp, 52 predicted proteins | sample 9134231 | NCBI WGS metagenome assembly JAEEGL01 (sample SAMN16246548, study PRJNA631951) | gut metagenome | biome: gut microbiome; feature: rumen; material: fiber-attached | host: Bos | place: Iran: Karaj | collected 2018-10
ATCCGCATCTTCTCCCGTGACGAGAAGAAGCAGGACGATATGCGTCACGACTTCCAGGCACGTATGCCGGAAGTAGCCAATAAGATTAAATTTTACATTGGTGACGTGCGCAACAAAAGCACACTGAAGTACGCAATGAAAGGCGTGGACTATGTGTTCCATGCTGCAGCCCTGAAGCAAGTGCCCAGTTGTGAGTTCTTCCCGATGGAGGCAGTGAAGACCAATGTGATTGGTACGGACAATACGCTGGATGCAGCTATTGATGCAGGCGTAAAGTGCGTAATCTGCTTGAGCACCGATAAGGCTGCTTATCCTATCAATGCTATGGGTATCACCAAGGCTATTGAGGAGAAGATTGCAGTGGCCAAGAGCCGTCTGAGTGGTGAAACCAAGATTTGCTGCACACGTTATGGCAACGTAATGTGCAGCCGTGGTAGTGTTATTCCTCTTTGGATTGACCAGATTCGCAAAGGTAACCCTATCACTCTGACTGAGCCCAAGATGACCCGTTTTATCATGTCTCTGGAAGAGGCTGTTGATTTGGTACTTTTTGCCTTTGAGAATGGCAAGAATGGTGATATCCTCGTTCAGAAGGCACCCGCTTGCACTATCCAGACTCAGGCTGAGGCTGTGAGAGACTTGTTCAAGCATCAGGCACCTGAGGGAACAGAACCCGAAATTAAGGTGATTGGTATCCGTCACGGTGAGAAGATGTACGAGACCCTTCTGACGAAGGAAGAGGCAGCCAAGGCCATTGATATGGGTAACTTCTATGCTGTGCCAGCGGATAACCGCGACCTGAATTACGATAAGTACTTCAAGGAGGGTGACACCAAGCGTGCATTGATAGAGGAATTTAACTCGAATAACACGAGGATACTTAATCTGGAGGAAACAAAGGATAAAATAGCAGCTTTGGAGTATATTCAGAATGAACTTAATGGTATTCCCAATATTGTAAAATAAAGTTCAACTTAGATAAGTTTATTTCTGATAGTGTGCCCCTTCGTCCTGTCAGCATGTTTGTCTCAGATATTGAGGCAAACAAAGAGAAACTAGCGGAGGAAATTAAAGGTAAGAAGGTCTGTGTTATAGGTGGTGCAGGTTCCATCTGTTCCTGCTTTATCAAGGCGGTATTGTGTTTTGAACTAGCATCAGTGGTTGTGGTTGAGAGAAATGTCAAGCTTGTTTGGATATTGTTGAGCCGCAAATACATCTCGACAAATTAAAATTATAATCAAATAAAAAGCCCCGACCAATCGGCCAGGGCTAATTCCTCCCTCTAAACAGGGGGATTAGAGGGGGTCTTTCTCCCTCCCTCGGGAGGGTTAGGGGAGGGGTTCCAAATCCCTATACTCCGTCACCACCTCATAGCACGGACAATCTTTACCGGGATTCAGATCATGGTGCCCCACTATCAATGCCTTCGGGAACATCTGGTGTAGCTCCTCCAGCTTCTCGCGCAGTGCTCGTTTCTGTTCAGGCGTTCGAGTGTCCTCCGTTTCACCTGCTGAGTTGAGGCCGCCCTCGTAGCAGATACCAATCGAGTGTTTGTTATGGTGTACCACATGGGCACCAATCATTTCCAATGGACGTCCCAACTCGATAGAACCATCCCGTCTGACAACGAAGTGATACCCGATACCATTGTGAAACCCTCTCTCGCGGTGCCATTCGTCAATCTGTTTGGCTGAACTGGTTTGTTCCGGCCTCACTGCCGAGCAGTGAACAACAATTAATGTAATTGTACGCATATAATAATAATTTTTCTGAAGAACCAACGGTTGACAGCCGTTGGTTCTCTTTTATTTACCTGTCCTTAGTTATCTCACGCACGAGCTTGCGCCGAGAGCCGTAAGTACGGCTGCAAGAAGGTTAATCACTGTTTGGATAACGAATTTCGCAACTTCTTTCTTTTTCATATAGATATTAATTTATATATTTAACATAACGAGCGAGAGCCCCTCAGGCCCCAACCATCAGGGCTCCGCTCATGTCCTATCTTCTCCCCTCGGGGAGACCGAGAGGGGGTCTCTCCCATCATCCGAGACCGAGAGGGGGTCTGCTTTTGGTTTTCGCTTGGTAATGGCATAACCTGCCGAAAGGTAGGTGCAGAAGTTCAAGAGATAGTGGTATATGAGTTCACTCATAATGGCACTAACGCTTGAATTACTGCTGAAGTCTACTAGACTTATGCCATTTCCAGGTGTTATTTCTGTTTTTGTAAAATCTATGCGATCAATTTTGAATTAGATTTTGAAAGATTTCTTTGCGAAGCAAATAAAATATCCTCCCTCCCACTTCCTTTCATTTCTTCCATTTCTGCGGGACAACATTCTTGTGTCCAAAAATTAACAACAAAAAAGCATTTAATTCAAAATAAATTCGTACCTTTGCACCCGAAAAGGTCTTAAAAAATCAAAAATGTTGCTGAAATTCAGTGCATCTTATGCCGATTTACGCCTTTTTACCCCCAATTCCGCCCCACTACCTCACCCCGAGGCAGTGACCCTCTCCTTTACTCTCTAGAAAAATTTTAAGTAATGATTATAGATTTCTCTATTTCCAATTTTGGTCCGATTAAAGACAAAGTCTGTCTTTCTTTTGAAGCGGACGAAAACTCTAAGTTGGATAATTATTATGTGATAGAGCCTATTCCTGGAATGCGTCTTTTAAAGATTGCATTGCTCTATGGCGCCAATGCTTCTGGTAAGACCACGTTAATTGAAGCTCTTGACTTTTTGAGGGATTTGGTAGTAGAACCACTTGACAAAAAGAATAGTGAGTTGAATTTTACTCCTTTTGCCTTTAATGAAAGTACCAAAACGGCTCCTTCTTCTTTTGAATTGAATTTTATCTGCAAGAAAAGAGTATTCCATTATGAGATTCAATTTAACAGAAAGTATATCCAGAATGAAACTCTATCTGAGATTATCAATGGGGAGACGCATAAGGTTTATACAAGAGTGACAGATGCCGGAGACCAGCTGTCTCATATTGACATCAGTGAAGAGTATAAGGAGTCTGATGATATTTCTGCAAGACTGGAAGGTGCTACTTTGTGGAATAATACTGTCTTGGGTGCATCCTTAAAGACTAATGTTCAGTTCAGACTACTCAATGATATTGTAGACTGGTTTGGGGGGTATCTTTCTCCGATGATTTCTCCGAATCACAGTCTATATGCGTTCATCTCTTCTTCTCTGGAGGATGGTAAGGTTATCAAAGAAGATATTCTGAAGATGATGAAAAGGGCAGATTTGATGATTACGGATATCCAAATCAAAGAAGACAGTGAAGAGGAACTGGATGACGCGGAATTGTTGGAAAAGCTGCGTAAACGGCATGAAGCAGAAACACATAGGGAGGTAAAGGATATGAAGGTAAGGGTGTCCCGCCGCCATTTGGAGTTTGTACATACGACAAATCAGGGAGGCGGTATACTCAAATACAATCAGGAGTCTTTGGGTACTCAGCGCTTTTACCAATTTAGTGGTCTTGTCGACCTGCTAGTTCGTAACTCGGTGTTTTTCTCTATTGACGAGGCTGAGACATCCTTGCATCCAGATCTTTTTGAGTTCTTCCTATATTCATTCTTGTGCAATTCCAAAGAGTCACAGATATTGGCGACGACCCATTACCGTGAATTTTTAATGAATGGTGAGATGGTACGCCCTGATGCTGTCTGGTTTACAGATAAGAATTCTGACGGTAGTACTGTTCTCTACTCATTGATGGATTTTGACGAAGATATTTTTACGAGCAATCGCTCTTTTTATGATGCCTATAAAATAGGCAGATTGGGTGCAAAACCAAATATTGGTGATTATTACATGGATTTTCATCATGAGAGCGAAGAATAACATATCCTCCAAAGGAAAAAATGCGGTAGCTGTCATTGCCGATGGCGAGACAGAAAAATGGTATCTCCAACTTTTAAATCAAGAGGAGGATTTAAGACTGCCGATAACTTATAAACTTCCTAAGGGTAATCTGCAGGAAGTGTATGAGGTGGTAAAGGAACAGTGCAGTCTACCGTTTACGAAAGTTTTTTGGATTATCGACTTTGATGTAATTGTAAGAGAGGAACGTGAGAGAGCCCAAGGCACACCGTCGCCAGTGGCACTATTCAGAGACATATTGAATGAAGTGAATTCAGAACCGAAGAAATATCCCAATCTGTTTCTCTACATTAATAATCCGTGTCTTGAGTTCTTCCATTTGTTGCATTTTAAAGACACTGCGCGATATTACCAGATGTATGAACCTTCTCTGCGGAGGGAATTGCAAAGTGTTCTTCCCAACTATGAAAAGTCTGAGAAATTCTACAAGTCATCTCCCAATATTTATGTGCGTTTGAAACCGAATCAAGATCTTGCCATCAATAGGGCTTCGCGACTATCTGAATTCGATATTAACAATTATCAAAGTGCTCAGGCTGACATCTATAAGTTGGTCAAAGAACTTTCCTAGTATCATAGCTACATCCAACATCCCCCTAAACAGGGGGATCGAGGGGGTCTCTCTCTTACACAAACATCATCCATCTCACATCTCACATCTTTAGTATTTCCGCGCGGGATTAACCGAAAAAGCCATCTCTCATCCAGTGAGCAATAATTTTTGATAGATTTTTAGTAGATTTCTTTGCGAAAGCAAATAAAAATAAACAGCAAACTTCAAACATCGTACATCAGCCCTCTGCCTTCAGACATCAAAATTCAGCCATCGTATTACGGTTACCGTTCGGTAAGGAGGAAAAGTAAAAATGACAGTTAACGCTACGAATCTTAAGTAATCGACTTTGTCGCTTCGTTTGTTAAAGAATTGACATTTTACATTCATGGACTGTCCTTCCAATTTTAAATTAATCTTATGTTAAGAGTACTATTATTTGTTATAGGAATACTAATGATTTTTCTCAAAAACACATGTTAAACAAACAAAGTAAAATATACGTTGCAGGCCACCACGGATTGGTGGGATCTGCTATTTGGAATAACCTTCTTCAACGGGGATATACTAACCTCGTAGGTCGTAGCCATAAGGAATTGGATTTGACAGACCAAGTAGCAGTTAAAAAGTTCTTTGATGAAGAACGTCCTGATGCAGTAGTGTTGGCAGCCGCCTTCGTGGGTGGTATCATGGCCAACTCACTCTATCGTGCCGACTTCATCATGATGAACATGAAGATTCAGTGTAATGTCATCAGCGAGGCGTATGCTCATAGGGTTAAGAAACTCCTGTTCTTAGGTAGCACATGTATTTATCCGAAGAACGCACCGCAACCCATGAAAGAAGACTGCCTGCTGACTTCACCATTGGAATATACCAATGAGGAGTATGCCATTGCAAAAATAGCCGGTTTGAAAATGTGTGAGAGCTACAATCTGCAGTATGGTACGAACTATATTGCTGTAATGCCAACGAATCTTTATGGCCCGAATGATAACTTCCACTTGGAGAACAGCCATGTGATGCCTGCCATGATGCGCAAGGTGTATCTGGCGAAGCTGATACATGATGGCCATTGGGACAAGATAGCTATTGACCTCAACAAACGCCCCGTTGAAGGTGTAAATGGCAATGCCAGCAAAGAAGAAATCATTAAGGTACTTGCCAAGTATGGCATAGAGAATAATAAGGTGGTGCTTTGGGGAACAGGTAAGCCACTCCGTGAATTCCTATGGAGTGAAGATATGGCAGATGCCTCAGTTCATGTGCTTTTGAATGTTGACTTCAAAGATGTCATTGGCATAGAGAAATACTCAAGCGTTCATTATGGTGCATCCACCGACGGGGCAGTTGACCGCAATCACTCAGCAGGTCGTGGGGGTGCAATCCTATCTCTTGGTGAAATCCGCAATTGCCATATCAATGTGGGAACAGGTAAGGAACTCACCATTCGCGAGCTATCAGAACTTGTTGTGAAAACTGTCGACTTCAAAGGCGTTGTGGAATTTGATGCCTCCAAGCCCGATGGTACCATGCGTAAACTCATTGATGTCTCGAAACTCCACTCTTTGGGTTGGACACATAAGGTTGAAATCGAAAATGGAGTCCAGAAACTCTTTGAGTGGTATAAGGAAAGTTTGAAATAAAATATACAAGATATGAAAACAGCTTTAATTACTGGCGTAACAGGTCAAGATGGCTCCTACCTCGCCGAATTTTTATTAGAGAAAGGATATGATGTTCACGGCATGATTCGTCGTTCGTCAACGGACTATCGTGAACGTATCGCTCACTTGGAAGGTAAGCCTCATTTCCATCTGCATTACGGACACATGGGTGATTCTATGAGTCTTTTGCAGATTATCGGGAAAGTACGTCCTGATGAGATATATAACCTGGCAGCACAGAGCCATGTTCAGGTCAGTTTCGACTCTCCCGAGTTCACTGCAGATGTAGATGCGACCGGTGTTCTCCGTGTTCTGGAGGCTGTTCGCCAGTTAGGATTGGCAGATACCTGTCGAATCTATCAGGCAAGCACGAGTGAATTGTATGGTAAAGTAGAGGAAGTCCCTCAAAATGAAAACACCCCTTTCCACCCCTATAGTCCATACGCTGTTGCCAAGCAGTATGGTTTCTGGATTGTTAAGGAGTACCGTGAGGCATACAACATGTACTGTTGCTCTGGCATCCTGTTCAATCATGAGTCAGAACGACGTGGTGAGACCTTTGTAACCCGTAAAATTACCCTTGCAGCTGCCCGTATCGCTCAGGGCAAACAGGATTGTCTATACCTTGGTAATATGGACTCTCTGCGTGACTGGGGCTATGCCAAGGATTATGTGGAGTGTATGTGGTTAATCCTGCAGCAGGACACCCCCGAGGACTTTGTGATTGCTACAGGTGTTCAGCATAGTGTCCGTGAATTCACCGACCTCGCCTTCCGCCATGCCGGCATTGAACTCGAATTCAAGGGAGAAGGCCTCAACGAAGTCGGTATCATCAAGAGCATAGACGAAAAATTGTCAACTGTCAATTGTCAATTATCAATTGGAGACGTCGTCGTCCGCGTCTCCCCTGATTTCTACAGACCAACTGACGTAGTCAACCTCTGGGGTGATCCAACCAAGGCCAAAGCAAAACTCGGTTGGAATCCCAACAAGACCAGCTTCGAAGAGTTAGTCAAACTTATGGTAGAGAGTGACATGGCAAAAGTAGCCGCCGATGAAGCTGCATATAAAGTTCGCACCAACCTCGCTGAATATCTTGAAAAGGGAATTGTGAAGTAACTCATACTTATAATTTTGAAAAAAAACACAGATAAAATTCAGAATTGTCATTGTTTACTAATGCCGGCTTTGGAATAGAAAATAGTTAATGGGATAGAATGAATACCAATTAATAGAGAGGAGCGAATTAGAAGTTCATCAAGTTTGATGGAAGAGAAATATACTATTAACTTTCTCTGTGTAGGAGATGCTGATGCTATTGTCATTGGTTATCAAAAAGATAAAGAATCACCACTTAGAGTTGCACTTATTGATGCAGGAAATGATAGTGATACTAAAACCATTAAAAATTTTATATAGAACAAGTATAAAACACATCGTATAGACTTGGCTGTTTGTACTCATCCTGATCGAGATCATAAAGAAGGATTCTTTGAACTTATGGAGGACTCGGAAATGGAATTCGGCGAGTTTTGGTGTGCAGATCCTTTTATGGTATTAGAAGATGAAGATTATGATGAGAACATGGGTAAAGAAGAAAGATTGTCTATTTGTAGAAAAATTTTCAATCGTCCTTTAGATAGTACAAAGAATCTTATAGATATAGCTGAAAAGAAATGCTCTTGCTGCTATCATGTAGAAAAGGGGGATGTATTTGAGGCTATACCAATTCGTGTAATAGGCCCATCTCGAAGTTACTATCACTCAGCAGCAATCGATTTATTGAATGTATTTACAGAATTACCAACTGAATCAGAAATGGGAGAGTATGAAGATGCCGCAGAAGTATCTGATGAGGAAAATAGTAATAGAATAAATGATTCGATGGATGAAAGCAACACTAATAAGTGCTCACTCATGCTATTGTTTACGCCAAACTCTTCTAGCAAGTATCTCCTTTGTGGAGATGCAGCAGCCACCTCATTATAAGAGTTAGTTGATAATTATGGTACAGAAGTAAAAGGGTGCTGGTTAAAAATTCCACATCATGGTAGTATTAAAAATCTAACGACTCGAATCATTGACGAATTGTCGCCCTTCGCCTCAATAATTAGCTGTGCAGGCAATAGCCATCACTTCAATGGATCAATCGTTGAATATCTACGAAAGTATGGGAATGTCTATACAACGAGCTATAACCATAATTATGGAGTGACAAATTCTTTAAAGGGGACTCATATAAAGCCTTTCCGGGAAAAGAAGATGAAAAAATTGATTATCAAAAGAAAGAAAGAATAAAGGAGGCTCTATAGAATTGAATGGCCATTTGTGTAAGTTGTCAATTTAATGTTTTATGTATGAAATGGGAGATAAAAGATTGTTATATATAGATATCGCTCGTGGAATAGGTATCCTAATGGTGATGTATAGTCATTTTATGTATAATAACTCAAATGTAATGGTTTATATTAGTGGTTGCTATATTCCTTTGTTCTTTGTTATTTCAGGTTATTTAGCGAAGACTTCAAATGGTTGGGAGGGATATTTTAATCGAATAAAGTATCTTTTAGGCCCTTACTTTTTTTTCAGTTTTGTTTTCTGTATCATTTATAGTGTAATGAACAAAAAGTTGACTATGCTGAATATTATTGGTGTTTTTTATTCCAGATTTTTTTTGTATCCAAATGAAATTGAACCAAATGTTAGATTAATGGAAATTTGGAATTCACCAATGTGGTTTCTTACTGCTATGGTTGTGTCATTATTAATATGGGAATATCTTTCTTCCTTGAGGATGAAAAATGCTCTTTTTATGTCCATATTTTTATTAATTTGCTTTTTCATGATGCAAAAAATCCCCATTTTACTTCCGTGGAGTGTAGATACAGCGCCCTTATTCGTTTTGTTCATTTTAGTGGGTTATAGAGTAAAATATTGGAATTTAATAAATAGAATTCATTGGATTTATTATCTCCTTTTTTTATTTGTCTATGTCCTCATATGTCATTTTAATGGTATTGTTAATTTGTCTATTAGAGATTATGGTTTAATGCCAATTATTATTCTCCTCTCAGGTATTTTGGGTAGCATATTAATAATTCGTATTTCTATTTGTATAGAGAGTATTCCAGTTGTATCTGGTCTCTTATCCTTGATTGGCAGAAATAGTACTTGTGTTTTCTGTACTCATGTATTTGTTTTCACAATCCTTTATAAAGTCATTGGCTTTACAGTTCCATCTTTGCATCCATATTTTTTTTTAATTGTTAATTTAACAACAGCTTCAATAGTCGGTGTAATATTATCTGTAATCCTAAAAAAATATTTGCCATTATTTTTTAGATAAAGGAAACAATTGTGGTTTTTGAATAATAAAAAGTTAAGAATATATCAATGAAGACGGTAATATTAAACAGTGGCCTTGGCCATCGAATGGGTGTTATTACTAAGGAGCACCCTAAGTGTATGACGGAGATTTCGGCTCATAATACGATATTGAGCCGTCAACTGAGACAGTTGGTGTCGTTTGGTATTGAAGAGGTAGTGATGACTACAGGTTATTACGATAAGGTATTGGTGGACTATTGCAATGCATTGCACCTTCCTTTAAAATATACTTTCGTGAATAACCCCATCTATGATACTACTAATTATATCTATTCCATCTACTGTGCGAAGGAGCATCTGAAGGACGATGACATCATCTTGATGCATGGCGACTTGGTATTTGAGAACTTAGTCATGGAGGCTGTAGTTGAGAGCGAGAATAGCTGTATGGCGGTTAGCAGTACACTGCCGCTTCCTGATAAGGATTTTAAGGCAGTCATCAAAGATGGGCAAATCGAAAAGGTGGGCATTGAGTTCTTTGATAACGCTATGGCAGCCCAACCTCTTTATAAAATCAAGAAAGAGGACTGGCTCGTTTGGCTTGCCAATATCGAGAAGTTCTGCGATGCCGATAATCGTAAGTGCTATGCCGAGAATGCCTTCAACGAGGTTAGTAATCAATGCAAAATCTATCCTTGTGATGTCAAGGACATGCTATGCGCAGAGATTGATACACCTGACGACTTGAAAATAGTCAGTCAGAAACTCAAAGAGGTCAATGAGCGTACTGTCTATATGAGTTTCTCAACAGAGTATATCCACTCCGGGCATATAGCTATCATCAATAAAGCCCGTCGTCTTGGTCGCCTGATTATTGGTGTCCTTTCAGATGAGGCGGTATCCAGCTTCAAGCGTTATCCGCTTATTCCCTTTGAGGAGCGTAAGGCTCTTTTTGAGAATCTTGCAGGTGTAGAACGTGTAGTAGAACAAAAAACACTTTCTTACAAGGATAATCTGCTGGCTTTGAAACCCGATTATGTGGTTCATGGCAACGACTGGAGTGAGGGCTTCCAAAAACCAATTCGTCTGGAAGTTTGCGAGATATTAGCTGAATATGGCGGCAAACTGGTTGAATACCCTTATAGCAACAATCCTATGTATAAGGAGTTAGATGCCAACCATCGCGCTGAGGCTTCTATGCCTGACGTCCGTCGTAGTCGCTTGCGTAAGCTCATCAATATGAAAGGGCTTGTAACAGCTATGGAGGCTCATAGCGGTATCACTGGTTTGATTGTTGAAAATACCAAGGTGCTCCAGGAAGGAAAGACCTATCAGTTTGATGCCATGTGGGTCAGCAGTCTTTGCGACTCTACAGCCAAGGGTAAGCCTGATATTGAGTTAGTAGATATGACCAGCCGCTTCCGTACCATTGATGATATTATGGAAGTAACTACTAAGCCTATTATCTTTGATGGTGATACCGGCGGCTTGACAGAGCACTTTGTCTATACTGTCCGTTCATTGGAGCGTATGGGCGTATCAATGGTTATTATTGAAGATAAGACTGGTCTGAAGAAGAATAGCCTTTTTGGAACCGAGGTTAAGCAGACACAAGCTGCAATTCCTGACTTCTGCGAGAAAATCCGTGCAGGTAAGAAGGCACAGAAAACTCGTGAATTCATGATTTGTGCTCGTATTGAGAGCCTTATTCTTGAACAAGGTATGGACGATGCCTTGCAACGCGCTTTCGCCTTCAGTGATGCAGGTGCTGATGCCATTATGATTCACAGTCGCAAGAAAGATCCCGCTGAAATCTTTGAGTTTGTAGCTAAGTTCCGTGAGAAGAACACCACAACTCCGATTGTAGTTGTTCCTACAAGCTTCAATACCGTTACAGAGGCAGAGTTCAAAGAGCGTGGTGTGAATGTAGTTATCTATGCCAATCAGCTCACCCGTACCGGCTTCCCAGCTATGCAAGATGCAGCACGTACTATTCTGGAGAATCACCGTGCCAAGGAGTGCGATGACAAGTGCATGAGTATAAAAGAGATTATTACTCTCATTCCTGAGGAATAATAACTCCAATTGACAATTGATAATTGAAAATTGATAATTATGATTAGACCTGAGTTTTTTATTGAGAAACTGAGAGAGAAAGGCATTGATTGCTTTGCCGGTGTGCCTGATAGCCTGCTGAAGAACATTTGTGCTTACATCACAGACCACTTTGATGCACAACATAACATCATTGCCGCCAACGAAGGTGCAGCCGTAGGCCTTGCAGCTGGTCATTATTTGGCTACTGGTCAACCGGCTTGTGTATATATGCAGAACAGTGGTGAGGGTAACATCATTAACCCGCTGGCTTCACTGACGGATCAAGAAGTATATAACATTCCTGTATTGCTTCTGATAGGTTGGAGAGGCCGTCCTGGAGTTCACGATGAACCCCAACACGTAAAACAGGGTAAGGTGACAACTGGCCTGCTGAATGTGATGGGTGTGAACTATGAAGTACTCTCAAAAGAAGAAGACAAAGCTGCAAAACAGATAGAGAAAGCTGCCAAAGCCCTTGCCAACAAAGAGGTCTTTGCACTAGTGATAGAGAAAGACACTTTCGATAATTATCAATTGTCAACTGTCAATTCTCAATTAGAACTTACCCTTTCAAGAGAGGAAGCGATTAGGACTGTAGCAGCAGCTCTTGGAGAAAAGGATTGCATAGTCTCTACCACTGGTATGATAAGCCGTGAGCTCTTTGAGTATCGTGCAGCTATGAACCAAGGCCACGAGCGTGATTTCTTGACCGTTGGTTCTATGGGACATGCCTCTCAGATTGCTCTGGGGATTGCCCTTGCAAAACCTGACCGTAGAGTATGGTGCTTTGACGGAGATGGTGCCACCATTATGCATATGGGCTCTATGGCTATTGTGGCTAACAAGGCTCCGAAGAACTTTATTCACGTAGTGTTTAATAATGGTGCTCACGACTCTGTTGGTGGTCAGCCTACAGTTGGCCTAAACATTAACCTTCCTGCTGTTGCCAAGGCTGTTGGCTATAAGTCTTGCTATAGTGTTGACAACAAGGAAGCTCTAGCAAAACAATTGTCAATTATCAATTCTCAATTGTCAATTAACGAATATCCCATCTTTTTGGAAATTCGTGTACGGAAAGGCAATCGCAAGGACCTTGGTAGGCCTACTACTACTCCCATTCAGAATAAAGAAGCCTTGATGGAGTTCCTTTCAAAATAAAATGTTATGCAGAAAATAGTAAATGGAATAGCAACTCTTCACCAAATTCTTGAAGAAGTAGGCTGCAAGAGGTTGTTTCTGGTGGTAGACTCCTCCTATCCTTTTTTAAACATAAAGGAAAACATAGAAAGTTTGGAAGTTGAAGAGAAGGTTTCGTTCTCAGACTTCACACCCAATCCTCTTTATGAACAAGTATGTAAAGGTATAGACCTTTTGAAAGGTTCTAACTGCGATACTATACTTGCTGTGGGTGGAGGTAGTGCTATAGATGTAGCTAAATGTATCAAATTGGCGGTCTTGGCTGAAGAAAGTAATGCCGCCATTATTCCACCATTGGTATCAAAAAGACTGCCGATTGAAGGAGTAAAGATACCTTTTATCGCTATTCCAACTACAGCTGGAACGGGTAGCGAGTCCACGCATAATGCTGTGATGTATTATGAAGGGGCAAAACAAACAGTCACCAATGATGGCGTGTTACCTGATTATGCTATCTTAGAGCCTTCTGTTTTAAAGACCTTGCCGCTGTATCAGAAGAAATGTACTATGTTGGATGCGCTCTGCCAGGGAATTGAATCTTGGTGGTCGGTAAACTCTACTGAGGAAAGTTACGAATACAGTCGTAAAGCTATTGAACTCATCATGACAAACTGGCGTAAGTATATCTTCGAGAACGATGACGAGGCAGCAGCCAATATTATGCTTGGTGCCAACTATGGTGGTCGTGCCATTAATATTACTGCAACCACAGCAGCACATGCAATGAGTTATAAAATAACGTCTTTGTATAAATTACCTCATGGTCATGCCGTAGCAGTCTGCCTGCCTTGGATATGGAAGTATATGATAGCTCATCCGGAAAAATGCATAGACAATCGCGGAAATAGTTACTTGGAGCGCATATTCGAAGATATATCTGTTGCTATGGGGTGTAGTTTGCCTATAGAAGCAATAAACGTATTTGAGAACATGATGGGAGAAATGGAAATGACAAGCCCAATTTCTGGAAATGTATCTTCAGACATTAATGAGCTCACTTCATCTGTTAATCCGATTCGTTTAAAGAATAATCCCGTAGCATTGGATGAATTCTCAATTCATTCATTATACGAGAAAATTATTATTAATAGGTCATCTTTATGAAATTTTAATACCATATATTATAAAATAATATCATAGATATAAAGCATTGATGTTTTTTATTTATACTAATAGTAGAGATACTTTTGATTTTTTTGTATGAGTTATCCCATTGTGAGAAATATTTTTTGTATATTTTTCGTTTTATTTGTAACATCCTGCACCGATATTGAAGACGATGTAGAGTTAGTACCAATGCCTTCAGTCCTTAGGGTTGGTCAATGGAACGTTATGATGTTTGGTATCAATGGAAATGTGTATGGAATGTCAGATGAGGTATATTCACGAGGTATAAGTGAGATAGATTCTATTTTAACAGAAATAAATGCAGATATATTATTTTTGAACGAATACAATGACTTTCTAGATGTAAAGAAGCTTCATAATACATATGAGACACTTTTTAAAAAAAAGTATTCTTTCTTTGCAAAATCATTTAATGGTTGCGCAATACTTAGTACATTCCCTTTAAGGATTGAAGAAAGAGTTTTTGGATCTAGAAGATTTCTTGTGGGTGTAATAAGATTTCAAAAGCAAGAAATTGGAATTTCTTGTATTCATCCAGTACCAAACTTTACAGAATATTCGCAGGATGAAAGAATTGATGATCATAAACAGATTGTAAATATAATGAAGGATTATAATAATGTAATTGTTGCAGGCGATTTCAATACATTGGATTCATTTGAATTAGAACCTTATCGTCAAGCAAGATACTATCTGTGTAATTGGGGAGATGAAGGAGAAATCGTTACTTGGCCAGAAAGGAGGTGGGCATTAGATAATATAGTAGTAAAAGGACTTTCTGTAGAATCATATCATGTGATTCCTTTTACTTCTGTTGCAGACCATTATCCAACTTATGCTATTATTACGACAGGTGAAGTTCATGAGAAAGATAATAATTAAGTTTACACTATGAGAATTCTAGTAGTATTTATTGATATGGTAAGGGTTGATCAGTTAAACCTGATAAACCCACACAGCAAAGAAACCGCTTTAGATATTCATCTAAAAAAATTAGGTGGGACTCTTTTTACAAGATGCTTTACGCCAGGTCCTGATACTCCGCGTAGTAACGCATGTATGCAAACTGGGTTATATCCTTATTTCAATGGTTGTGACACTCGTATTAAGTGGCCAAAATATTTTATCAAGGATAATATATCTACTATTTTCGATCATGCTTTCTCGCAAGATTATACTATTAATGCTTGCGTACGAAAGCATACAATTGAGACAGGATTATTAAGATATAAAGGAGATACTTTAATTAATTACTTTGAAGGATATAAAGATTTTGTAGAAAATGCTGAGATAAATAAAAATACATTATCATTTTTATATGATCCTGATTGGCATACTGCAATATCTGATTTACATTCAACTCAAAGAGCTTTTAGAGAAGGCGATAGGGTTGTTTCATTTTTGTTTGAAAAATATATAGATGGCAATTATATAGATAAATACGATTATACTATTATTTATTCAGATCACGGATTTCAGTTTCAGTCAGAGAGTAATCGTATGAAATCGAAATTAGAACTTCTAAATAATGGAAGAAATCAAGTTTTGTTGTTTATTCACAAGAAAGGTGACGAAAAAATAATGGTTGATAATCGTTTGTCATCAATGTTGGATCTTTATGCTACGCTTGAAGATTTATTAGGCTGTTCAGATTTTCGTCAAGGATATTCCCTACTAGATAAACCCCAAAGAAAGATACTGCATATTGAGGATCATCAGGATTTTAAAGTATATCCAGAAGTAATGGTTAAACAATGGCGAGTGATTACAAATAGATATGACGTTTGCACAGATGGGAAGCGATACACATGTGATAAAGATTCCGATACATACAAAGAGATAGACACTTATTTACGAGAATATTCACCGAAATATTCAGAATATGTCAAGCAACTTGAAGTTTGGGATCATTATGCAGAACTAAGTAATGATATCTCTCCCTATTATGTGGTTGGAGAAAAAAGAGTTGGGAAATGTAAAGTGCTTATATATAAGATTTTACAGAATCTAAAAGCAAGGATGGACAAATTGATTGGTAAATATTTACAATGAGACTAATTAGTCCTTTATTTGAACATTTGCAAAGGAGGTCATAAGATGTGATAATAGATTATTTAAATAAATAAAGGTATATGAATATATTGTTCACAGGAGGTCTGGGTAACCAAATGTTTGAGTATGCTTTGGTTTTGGCATTGAGGCAGAGGGGATATAGCCCCAAGATAGATATAAGCTATTATGATTTTTTTAAGATGCATAATGGTTATGAACTGAACAGAGTTTTTGGTATTGAGGAGAATACCATTAATAAGCAAGGGTTACATATGCTCTGGCTGAGGACGCTACACAAGTTCCGACCCAAAAGTCTATACCAGGTAGATTCGTATCAATATAACGAGGAGGTCTTCTGTACTCCAAAACCATATATTTTCGGATATTGGCAGAATGAGAATTATTTTCTTAATATAGAGAACGAAGTGCGCAAGTTGTTTAAATTCAGAGAAATTGATGAAAAGAATAGGACAATAGCAGAAAAGATGCATAATTGCTGTTCAGTGTCTTTACATATCCGTCGCGGTGACTATGCTAAGTTTGGAATGACATTGATTGGAAAAGAATATTATCGTAAGGCTATTGAGTATGTTAAATATAAGGTGGAAAGTCCTTTTTTTTATGTCTTTAGCGACGATGCCCAAGAAGCAAATGGAATTGTTAAAAACATGGGAATTAATTACGATCTTATTTCACACAATCACGGCAGTGAATCTTTTAAGGATATGTACTTGATGTCACAGTGTAAGCATAACATCATTGCCAACAGCAGTTTCAGTTGGTGGGGAGCATGGCTTAATTACAGAAATGACAAAGTGGTAGTTGCGCCAAAACATTGGGATGTAAATAAGTTGTTTTTTAAACCTCAGTGTAGTAATTGGATACTTGTTTAAGAATATGGAAAAGCAACCATTGGTGTCTGTTGTACTCTGCACTTATAATGATGAGCAATATATACGTGAGACGATAGATAGTGTTCTCTGTCAGACATTCAGTGATTTTGAATTTATTATATGGAATGACGGTTCAACTGACGGGACAGAGCAAATAATCAAGTCATATGACGACTCCCGAATTAGGTATTTCTACCACGAGAATACAGGAGTAGGAATGGCAGCTCAGTTAGCATGTAGTAAGACAAAGGGGAAGTATATTGCTCGCATTGATGGAGATGATATTTGTTTGCCGCAAAGGCTTAAATATCAGGTTGATTATTTAGAAGCGCATCCTGATTATGTGGTTGTAGCAAGCCCAGTATATTATATTGACGATAACGGGAAGGAATTAGGGCGCTCTTTCCCTGCAACGTCAGCAAAAGTCATTCAAAGGGTGCTTAAGAGCATAGACCCAATAGCACACCCATCTTCTATGTATAGAAGGGATGCATACCTTCAGTCTGGTGGATATATAGGTATTCGTCAGCGAGAAGACTATTTCCTGTTTGGAAGACTGTCTAAAATAGGCAGGATAAAGAATCTGAGGACACCTCTTATCAAATACCGTATTCGTGGCAATTCACTGTCACATTATATGGGCAGCACTAGCTATGACAAGATATTAAAGTGTTACCGAGATAAGATTATTAGTGATGATAAAGTTTTACAAGAAGACATAGATTTATATAATGCTATATTTCTATTAAGTAAGCAATTGTCGAGTAATCGACAGCAGTCTCAAACAATAGCAAATCAATATGAGCATTCGTTAGAAGAGAGGTTGTATAAGATGTTAAAATCCGTAATAGGAGATGAAACTGCAGAGAGAATTGTTTGCCTTTTAAAGAATGTCTATTGTGGCATAAAATATTGATTTCCAATTAATTAGAAAAGGTAAACTATGTAGTAATTCGAAGATGAATGTAAGTGATAAACTTACTCAGTATAAAAGTCAAATTAGATAGTTCTGCTATATATCGTATAAAACGAGTCGTTATTATATGAACACATCAGGACGTGTAATAAAAAACACTATATATTTATATATAAAATCAATTGTTTCAATGGTTGTGATGCTGTTCGTTACCCGAATAGTGTTGCAGGCATTAGGGGTTGTTGACTATGGCATATATAATGTTGTAGCAGGGGCTATAGCCATTCTAGGGTTTTTCAGGAATTCTTTGGCCGTAACCATGCAGAGGTATCTTAACCATTACCAAGGAGAGGAGAATTTCGAGAAACAAAAGCAGGTTTTTAATATTGGAATAGTTTTCCATTGGATAGTAGCATTGGCACTTGTCTTATTTTTTGTTGTTTTAGGATATATTCTTTTTAATAGTATTTTGAATATACCAGAGGATAGAATATATGCTGCTAAGATAGTATATGTATGTCTTATAGTCAATACATTCCTAACGGTAATTATAGCACCTTACGATGCGACTATAACCGCGCACGAGAATATGTTGTTCTTTTCTCTTGTAGGTATATTCGAGTCCTTTTTAAAGTTGGCAGTAGCTCTTATTATTGCCTATACCAGTGGAGATAAATTGATTCTTTATGCCTTATTGATGATGGTCGTACCATTGCTTGAGACAACTGCAATGAGAATTTATTGTAAAGTAAAATATGCAGAGTGTGTATTTAGCCCTAAAGGGGAATGGAATGGACCATTGGCGAAGGATATGATGAAATTTGCAGGGTGGTCACTTGTAGGAGCATCAACCAATGTGGTGAGCAATCACGGTGCAAATTTGGCCCTCAACCATTTCTTTGGTGCTGCAATCAATGCAGTTGTTGGTATCGCAAATCAAATACAAGGTGTGTTAGCGGTGCTGTTAAATGGAATGCTTAAATCACTGACACCTGTCATATTTAAAAAAGAGGGTGCGGGTAATATGAATCATATGCTGAGAATCTCAATGCTGGGATGTAAATATTCTGCATTGCTGTTCTCTTTCCTAGCTGTTCCGGTTTTCATTTATACACCTCAGTTGCTCCACATATGGTTAATAGACGTCCCGGAGTGGACGGTACTTTTTGTCAGGCTACAGTTGCTGAGAGCTTTTATAGAACAACTTGGTGCGTCGATGATGAATGCGTTAAATGCTACAAATCATATTAAGGAGTTGAATGTCTTGTCTTGTATTTACAACTTATTGCCTATTGCCATTTTGAGCGTGTTATATAGTCTTGGATTTCCTCCTTATTGGCATTATATTATTATGATTTTAATTATGGTCATGGGGCAATTAATAACAAATTTAATGTTGTGTGAAGTATATTGTGGTTTAAAAATAAGAGAGTTTTTATACAAAGTGGTACTGCCTTGTATTACTATATCATTTGCTTCGTTTTCATTTGGTAATATTTCATATTTAATTGATAATGATATAATAGGGTTTATTGCATGCTTCTTTTTATGCTCATTTGCCTTTGTTTTATTTTTTCCCCTCTTTTCTTCAGAAAAGGAACGGGAAATGTTTGTGAAGTTGTGGAACCAATTGTTAAATAAATGGTTTTGAGGTTGATGGCGCTGAGATACTGAACTCGATTTAAAAAAAATGCAAATTGTTGAGATGCTATCTCAATAATTATACTAGCTTGAAAAATTCTATAAGTAAAATGTCTGAAGGCTTGTTTCATATAAATAGAAGAAAAAAGATTATATTTTTTTTATTTTTTCTTTTGTGCAGTGTCTTTTTTTATATAAATGATGAATCTGCGGGAATCCTTTTTATGACACTTGTACCTCTCCATGTGATGTTTTTAATTATTTCTTATAGAAGGAGTAATTATACATTGTGCGTCTTTTTCTTTATTTTATTTATATCACAGGGGGTAAATCCTGCTTTTTTCTTTATGAATAAAGATGCCTATAAACCAACAGGATTTCTTGCAATAGGAGATTTTGATTTCTCATTGATAAGGTATTACTATTGCTATTCGTATATTTTTATTTTTTCGGTAGCATTATTGTTGTTTTCTTCTTTATATAGGTACCCTAGAGAAAACGTGTTTTCATATGCAAGCCATATAGTATTAAAATATATGGGATGGCGTTCCTATTGGAAATATGCAGAATTACTATGTATTTCATTATCGATATTGATGTCTTATTTGTCAATTTGGATGTTTAATCATCAGATAGGTATTGTCGGACTTAATCAGGCAGAATTACCGTATCATATGACAGGTTTTCTATATCATACAAGAAGAATAATAATATCCGGTTTATTTGTATTTTTATATATGAAATCAAAAAAAAAATGGATTCCTCTTATTTCTATTTTAGTTTATTCCTTAATATCTGGAGTTTCAAGCGTTAGTAGAAGTGTTATAATGATCCTTTTAGCTCCAATAATTCTTATAGATATTGTAGAAAAGAACTATGTTCGTTCAATAATCACTATTGTCTACTTATCATTACTTTACCTTTTAATAACCGCAGTCCGTCCTTATGTATATTCTGGCTTATTTATTTCATTTGATTTCAACTTTCTATCCACAGAATTGCTATCATTGGAAGGAATTTTTGATACTAATCCAGTAATAGCATTAATAGATCAAGTTAGCACGAGATTATATGGCGGTGCGGCTATTGTTTTATCAGAACAGTATCAGAAGTTGACGCCCAATGCATTAATTTCATATTATACGGGTACTCCAATAAACTTAATTATACCTAATATGGCAGAAGAAATCCATGGAATGACACTTCCACCAGACATGGCATGGGGGGTTGGTGCGGGTGTACCAAATCTTATTCTACTTTTCTCTTGTCATAGCTATCTATATACTATCATTCATGCTGGCATTGTAAGTTTTCTCTTATATATTTTAGAGAAGTACTGTAGAAATAATCTTTCTAGAAAGCCGAATAATATAATTGTTGTTCTACAAGTTGCTTTAGTCAGCATTGCTGTTCTTTTTTATAGCATGGGAGAATCCATAAGAATGGTATACACAATTATAATATTATCTATGTTGTTATCTTATAGCTCTAAATATTATATAAAATCTTAAATAATAGCAAATAATGATATTGATAGATTCTTTATATATAAATAATAGTGGAGGATTACGGCTCTTACAATATTTGGTTGATATACTTCTAAAGAAAAATATTGAGTTTTTTATTCTAGCAGACTCTAGATGCTATGGCTTATTTGATAGGTGCAAGCATGTTAGATATATGAACGCATCGCTATGGGAGAGAAAGAAGTTCTATCAGGCAAAGAAGAATAGATTCTCATCTGTTCTCTGTTTTGGTAACATCCCTGCTCCGATAAGACTTGAGGTGCCGGTCTATACCTATTTCCATAATATCAATCTGCTGACTTTAGCGGAGGCACGCTCACTTTCTGTTAAGGTAAAATCGAGGTTGAAACGCGAGGTTTTCAAACACTACAAGAAGAATACTGATTATTGGCTGGTACAAACATCAAATACAGCTAATGAGTTGATAAACCATCTTGGTGAAAAACCTGAACGGGTAAAGTTGATGCCGTTCTATGAACTGCCTAAGAGCCTGCGTTCGTTAAATGAATTGAAACATGGCGATGACTATGTTTATATCTCTAATTATACGGGAGCAAAAGGTCATGAGGAGTTGCTAATGGCGTGGAGAATATTGCATGAGAGAGGTGTTGAAAAGACGTTGCATCTGACAATACCAGAGTCTGCACGTTCTTTCGTAGGGGAAATAGAGAAGGCACAACAGGATGGAGTAAAGGTGGTGAATCACGGCTTTGTTCCTTTTGCTGAGGTATTGGAACTATATAAAAAATCAAAGGTCATTATTTATCCCTCTCATAACGAAAGCCTTGGACTTGGGATTATAGAGGCTATCAATACCGGATGTGATGTGATAGGAGCAGATCTTCCATATACATATGCTATTTGCAAACCTTCGGCTATATTCAATCCCCATAATGCAGTGTCTATTGCTGATGCTGTTATAGAGTATGAAAAAGACAATACTACAAAATCGGAGTTACTCATATCTAATCATATAGATGAATTAATAGATCTATTGGTGAAAGACAACTAACATCTGCGATAGATTAATATCACGTTATTGATATGTACAAACACTTTTTTAAACGTTTTTTTGACTTTTGGATTTCTTTGGTGGTATTAATTATCATCAGCCCCATTCTGTTAGTGGTCACTATATGGTTGCACTTTGCAAATAAAGGCACAGGGGCTTTCTTTTTCCAAGAAAGGCCTGGCAAGGATGGGAAGATATTCAAGGTGATCAAGTTCAAGACGATGACGGACGAGCGGGATGCAGAGGGGAACCTGCTACCCGATGCAGAGCGTTTGACTAAAGTGGGTAGTTTTGTTCGTTCTACGAGTATTGACGAACTGCCTCAGTTGATAAACGTGCTGAAAGGGGATATGGCTTTGATTGGGCCTCGTCCATTGTTAGTGCAATACCTGCCTCTGTATTCTCCAGAGCAAGCTCGCCGTCATGAGGTGCGACCTGGTATCAGTGGCTGGGCACAGTGCCATGGACGTAATGCAATCAGTTGGACAGAGAAGTTCAAACTTGATGTGTGGTATGTAGATCATGTATCATTGCTGACGGATTTGAAAGTGATATTTATAACAATAAAGAACGTGCTAATGCGAAAGGATATTAATTCTGCCACAGCAGCAACAATGGAAGCGTTTAACGGACATAATTAAGTAATATACGATGAAAGATATTGTTATATATGGTGCAGGCGGCTTCGGCAGAGAAATTGCCTGTCTATTGAAACTTATCAACGAGAAGGATGGTCAATGGAACCTGATAGGTTTTCTTGATGATAACGAAGCTATCTGGGGAACCCAAAACGAGTATGGTACTGTGCTAGGTGGCTCAGAATGGCTCAATAGCTATGAAAAAGAGTTGGCATGTGCAATAGCTGTTGGAAGCCCTAATGCGGTCCATGCAATAGTAGGTAAGATTAATAACCTTAAAGTATCATTCCCCAATCTTTATGCGCCTACAGTCACCTTCCTCGATAAGAACAGCTTACAAATAGGACAAGGGAACATTTTCTGCAGTAACTGTTTTATCAGCTGCAATGTGAAGGTGGGGAACTTTAATCTGTTCAATGGTTATATTCCTATTGGTCATGACGCTGTGATTGGTGACTACAATGTTGTGATGCCCTCCTGCAACATATCTGGTGGGGTGACGCTCGGAGAATGCAATTTCTTGGGCGTGCAGTCTGTGGTACTACAATATGTGAAGATTGGTAATAATACTCGCATAGGTGCCAACAGTGTTATTATGAGAAAGACTAAAGACGGTTTTCTTTATATAGGGAATCCGGCTAAGAGAGTTGAATTATAATAATTATAAATATATAAAGTAAAGTATTATGGTAGACGAGAAACAGTTTATTCAGAATTTTGCTGATCAGTTTGATGACGAACCTGAAGGTTTGACACTTGAGACAAAATTCCGTGATATTGACGGTTGGTCATCAATTATTGCCCTTTCCGAAATGGCAATGTGTGATGAGGAATATGAGGTAATCATTTCCGCAAACGAGATGGAGAGTGCTAATAAGATAGATGACCTCTATAAGATTGTTTGTGAACGTTATCAGGGATAGTTATGTATAATCCGTATTCACTTGAAGGAAAAACCATCCTTATCACAGGTGCAGCATCCGGCATTGGTAAGGCAACATCCATTGAAAGTTCCAAGCTGGGAGCTAAGTTGGTGGCTGTTGACTTGAATGCTGAAGGATTGGAGAAACTGATGCCACAGCTTGAAGGGAAGGGACATCTTTCCTTTGCAGGAAATCTTTGTCATGAAGACTTCCTAAAAGAGTTGGGAGAGAATACCCCTGCTCTTGATGGCGTATTCCTGTGTGCTGGTGTGTCTGATACTACGCCGGTGAAGTTCATCACGGAGGAAAAAATCCAACGTGTGTTTGACGTGAACCTGACGGCTCCCATTATGATGCTGAAACAGTTCCTTGTTAAGAAGAAAATTAATAAGGGAGGGTCGCTCGTTTGGATGAGCAGCTATGGTGCTGAGAAGGTAGAACCTGGACTTGGTATTTATGCGGCCTCTAAATCAGCTGTTAATGGCATTATGAGAGCATACGCAAAGGAACTCGTTTCACGTAAGATCCGATCCAACTCCATTATGCCAATGATGATTCGTACAGAATTGCTTAGTACACTAAACAACATTTCAGATAAAGATTGGGAAAAGCAAGAAGCTATGTATCCGCTAGGATTTGGCAATCCGCTTGATGTAGCATATGCAGCCATCTATCTGTTCAGTGATGCCAGCCGTTGGATAACTGGCACACAGATTAGGATGGATGGTGGTAGTAACCTTTAATTTAGAAATAATGGCAACAATAAAGTATAGAGGGGTGACCATTAAGGCCATTAGTGCTTGTGTCCCTAAGAACGTGAGTAAGAATAATGACCTTGGTTATCTGATACCTGAGGAAGAGATAGAAAAAACCATCAACTCCATCGGTATCAAAGAGAAAAGATTTGTGGATGAGGATGTCACTGCCTCAGATCTTTGTTTTAAAGCAGCAGAGAAACTGTTTGAAGACAACAACATTGATCGTAACAGCATAGATATGGTCTTGTTTCTCAGTCAGCTCCCGGATTATAAAATTCCAGCAACAGCTCCTATACTACAGCATAGGTTAAGCCTACCTACAACAACGGCAGCCCTTGATTTGTCACTTGGCTGTTCGGGTTGGGTATATGCCTTGTCAACAGCAATGGCATACGCCTCTATGGAAGGCATCAACCGTGTACTTTTACTAGATGGTGAAACCTTCTCCAAGTTTGTTAATAGAATGGATAAGGTTGACGCTCCACTCTATGGTGATGCGGGAACTGCCACTTTGGTAGAAAAGACGGATGATAGTTTTGAAACAGTTTTCAACCTCTATTCTGACGGCTCTGGTGAAGATTCCGTTAAGATTAAAGCTGGTGCTGGCCGTTTCAAGACAAGCATTGAGAATCTGAAGGAGCATACCGAAAAGGATGGCAGTATTCTGAGTGATAATGAGGTGTTTATGAATGGTATGGAGGTGTTCAATTTTGTGATGCGTACCGTTCCTCGAAGCATTAAGGATATTTGTGCAACACAAGGGCTGGAACTGACTTCTGTTGGTCACCTGATTCTTCATCAGGCCAACAAGTTTATGACCGACTTTGTAGCCAAGCGAATCAAGTATCCTTTGGAAAGAGTACCTTATTGCTTGGATAAGTACGGCAATACCAGTTCGCCATCTATTCCTTTAACAATCTCGTCTGAGTTGGCAAATCAGGAGCTGACAGATGCTATTGTGTCTGGTTTTGGTGCAGGTCTGTCTTGGGCAACAGCTCATATTTCGTTGGCTGATTGCAAAGTCTCACCCGTAATAGAGTACTAAAATGCTTGATAACTTTAGGTTTCATCATATAGGTGTGGCCACAAACGACATCGATGCAACGGCATCAGTGTATGAGCAAGGTGGTTACAGGCGTTCTGCGTCTATCTTTGACCCAGTTCAAAATGTGAATATCTGTTGGCTTACCAAAGAGGGTATGCCTACAGTTGAACTGCTCGCACCTGTTGATGAAAAATCGCCCGTGAATAAAACATTGGAAAAGAATGGCGTAACTCCATATCATACTTGTTGGATTGTAAGCAACATCGAAGAGTCAGCACAGCAACTTCGCAAACAACGCTATGTGATGGTTAGTAAACCAGCAGAGGCTGTGGCCTTTTATGGATCGAGGGTGGCATTCTTTTTCAATAAGGCTGTAGGTTTGATAGAACTGGTGGAAGAGCCAGCAAAGATTATAGATTAATTAGAAAACTTTCCCCAACAAATAAATACTGAATGTTCGTTTTCCGAAATAATACCGTTGAACGTTTCTTCCCGAAAGACTATTCGTTTAGCGGATATGATGACATTTCTTATGTCCCTACCGACGTAGACGGCTATGTGTGGTTCTACCAACTGCCGGTAAAATATAACCAGGAGATACTCTGCTCAGAAATCAGAGGATATGCCCAGAAAATACAGTTTGTGTTGGCACAGGTGGATAAGACTAAGCCGTTCATTGCGTTTACTATGGACGAGAATGCCTATGCTGTTCCTTTTACGTCAGGTAATGAACTGATAGCTGCTGTTGCAGAATATAATACAGTATTGGTGCATGTTGAAGCGGAGCATAATAATGTAAAGGTCTTGGATATCTGTGAGTTTACACGGCAGTATCCTGCAAATGAGGTCTTTGACTGGAAGTTCTGGTTTATCTCCCAGATGGGTATGAACCCGAAGACAACCAAACCTTTTGTTGAATGGTATAACCACAAGCTTGAGCAGATTGCCTTGAAGCGCAAGAAGTGTCTGGTACTAGACTTGGACAATACCCTTTGGGGTGGTGTGCTTGGAGAAGATGGCATTGAAGGCATCAAGTTGGGTGGAGACTATCCCGGTAAGGCTTTCCATTATTGGCAAGAGGCTTTGCTGGAATTAAGTAAAAGTGGAGTTATCCTTACTGTTTGCAGTAAGAACAACGAAGCTGATGTATTGGAGGCTTGGGAGAAGAATCCGTTTATGGTACTCAAGAAAGACAATTTTGCCTCCTGGCGTATCAATTGGACGGACAAGGCCACTAACATCAGGGAACTGGCAGAAGAACTGAACATTGGATTAGACAGCTTTGTGTTCATTGATGATAATCCTACAGAACGGGAGCTGATCAAACAGGTACTTCCAATGGTTGAAGTGCCGGATTTCCCTGCTCAGCCATACGAGTTGCCTGTTTTCTTCAAGGAACTCGTTGAGAAGTATTTCCGAGTATATTCTGTCACCAGCGAGGATAAGAAGAAAACAGAGCAATACAAGGCCAACGCACAACGAGCTCAGGCGCAAAGGAGTTTTGTGGACTTTGATTCATTCTTGGAGAGTCTGGATATTCAGATTACCATTGAGTCGGCCAATGAGTTCAACATTCCACGTATAGCTCAGATGACCCAAAAGACAAATCAGTTCAACCTGACCACTAAACGTTATACTGATGCAGATGTTCGGTCATTTATGCAAGCTGGATGGAAGATATGGTGTATCAGTGTGGCAGATAAATTTGGTGACAATGGCATTACAGGCTGCATCATGGTGAATGGTGACGCCATTGATACCTTCCTGCTGAGTTGCCGTATCTTGGGCAAGGGCATTGAGATAGCATTCATAAAGCGGATACTTTCTGTATTAGAGGAGAGTGGAGTCGATTCTGTGAAAGCAGACTATCTTCCTACAGCCAAGAATGCACAGGTTAAAGACTTTTATGACCGTTGCGGATTCCCGCTTGTTGCAGAAGATGCAGATGGCAAGCGTAGTTACGTTTTGGGGTTAAAGGATGCTGATTTGAGTATAAAAGAGTATTATCATATAAATTTTAAGTAACATGGAAGAAAAAGTATTAGAGATTCTGAAGGATCTATTTGAGTTAGATACTGTTGATGAGACCTGCTCTCAGACGACCTGTGAGAAATGGGACTCAATGGGCCAGTTGAACTTAGTAGTTGAATTGGAAAGCGAGTTTGACGTGACCTTGGAGCCTGAGGAGATTGGCGAAATGAAGTCATTCAACGATATTATTCGTATTTTGAAAACGAAAGTTGCATAGTTTCTAGGAATGAATGTTATCTTTCTAACTCTTGTCCGCATATCCGACATCGAGGATCGTGGTATCTACCAAGACTTGATGCGAAAGTTCCGCGATGAAGGTCATAATGTGTATATAGTCACACCCTGTGAAAGACGATTAGGTTTAGAAACGAGCCTGACGGAGAGTAAAGGTGTGCACATCCTAAACGTGAGAACTCTAAACGTTCAGAAGACAAACATCGTAGAGAAAGGCATTGGAACTCTATTAATAGAGAGTCAGTTTAAGGCAGCCATAAAAAAGTACCTTGGAGATGTCAAGTTTGACTTGATTACTTACAGTACTCCTCCCATTACGTTTACCAATGTGGTGAAATATCTAAAAAAGAAAAATCCGCAGGCGATTTCATATCTGCAACTGAAAGATATTTTCCCGCAGAATGCGGTGGATTTAGGATTGTTTGGTGAAAAGAGTGTATTCAACTGGTATTTCAAGAAGAAGGAAAAAGCCCTTTATAAAACATCCGATTTCATTGGCTGCATGAGTCCTGCAAATGTAAAATTTGTTTTGGAACATAATCCGGAAATTGAAGCAAGTCGTATTGAGGTTGCTCCGAACTCTATTGAGTTACAGGAAATAAAATATGAAGATGGACAAGAAAAGACAGAGAGGTACTATATAAGAAAGAAATACAACCTGCCAACGGAAAAGACTATTTATATATATGGCGGTAATCTAGGTAAGCCACAAGGAATAGATTATCTTATTAAATGTCTTGAAATAAACAAGAATCGCATGGACTGCTTCTTTGTTATAGTGGGCAATGGTACGGAATATCCGCGCTTGGAAGCGTGGTATAACCTTAACCATAACCTTAACGTTAAGTTGATGCAGCGTCTCCCTAAGGAAGACTACGATATGCTTGTAAGATATTGTGATGTGGGCATGATATTCCTTGATCATCGTTTCACAATCCCCAATTATCCGTCACGTTTGCTTTCATATTTGGAAAACAAGATGCCTATTATCTGTGCTACTGATGTGAATACAGATATTGGTCGGATAGCGGAAGAGAATGGCTATGGCTACTGGTGTGAGAGTGTAAAACCTGAAGACTTTACGGCTCTTGTAGATAAAATGCTTGTGTCAGATAGAAAAGCAATGGGCGAAAAGGGTTATCAATTCTTGAAGGAAAACTATCTTGTTGAGCATACATACAATGCCATCATGAAGCATTTTAAATAAATGACGTTTTTCGAACTAATACAGGTTGCATTAGGTAATCGTGATAGGCTTAGCGTTATCCCATCTGCTGAAGAGTGGAGGAGTATATATGCTGAGTCTGAACGACATGCGGTGACAGGCATAATACTTCATGGAATTGACAGGCTGAAAAACCTTAACACTGACATTAACCTTAATCAACAGATGTTGCTTCAATGGATAGGAATTGGGCAGATGCTAGAACAGCGAAACCGTTTAATGGATGAACGCTGTGTTGAATTGCTAGGAAGATTTAAAGATGCAAGTTTGGATGGAACCATCCTTAAGGGACAGGGGATAGCACAATATTATCCTAAAGAGATACAAAAACTTAGGCAGCCAGGTGACATAGATGTATATGTAGATTGTGGTTATCACAAGGCTCTGGATTATGCTAGATCGTTTGGTCAGAATGATGTAGAATGGGATTACAAACATCTGCATTTGAAGGTCTGGGACGATACTGAGGTGGAGATGCACTATAGGATAGAAGTGCTGTTGAACTTGTGGAAAAACCGAAAATTGCAGAGTTGGTTCTGCAAACATCAAGATGCTGTTCAAGGTTCAAAGTTCAGTTTTCAGGGTAACGAGATTGTTTCTCCGACTATAGAGTTTAATGTATTCTATATCCTTTTGCATATCTACAGGCATTTCTTGTATGAAGGAGTAGGTCTAAGGCAGATAGTTGATTACTACATGGTGCTTCTCATGGTTCATGATTCACGGTTAATGGTTAATGAATATGTTGAGGCTGTGCGTGAGTTTGGGATGGAGAAGTTCGCTAAGGGACTGATGTGGGTGATGCAGAAGGCGTTGGGGATGCCTAGTGAATGGATGCTTTGGGAGCCTGATGAGAAAGAAGGAAAGTATATATTGAAGCAAGTGATGACAGGAGGCAACTTTGGGCATCATGACAAGCGACTGAAGCATTCAGGTGGCAAACTTGGAGCAGTAAAGGCGATATTAACACATAACTTGCATCTGCTAACTCATTATCCTTCGGATGTCGTTTGGGCACCAGTATGGATAGTGTGGCATAAATTATGGAAGTTGACGAGAAGATAATCTTCAACCTTGACAATGACCTTAACCTTGATAATAATTCAGGCCAAGAATTAAAGAATTCGAGAATGGTTATAGATAATAAGATATTAGATGAGTTGACTGCGAAGGCGAAGGCGTCGGAACGGTTACGCGCAAATCTGGATTTGCGAAATAGTGCTGACGACCAGTCGCAACGGATGCTGAATGCGCTGGAACCGGGAACGGTGATGCCAATTCATAGACATAAGGGTTCTTCAGAGACGTGTGTCTGCATCCGTGGACATTTTGAGGAGTATTTCTATGATGACCAAGGTAACCTCACTGATACCATTGATATGGTGCCGGGTGGAGTTGTTCTGAATATCGAAAAAGGGCAGTGGCACAGCTTGAAGTGCCTGGAGAGCAGAACGGTGCTGTTTGAGGCGAAGGATGGGGCGTATGCTCCTCTGGAAGAAGATGAGATAATGAAAAAGTAAATAGAAAATATATATATTATGTCAGAAAGAAAAAGAATATATCTATGTCTGGCTCACATGAGCGAGGACGGAATGGAACAGAAGTACGTAAAAAGTCCCTTGCCAAAGATTGGTGAGGGATTTAGGGAGTGGTTGAAGCCCTCTCTTATACGCCAAGAGAGGGTTGGGTGAGTTGTCGAAAATGGGGTATTAGGGGTTCACCCTAAAAAGTAAACAGTAAAGGTAAACAATTTACCTTTTATGGTTATATCTACTAATACTTTTCCTCTTTTAAAAACGTTTATGAATTGGAGGCTCGTTACTGCGCGATGCAGGCGGCCGACAGTTTTTACGTTTAACTAAAAGAGAATGAGTATGGAAACAATCACTATGTATCAAGGGGCTGCTCCTTCCGGGGCGGCCCCAACTATTTTCTTCCGACTGGAAGACGGTGGACAGACGTTTTGTCACTCTACAGGTATCAAGGCACGACCAGAGGACGTGGTCAGGGACATGAAGCTGCGCAATGAGTTGGAGTGTCACAAACTGGCGATGTGCAAGGCCTATACCTTGATGCAACTGAAACGGATGGACATGAACAGCCGCATCTTCGAGATACAGGTGCAGCGGGTGATGACCGAGGATGTTGGCATGATAAAGCCTAAATTCGGCGTTCCTGTCACCAAGCGCCTGATGCGGTATATCGAGGAGTCATATCGTGACGGAGTCATTGGTCATGGGCGCTATATGGTATTGCTGGGAAAAGCCCGGAAACTGCAGCGGTTCCTAACCATCAAAGGCCTATCTGCCATCAGTGCTCGCGAGTTCACCTCAGACCTGCTGTTGGAATACCGTCAGTTCATCTACGACGAATACCAGTATGTGACGAAATTCCCCGAGTTGTATCCAAAGGGTGAGGGGAGGCATGCACCAGCACGGCGGTGTAAGTGTACAACGGTGGTCCACGACCTGAAGGCGCTGCAGGCCTTCTTCCGTGAACTGGAGGACACGGGCGAGATACGTCGCTCGCCTTTTAAGAAGATATCCTTTGAAAAGCGAAGGAGCATCATGCACGTGATGTATGATGCTCCTTTTTTCTTGAAAGCCGAAGAATTGAGGCGGGTGATGGCCACCGGGGTACCTCCCGAACTGCAATGGGTGAAGGACGTCTTTGTGTTGAACTGTGCACTGGGTTGTCGCATCGGCGATTTGCTGCGGCTCACGATGGACAAGGTGGCGGTATCGGACGAAGGAATACCCTATGTGCATTATATCCCGTCGAAGACCGCACGGTCGCAGGGTACGAATCACGAGATTCAGACGCCACTCATTGAACCAGCCCTGGAGATTATCCGTCGCACGCGACTGGCATTCATCGGGCATAACCCGAAGTATGAACGTGAGGTATATAACAAAAAGCTACGCAACCTGCTGGAATACTGTGGCATAGACCGCCCCGTGTGCCTCTACGACCACGTATTAGCCGACAATGTGTATCGTCCCCTCTACGAGGTAGCCTCATCGAAACTGGCGCGCAAGACACATGTAGATATGCTCACCAAGGTGCAGATCAACTATTATGCCGCCGGTCTCCATCAACCAGGCTCCGACGCCGTCTTCCGCTACACCAATCTGGAACTCAAGGATAGGTACAAACTGCTGCAGGCAGCGTTTGAAGTCTGATGGCTGATGTCCTTAAGTATCGTCTTAGATAAATATATTATGTTTGGCTTACAAAATGGCACATAATTTGCTTCTACAATGTTAAAACTCCTCTCAAAATGAAAGATGCGGGTCAGCTCTAAAACTGACCCGCATCTTTCGTTTATCATCCCTCCTCCTTCAGCCTTCAGCCCTCATCCATCTTACATCTTACTTCTTACATCGTACTTCTGACTTCTTAAATCACCTCCCCTGCATACTCCATTTTCTTCCCCAGCACTGTACAAAGAATCATCTGAATATCCTTAATGAAGGAGTAGTGACGGTAATAATAGCAGTTCAAGCGCACCTTGTCAGGATAAATCACGTTGTCGTTATACCACACCGCCAGTTCCTGATCTGTCATCATATCAATCTGCTCCTGTGTGAGCGAACCATTAACCCCGAACCCTGAACCCTGAACCAATGAGCGGACATCGCTCAGAAGTTCGTCTTCCAACCTATACTTCAATGTCGCAGGCCCTGTAATTCCTGGGCGAAGTTTCAGCACATCCCTATCCGAACCTTCCAACTTATCTGCATACCCTGGTACATCTGGCCTTGGTCCGACAAAACTCATATTGCCGATGAGCACATCCCAAAGACCTGGCAATTCGTCTATCTTGTAGTGTCGTAAGGTTGCACCAAACGGAGTTATACGACTATCACCAGCCACTGAGACAGTGCTGCCATTGTGTTTTACCGTCATCGTACGGAACTTATGGCAGTCAAACAACTTGCCATCCTTTCCCACTCTCTTCTGCACGAAAAACGCAGGGCCTCCCGGCATCTTCATCTTCACCAGCACCGCCACAATTAGCAATACCGGCCAAAGGAAAAGTAATCCTATCAAGGCTACAGTTCTATCAAATACAAATTTAAATATCATAATCTAGTATTGTTGAATATTATCCGGAGAAGAATCACACCTAAAAAATATTAATTAACACCTCACACAAATTCTTTTCCAACAAAAGTGGAAAACTATATATATTGGTGTCCAAAGGAATTCGGAGGGATAATGGGTTGCAAGATGCCATGTATGCTGAATACTAGCTGCGACAGATTGTATCCGGGCATTCTTGCTCACGCGTATGATTCTATGGTCATGCTGTCCCATATTACCATTCAGTATCACCTCATTCAGTATATATTTCCCTTCCTTCTCGTCTGGTTCACAAAGCATCTTCTCCCTCTCAAGTCCAAACACATAGCCCATTATCCACATCATGGCAGAAGTGAATCTTCGCAAACTCAAGCAATCTAAGAAAAACTTTCTGAAATCTGCATCTTTGGCATTGTCAAGCTTATTTTGAGCAAGTACAAAATACAAATCCATAATTTGCCTTAGCCCCAAGCCTTCAGAGAATATATGACTATAACAGTGCAATAAAATATAATAGCGATTTAAAGCCAATGATGGTACAGGGATTGATCCCACACCATTTGGTAGCTCTATCGTCGTATTCAGTAATTCATCCTCATGTTCCTCTATCCAGTTTTGTAACTTTCTGTTCTTAAATAGATTACTCACATACTTTACTCGCCAATGTAACTCTACCTCAGTTTCATTAAACATAGGCACATGAGCATTAATATATTCAAAGGCTACATCACCATAGTTTTCCTTAGCCCAAGCCATAGCTCTTTTTATTCCACCATCCACCCAGAGATCAATATCGCCAGACTGTCTGAGCATTGATAAATCAGAGCCATACAATTGAGCTACCCCTTGACCTTTAAGGATACAAGTCTTGAAGCCAGTCTGTTGCAGTCTATTACAAGCTTCTACACAATGGGCATTCATCACTTCATTACACTGTTGTATATGTGATGAAAGTCCCAACCACTGCCAGTACAAATCAGAAGGAATGCCCTGTCCATTCTGTTGCAATTTTCGTACACCAGCAAAAGTAACCCCAATAATGGCATGCTTTTGAGATAAAGCAAATAAATCCTGCCATTCACCCGAGGAAAGTATCCTTGAGAGGCTATTTTGTCTCCCAATAGTTACACGTATCAATTCAAATAGCAATTCTTCCACTGCAGATCTTAGCTTTTCTTCAACGAATTTAATATGGCGTGAAGTCAGAACTCCCGCCAAACCTTCTTAGCCCTCACTCTTGAACAAACAATCTATATTAAAAAGATTATTTCAAGTCATGGAATTGTTGTCTAAAGCTTTCAAATACTACATCTTCAGTGTAATATTTAAGCAAATAGTTAAAACCTTTATCTACCATCTCTTTCCTATGCTCAATACTCATCTCAAACACATCACATATCTTAGAAATCATCTCATCTGTATTATTAGCTATCAAAGGAGCACCTTCATCACGAACAAGACCACCAGCCCCTGTAGTAGTAGTAACAATACACGCTCGTATCGATAATGCTTCCAATATCTTATTCTGAAGACCAGCCCCAGACATCATTGGAACTACAATCACCCCAGCTTTTTGCAAATATGGCCATACGTCATCAACATAACCAGTCACCACAACATGTTCTGAAGCCAAATTTTGTACTTCTCTAGTAGGTCTATTCCCTACTATATAAAATTTTGTATCTGGATACTTGGCGACAATACTTGGCAAAACTTCTTTCACGAAATACACTGCTGCAACAACATTCGGATCATAAAACATCGAACCAACAAATACAATGTTATGATTCCCCTCACATTGTGGTACCGTTCTATTTGGTTGAATTGTGTAGAAATTTCTCACAATCCCCATCTTCTTTGTAGAATCGCCTATAATATTCTTTCGGTCCACATCTGAAATAATAAAACGGATATTAAAATCATCAAATACGTTTTTTTCGTATTTTGAAAGCAAACGATAATCTATATCATACAAATAACGCCATATATCTTTTTTATAATGACGACCCTTTTCGTAGCCTAACGCTATTGAATCAATATAGTCTATTACTTTTGTATTGTTACATTTTCTAATATATTCAGCTGCCCTAACAGTCACAGCAAATAATATATCATATTGAGAGTGATGATCCTCAATAAATTTCTTAACCTTAGGCAAGTAGAAATAATTCACTTGCATAGGTTTTCTGTTGTTAAGAATTAGTCCCTTTAAAACATTCCAATACGAATGAATTTTACTAATATGATATCTGTAAACATTGTCGCAAACCGATTTGAGTCCTTCTTTAACAATCTTATCATCATCATAATGAGAAACATAAATAAGGTCAATAGCGAAGCCCATCCTCTTCAAGAACATTAAGTCCTGATAAATGCGAATTGCGCCACCATCTATAAGAGGATAAGGGCATCCTGGAGACACAAATAATACACGTTTATTTTTATTCATTCTTACAAAAATTATAAAAATAGAAAAATACGTAATCTGTTAGAGTTACTTGTGGGATAAAAAAGACAAATAGTATTCATGTTGTTTCAACAAGATCAATTGGGGAATCCTTGACACAATACCACCATTCCGTTTTGTATCTGCAATCAAAATCTGATGTCCACCGCGCAAAATAGCAATTATTACGAGTTAAATAATCCGATATTTCTTTAACATCCACATCTATACCATAATGGGAGGTATTTCTCAACAGACACCCTTGGTATATCTTCCATGTATTTCGCATAAGTTCTTAATAAATAGCAATTTATATCAATATCATAATTTGAATTCAACAATAAAATGCCTCTCCCGCTTATCTTCTGGGGGCAATTGCATATAATTTTTATATAGATTTGTGAGATATATTTGCGTATCATTAGGAACATTCACTTCCAATCCCTCAAACATTGCTTTTTTTACAGGAACGAAGACACTTTTGTCAAATATTTCACCATTATAATATTTTCGTCCTGTAGGTATTCCCCATTGTCTATTATCTCTATCCGATGCCACAAACTTGTCAAACCAATAAATCCACTTTGCATGAGAGGCAAAAGAAGCTAATTTGCCCAATAGCATTTTCAACTTATACCTCTTCTTCAACGACTCATCCATATACATGTATTCCTTTAGAGGATCACTGGGGTATTGTACATAAAGTCTTGCCATTGCGATAAACTGAATAGCATTAGCAATAAAACCTTTAATTTGCCGCATCCACTTATACTTGGGCACAGCATCCAAAGCAAAAACATCAATATAAATACCTTTGGGGAAAGGAGTGTTTATATTAAACAATTCAACGTCTTTAGTATGCTTTCGGAAAATTTTTAGGAAAACAGTATTTGCATCTGTATTTGAATTGGGATACGTAAACTCATATTTCTCACCCAGTTCTCCTTTTTCCAGCAAATTGATCAAAGCATCGTAATATTTACGAGGGAGCATGATGTCGAGATCATCATCCCAGGGAATAAATCCTTGATGGCGAATTGTTCCCAAGCACGTGCCCCCTGACATCATATAGACAAGTCCATATTTGTCACAAAGAGCTGCTACATCCTTATAAATATCAAGAATTGCAGACTTCAGTGCATTTGACTCATCATTAGTTAACTCTCGCAGATAATGCGTTTTATGAGACAATTCACTCATTAATTGACTTTCAGATCTCATGCCCTAAATATTTTTATTTGCTAAAATATTAAGAGTTCTATAAATCGCTTCTTTCATAATGTATTGGGGAACCCACCCAATTTCCTTCAACCTTGAGTTGTCTAGAATAGCCTGCATTGCCACTGAAAACCCTTTTCGCTCCGCTTCCGACGGCAGATCAAAAATGACATCCTTTCCTGCCCATTCGGCACAGTAGTGAGCAAAATCCATCAGATGGACATTACATGCTTCATTAGAAATATTGTAAGCTACTCCTATTTCACCATACGCTAAAACGTACAACATAGCACTTACAGCATCAGCCACATAGGTATAAGAGAAGAATTGTTCACCCTTACTTTTAAGTACAATATCCTCACCATTCAAAGCTTTTTTGATAAACTGAGAAGATGCCTTTGTATCACCCAATAGCATGGTTGGACCAAAGATTCGACTCAAGCGCACTATTTTCACTTTTGCATTTTTCTCTGCAATGTAAGATTGACATAGAGCCTCACTAACACGTTTAGACTCTGTATAGCAAGCCCTCGCTGTTGAGAGGTTCAGCTCTCCTGTATAATCTTCAGTAAATACATCCTCGCCACGCGCGTTTCCATACACCTCTACAGAAGAAGGATAAAGTACCACAGCTCCACATTCCACTGCTTTTTGCAATGCGTACTCAGCTCCTTTCACGTTAATCTCTATCGTTTCTATCGGATACTGAGAATATGCCATGGGATGAGTATTACTTGCCAAAGGGATGACATAATCCACTTCCAAGGATGCCGGAAGTGGTTGTCGTACATCCTGCTCTATAAACTGAAAATGCCTGTCATCATAATATTCTCCTAAACGAGAAACAGCTTTTTCCTTACTTCTTCCAACAGCATATATAGAGATTTCAGCACCTTTACTATTACAAGACATCAGGGTATCTATCAGATTGACCCCTATCAAACCAGTTGCCCCAGTAATCAAGAATCTTTTTCCACGTAGGGCTTCTACAATCTTGCTTGTGCAAATACCATTAAGGTCTTCTATGTATAAAGAATGAGTTTTATCCATCATTTCAGCCAAGTGTCTTTATCCATCTTCAGATAACCTTTGAACATTTCCAGGTCATCCTTTGTTGTCAACTTAATATTCTTGTCAGAACCAGCAGCAAAGTGCAGAGTCTCACCAAGTTCCACCATCATGGTATTCGTGTATGCAGAACCATAAATACCAATCTCTTTTTCAAAAGCCTCATGATAGCCCCAATCCAATTTGGAAAATTTATAAGCCTGAGGTGTTGAAACCCTTCGTAAGGTTTCACGCGGTATATACTTCGATGTTGTCGACTCATCATCCTTGTTTACAACAAATATCTGTTCATTATATGGAAGTGAAGTAACCCCGTTACCAAATTGTTTTGCTTTCTGTATGACATCGGTCAACACAGAATCATCCACCAATGGACGGATTCCGTCATGAATAATGATGATGTCATCATCTTTTGCTTTCCCTTCCAAATTATATACACCATTGCGAATGCTCTCTTGACCAGAGTTCCCACCAGAGACCACCCACTTCAGTTTGTCAATATTAAACTGATGGGCATATGCCCATAGCACATCGTGCCACCCGTCGATACAAACCACTTCTATGGCATCTATCATAGGATGACGTTGAAAGCCTTCCAGAGTGTATATAATAACAGGCTTATCATATACATTGATAAATTGTTTGGGAATGTCCTGCCCCATTCTACTGCCGGAACCACCAGCAATGATAATTGCTATATTCATTTATGAATTTATTAACGATTTAAAAATATCCACTTGGTTATCTATTTTGCATTCAGGGAAAATTGTTTCGACCTCTTCATAATTTAATTGTTTCCCTCTCATCTCGTTGCAGAAAGTCTGAACTTTATAAACTGCATCGCTATCATCCCTACCAATATTTAGTCCCAAAGGGTACTTCTCTATCATTTCATACTGAGAATCTTTATTATAGAAAAAATTTATTATTGGCCGCCCAGTAGATAAATACTCCAGCATCTTGCTCGGCATTTGGTTGGTACATTTATTTCCTACATTTAATAGTATGTCATATTTATTACATATCATTTCTTTATAATAGGAAGTATCAACACTATCATGAACAGAAATTGTGTCAGAAGTACTTTGAACTACGCTTTCAAGGCATTCATGTGACGATACGAATAAATCAAACTCAATATTCTGAATTTGAGACATAATAGACAGCATATAGTCTGGGTTCCTTATCTTTCGATAAAACTTACCAGCATAAATAATTCTTGTATCTGAAGTCTCTGTAGGTTTATAATCATACCCACTGATTTCTTTTCTTATATCATCCAAAGTTAAATTAAAATGAAAAGTCTTACTTTTAGGTTGCTTAAATTTATCTATAACATCATAATACGTATCCCCTACAAGAATATTGTAATCTGCAGAATTATATATACTAAGCTCTGTCTCGTAACTTTTTTCCATCATTTTTTTTGATTTAAAAAGAAAGAAATTTGAATCTAAAAAAGTGATGGGATCCGTAATAAACGTCAGCCACTTTGTTTGAGGATGATTCTCTTTGTATTTCTTTGCTGCTAAATGGGCATGAAACAAACTTCCTGAAACAGATACTACTACATCTATTTTAATATGCATCGATAGTGTCAATAACTGCTTATACGATTCTTCATATTCCCATTTAGTTGGAGCAGAATAACTCTTCATAAGCCAGAAAGCAGATCTTGCTCTAAACAATGCTATAACAAACTTATAAAATAAATTGTTACGATTACTACTATATCTCTTTTCATATTTACCTCTTAATCGACTCATGTAAGTTGAGACAGGATAAATATGGACATAGGGTTCATCCTGTGGAGGTGCTTCCTCGCCATAACTTGTACAAATAACATGAAAATTGTACGCACCTTTCATTCTTTGTATATACTTATCCACAACAGCTGACACAGGGGTCATTTGTGGATAATATTCTCTTGTTATTATTACTATATTTTTCATATTTGTCTCTTATTAGGAAGAGTTATAGAAAACTTCCCCAAGTCATACAATACATAAAAATAATAAATCAACACGATCATTCGTGTAGTGCCGACATTTGGGAAAAACCATGTCTTTATATTGATTATTAGGAACAATATTATTAAGAAATAAAAGAATCTCTTTTCATTCAATTTCCAGAGCCTTTTTAACATAATAAATAGAAATGAGTACATTATAATAGAATAAACCAAGCCTCCATACGCAAGATTATTAATAAAACCAACATCAGATTGATATCCTAAAACTTCTGTCTTTGCGAACAAAGAATATCCCCTTCCAAATATCCATTCATTCAAAGTATCTGGTAAAATCCACATATCAACCAATAGTTCATAAACAGCACCAGAATCTTCGTCAATTCCACCTTCATCATAAATAGCATATAAAGAATCACCAAATCGACTTAATGAACCTGTAAGTTCATCAGATATACCAATCATTTCACCTAATGATTCCAAATGAGAAAAAGCAAAAACACCAATTATCAATAAAAAAAATACAAATTTAATATTATTTCGATTAAAGAATAATAGCGACAAACCTGCTATAGCAATAACAAGTCCTGTTCTTGCATTGTATATAATAGAAATGATAGTAAAAGGTATAAACCACAGGAACCATTTATTGGATTTAAAATGAAAGGCTGCCAAAACGAGCATACATCCTTGTATGAAACCATAATGACTAGTTAAAGCCTCCGAGATTCCACGCCCTCTCCAAGTTTCCCTCAAAAGAAATGCATCTGGCTTCAAATGCATAAAATGATTACGGATATAATCTTGAATACCAGGAAAAAAGGACGTGATTGTTGATATAGTAGCACCTATTGCTCCTACTACCAATATAGTTTTTACAAATGTATCTTTATTACTCAAACCACTTTTCCGAGCCAGAAGAATTAGCCATAATGGTAAAAAGAATATTTCTATAAAACCAATTAAATGCAACCTAAGTTCTACTACGTCTCCCCCCATTATTGTCCTAATTATCACATAAAATAAGACTATTAGTAATATTTTGCCTTCCACTCTAAAAGAGGACATAAAGTCCCGATACTGTTTGTTCCTTTTTAGAAAACATGCTAACATGGGAATATACATCAACTTTATAGTTCCCAAACTAAATGGAAGATATGGTATATCTGGATTGTGAAGATACACATATAGACAAAGAACTATTAGTATATATCGCTGACTCATGTTAAATTTTTAACCTATCAATTTTGACGATTAGCCGTAAAAACTGTCTTTAATTATAGTTGAATTTATTTCCGATGGCGCACCTACTCGTTGTCTTTCACGCTCAACAATCATAATACAAACATTTGATTGTATCCATTAATCGCAGTTGGGGCCGCTTTTGCAACCTTTAGTTCTAATCTTTAATTATGTTTAAACCTATGAGCATTGACACCATGTTTTCATGTTTTGTCTTTCCCAGAGTTTCTTCTACATTTGTTTTGGATTAAGATACCTTAAATCATGTTTCTTCATGTATCCTTCTATACAGTAGAAACGAAACATGCTATGCTATCTATGCTCTAAAACACTCTATTATTTTCTTAGATATCCTTTTTATTTTGAGGAAACATTTCTCATATAATGTATAGTTAAAAAGAATAAGTAATGATTTCCTCTCTCTTAATTTTTGAAATTTTATATTTTTTTTAAGGAATACAATTCTTGAAGATACCTCTTTGTTAAATTTATAGTTAGTACCATTATTAAAACTTTCCAATAATTTCAAATGCTCCTCCATTATAAATGTACTTTTACCTACCATTCGAGCGGTAGCACTACTCCCTATAGTATTAATTCTATATATAGACATGATATCTTTGAGACCATATATTCTACCACCATTCAAAGCCTTTAATATCAAAGAGTAATCACCACTATAAATTTTAGTCAACCACCCAGGGTCTTGAAGGTATTCCTTCCTTACCAATATTGAGGCTGTTGGTACAAACCAATTATTAATGGCATCGTATGGTAATAATTCTGCGTCTACTTCAAAATGGTTAAACAAACTTACTTCATTACTTTGAACATAATACTTAATCGCATTATGAAAACACATAGTATAATCAGGATGACTCTCAAGAAAATCCACCTGTTTCTGCAATTTTAAAGGATCTATCCAATAGTCGTCACCCTCACAACAAGCTATATATTTTCCTAAACAATGCTCATCCATTATACGTTGTAAGGAACCATCTTGCTTAGAATACTGATTTTCAGTTTCGAGAATTGGCTTTATAATATCGGGATACTTTTCCGCATATTCTCTCACTATCGCGGCTGTGCCATCTGTCGAGGCATCATCGTGAACTATGGCCTCAAAGCGGAAATTGGTCTTCTGCATCACAAAGCCATCCAAACATTGGCGGATATATGACTCATGATTATATGTAAAACATTGTATCGTGACCATTAAAGATTTTGTATCTTTGTTCATCTTCTTACTATTATTGACCTAATAAAATCAATTTCGCTAAATTTAAATATATGTGTTAATCCAGAATAAAATACTCCTCCTACTAACACGCCACATACCAATTGTAAAACTGCAGTAGCCCCAAACGAAGTACTCAAGGAAACAAGAATAAACATCAGTATTGACAAAATCAATGTTCCCGACAAATCCTTTATCTGCATCAGGAAGCCAACTTGAATCAATTTACCAGTATAATAGGTATTTATGACGAGGCAAATAATTGAGGTAGCAATTCCTGCATAGCACATAAAAAGTAAACCGAATGGGATACTTAAAACTAAAACAGTTACTCCGATTATCTTCTTGATGATTTCTAAACGTAGGAACAGGTCACTACGGCCTTTTACTTGCAACAGGTTAAGATTTATAGCATGGATAGGCCACCACATCATCGTAAATGATAAGGGAATGATTAATGTGGCTGCAAATAGCCATTTTTCACCTAATACCAACTCCACCAAAGGATAAGCAATTCCTGCTAACAAACACATCAAAGGAAATATAATGAAGGCCGAGAGTCTCAGTAATTTCCGATAATCGGCCCTCAACCTTTCGTCATCATCTTGAATACTACAAAGCACAGGATAAGTGACACGCTGTAAGATACCTGTAATATTGGACGAAGGTAATTTTGTGAAGCGATCTGCCTGTGTATAGAATCCTAAACTTGAAGCATTAAAAACTTTTCCTATTACCAATAAATATATATTGTTGTAAAGAGTATCAAGTAAACCACTTGCTAATAATTTTGAACCAAAAGCAAACAACTCTTTAAACGACTGCCATGAATATACCCATTTAGGATACCAATTAGAATATACCCAAAGAAGCGTTGTATTTATCCCTGCATTAAGGAGCTGTTGCCAAACCAGCGTCCATACGCCATAACCTTGATATGCCAATAGCACACCAACAACACCTGATACCAACGCAGCTATAAACGAAGCCTTGGCTTGTGTCTTGAAATTGATGGATGCTGTATAAATGGCCCTCTGTACGACTGCAAAGCTATTGATAATCACAACCAAGCATAGCACTCGCATTAAATTGCAAAGTTGAGATTCACTATAAAAGTCGGCTACCCACGGGGCTATGGCATAAAGAATCAAATACAGTAATACAGACACAACAATATTGAAATAGAATACAGTCGAGTTATCTGTCTCAGTTCTGTCCTGTTTACGGATCAAAGCTTGTGAAAAGCCACTATCTATCAGCGACTGGGCAACAGCAAGGAATATTGCCAGCATTCCTACTAATCCAAAATCCTTAGGATCAAGCAGGCGGGCAATGACAAGCATAACGAGGAACTGCACTCCCTGAACAGAGAATCGTTCCACGCTACTCCATATAACGCCTTTCGCCGTTTTATTCTTTAGAGATTGCTCTGGCATTTTACAATAGCTGTCTCTGATGTTTCCAATCGAAATAGTCTATTAAAAAAGAAACATCCTAAGTCAGTCAATCTAAATTTGGTTTCGTTCCAATCTTACATTTCATGTAAATTGAACTTTCACTTGCTTTCCCGTCAATTTGAAAGCCATAATTCTGATATGCTTTTAGCGCTCTTTTATTATCGTCTTGGACTTCCAGTCGCATCTGACAAAAACCTAAAGATACCAGATAGTTGTCAATTTTCTGAAGCATTTGAAAAAACAATCCTGTGCCGCGATATTCTTTATTGACATATACATGAGGTATATAGGCTATCTCTTTTTCTGGATGGTTAGCATAGAACACTATCACACCTACTAAAATACCATTATCATTACGACAAACAGAAAACTCCGCATGGGTAAACCATTTTTCGGCAAGCATATTAAGGCGCTGACCATCTTTAAGCGAAGGAAATACATCATCTGCTTGCTTGCGTAAATATTCACGTAATTCTTCGAGTGATAAATGTCCAATGGAAATATTCATCCTAGTTAATTTTGATATGGACATATTTATCCATATTCTCAATAATACTGTTCATCTCTTCAGCACTGTTGTATTTCAGCAACAGTTCTCCAACACAGTCTTGCGCATCACGGTATTTATGAACAGGATCACCCTGTTTGATGTCGGTCACGAAATCAATAAAGTTACTTTTCTTAAAGTTCTCATCATATTCAATGCCAGCATATTTGCCAGTCTCATTGGCATGGGCCATATAATTCGACCAATAACCTTTAACTGGAGCCATTTTCAAATCGGAACAATCTTCACCCAGTGCAGCCTTAATGACGTATGGCACCATATCAACACCTGTGGCCAAGGCTGTTATTTGAGGAATAAGACTGCCACCACTGCGTGCACCCAGCTCTAAAATATAGACCTTGCCATCGGTGCCATAAATAGCTTCTACATTATAAGCAGTTGACTTCATACCAAGACTTGTTATTAGCCGCTGCAAATCCGCTTCCAAGGTGTCAATCACTTCTTTGGACATCACTGTTGGCCAGCACTCACCAAGAGGAGCGAAATCCTTATCGACCTTAGTACTATAGAACTCATTACCAAGGCAATGGAATACTAATTTCCCATCAACAGAGAATGCATCGCCCGATATCTGAGGACCGTTTTTCACTATGAATTCCTCTATTAAGAAAATCTTATCTCGTGAATAGGATAAGGCATCCTCTACAGAGGCTTTCAACTGTGACTTGTCTGTCAGTTTGTTGATACCTTTACTACCAGAGGAGTCCACAGGCTTTACCATCACCGGTAGCTTAAAATTATCAATATCAGCCTCAGCCTCCTCAAAAGTCTTATAGCTTTTTGCCTTAGGCACATTAAAGCCATGCTCTGTAAGATACTGACGGAAAAGATGCTTCTTCGACAATATCTCTACCGACTTATAAGGACTTGTTGGCAATCCCAACTTCTCACTAACGTATGCTGCCGTAGGAGCTGCTGGATCAGAAGCGTAGGCTACTACACCATCCACTTTAAGCCTTCTCGCCAATTCTAGCACAGCCTCCTTGTCTGTTGTACTGACATTGTAATATTCATGGGCATACTTGTGACCAGGATTATCGGGCAGATAATCACAAGTAATAACATAATAGCCCATCTCTCTTGCGGCTTTGATAGCGTAAGTCTGGTAGATGGAACCACCCAGCATTAATACTCTTTTCATACTTTATAGCGTATTTGCAAATTCGGTAATTCTCCTCACGCCTTCCTTAATCTTGTCAACATCAAGCGTAAAGGCGATGCGGATATAGTGGTCGCAACACTGACCGTATGTTACACCAGGTACTACTGCCACATGAGCATTACGGAGCAAGGCATAACAGAAGTCGATGGAGTTCATACCCGTCTTCGATATGTCCACCATCATATAGAAGGTGGCCTCTGGAGCCTTGACGCTGAATTTTTCAATCTTGTTCAAGCCTTCATAGAGCACATTGCGACGTTCGGTAAAGATATCAACCATGTTCTTTGAATAGTCCTCCTCACCACTAAGTGCCTTGATGGCAGCATATTGGGAGGGAAGTGGCGCACAAGCTGCCACATTCTCCTGAAGTTTGGTCATGGCAGCTATTATTTCCTCGGGAGCCAAAACATAACCAATACGATAGCCTGTCATACAGAACTCCTTCGAAAGAGAATTGATGAGAATGGTACGCTCACGCATGCCCTCAATAGCCACAATACTCTTGAAAGGCATATTGTCGTAAATCAAACATTTATACACCTCATCGGAGATAACCACTAAATCATGTTTCTTGGCAAGCTCTGCGATACCAGCAATCTTATCCTGAGGGATAATACGACCAGAGGGATTTGATGGCGTGTTAATCATGATGGCTCTTGTCTTAGAAGTGATAGCATTCTCAATATCTGCAACATCAAAACTTAGGTCTTTGCGCTCAGGATTGTCGATGATGACGGGTACAGCATGACACATACGTACCATTTGAGCATAGTTCACATAATAGGGAGCTGGCATGATAACCTCGTCCTCTGGATTCAATATGGATATGAGAGCAAGATACAGGCCCTCCATCGCCCCTACTGTAACCATTACCTCGGTTTCTGGATTATACTTGAATCCCTCCTTACGCTCATAATACGTGCTGATGGTTTTCCGCAAATCGAGCAGCCCTGCATTCTGAGAATAACGGGTCTTTCCTGCTTGGATGGCCTCACAGGCAGCATCCTTGATGGCCTGATGCGGCTGCACGTCGGGGTCGCCCAAAGTGAAGTCTATCACGTCGTCATATTTCTTCGCCTCGTTGAACAGGCTTCGCACCAGTGACAGGTGAACGCTGTCAGCAACGATAGATGTCTTAATCATAATACTATCTAATAATACAATTTAATACTCTCCGAATTTCTTCATCCGTCAATGCATGGTGCATTGGCAAACAAATCACCTCGTTGGCAATCTTTGTAGCCACAGGCAGATTCTCTGATGTTGCACTTGGCAATCCACGATAGGTGCTAAAAGTGCTAATGAGTGGGAAGAAATACCTACGCCCCAACACGTTCTTTTCTCTCATTTCAAAATACAGCTGGTCACGAGTCTTACCATATTCCTCTGCATTGATAAAGATGGGGAAATAGCTGTAGTTATGACGAACACCCGGCATATCCTCAAAGAAACGAATGCCTGGAACATTCCTCAGAGCCTCACGATATTTCTGTGCCACCTTCTGACGGGCAGCTATAGCACCATCCACCTGTTTCAAATTCAGCAGACCGTATGCACTGCGTACTTCATCAACTTTACTATTAATACCAGGGGCGACAACTTCTGTTTCTCCTGCAAAACCAAAGTTCTTCAGATAGTCAATACGTTTCTTGGTCTGCTCATCATGCATAACGAGAGCACCACCTTCCAATGTATTATAGACCTTGGTGGCATGGAAACTGAGTGTTGACATATCACCCGCATTCAACACACTCTCACCATCTACTTCGACACCAAAGGCATGTGCAGCATCATAAATGACTTTCAAGCCGTACTTGTCTGCAATCTCCTGAATCTGCTTCATCTTCACCGGCTTGCCATAGCAGTGTACTGGCATAATGGCCGTTGTCTTAGGTGTGATGGCTGCTTCTATCTTATTAGGATCAATGCCACACGTTTCTTCCTCAATATCCACAAACACTGGGCGGCATCCGTTCCACCAAATGCTATGCGTAGTAGCCACAAAGCTATAAGGCGTTGTAATCACCTCTCCCGTTACACGTAGTGCCTGCAGTGCAGTCAGCAGAGGGAGTGTGCCGTTAGTGAACAGGCTGATATAGGGTACTTTCAGGTATTCTGCTAGCGCTTTTTCTAGTTGTTTGTGAAACTGGCCATTGTTGGTTATCCACTTACTTGCCCAAATTTCCTTCAACATTTCATTAAACTCATCGAGGTTGGGCAGCAACGGTGAGGTAACGGTAATTTGTTTGTCCATATAAAATACTATTGTATTATTCTTTGTATAAAAGCATCCTCTTTGGAAGATACCTTATTTTCATGCCTGTCGAAGAACCATTATTAGAATGCAACTATACGAAGTTGATAAATAAGAATGCTAACGATAATGACAGCAAATCTTGATTATAAGGGTGGTATTGATTTGTGTTCTGATGTGTCACACCATATAGACTTGCAAGTTATTAGACTCACCTTTTCTTCGCTCTAGGCTGCTCCTAGCCATACTCGTTAGTAAGCTAGGAGCAGGATAAAAATGAATCTAGCGCGTGACAGGAGACACTCATCACCACTCTAAGCCTCCTCACATTGCCGTCCATGTCTTTGTTCCAATGACATATGAATCATAGTCATCGACTTGCCATGGTTTAGTGATTGCAGCAAAGGGAAAGGTTTGTGCCAAACTTGCTCCATCATTTCGTCTATGAACAATGCCATATTGAATGAAATAGACTTTGCTTACTTCCTAAGTTTAATGTTAATTTTTGCCCTGTATATAATCACAACAACACCGAGAACAATTAGCAATACTCTAGGTGTCGCGTTCACTATACTTGCTTCTAAAGTGCCTCCCTTAATAAACAGTTGATAATCACCAGTATAACCTGCGTAAGTCAACCAGCATCCAACTATTATCATGCCAATTCCCGTAAGCATCGCCAAAATAGCCAAAATCACTTCGCCCCATATAGCCACAAGACCTGCAAATGTATTTGCTACGCTGGCTGGCATATCATCAGAACATGAAATTAGTAATGTAACCACAAATAGCAGCAAAACAAATTTCTTCATTGTGATTAGTTTTTTTGTCACGCATGCTTCTCCGCACATCTCCATCTGTAACTTATTTACTAAAGATTTCAAACATGATATGTCTTAACATTCAAAAGTTCATCCCTATTTAAGAACTTGAATCTCGTATGAGGATAGAACTTATAATGAGAAACGTCAAAGAGCATTTCTTTATTCAAATTTTCAAAGAACTGATATTTGTCTAATGTATTAAAGAAACTCAATCTACCCACCTTATCTTGTGCATATTTCGAGAAAGAACTATAAAAGATTAAAGTCATTTCCTCATCTGAGAGTAGAGCTTGGAGTATGTTGAGATACTTGGAAACTTTCTTGAAACCATCTGAGTCACTTCCATATTCGTCGATTACAAACATCAGTGTATGAAAGATATAACGATAATAATAACTTATCTTACAGCCATAATCATTTACAAATACCTCATATAGCGATGCTAATTCTTCTCGTTTATTATTAATTTCAGCATCAGTTATATCTTCTGGTAAAGTAATATTTGCTTTCGCCGCATAAAAAGAACGAAACTGCGTATAACAATCAATAATCGTATCAAGACCCTTCACCTTTGACTGGGTTTTCAACACACTATTTGCAGATTCTCTTGTCTTATCAAGCATAGATAAGAGATTATAATAGGTCATCTCAAATCTGTTCTGCCGCTGCTCAACTTGTGCTAACTTAAACTGTTTTCGCTGATCCCACAACGTGATAACTACCAGCAATGTGGATACGAACGAAAGGAGTACGCCAACTGTGCCAGAAAGGAAATCTCCTAAGTTCCCTAAAAAGCCACAAGATGAAAACCATGTCTTGCTCCAATCAGTGTCAACTGCCATTTGAAGTAACATCCATATTGCAAAAAGAAATAACACAGATGAAAACAAAGACAGTATAATGTAGTATATATATTTATTTGTATTATTCTTGAGTTTCATATTCTTCAATCTCCTTTATGATATCATCATATATACCTAAAGCAGCCTTATGAAGTGATGAGTATGTCGGGTATTGTGTAGTGTCGTATCTCAAGTCTTTGGTTATCTCTATATAGGTTCCCAATTTGCCAACATCCTGCATAGAAAGACTCCTCAAATGTCCTCCTATCTGAACTTCAAACTTCAAATCTTTGTATTGAACGGTTCCAACATTATAAATATCTGACTTTCTATGATCTTTATATTTATTGAACAAGTTGATGATAGAAAGCATCTTATTTCGTTTCGCAGTATATACAATCTGAGTATTGCCAATTTCGTCATCACTTATTTCGCCATTTGTTGCACGAGATACTGCCAAATCACTTGAATTAATTCTCTCAAGAGTAATTTTCTTAGCACCTCCAAGCAAGGCAACGTGTTTCTCCATCACTTTTTTTATGGCTAATGGTGTAATGCTTGTTACAAAATTATCAGCATCGGCTCCTAAAGTTTCTTGAACTGCACTCTTTATTTTTTTTTTCAAGAATACTGAATATACCTATATTACTAATTCTCTCTACCAATAGAAATCCTATTTTTGAATGCTCTGGAATCTGAACCATAAAATAAAAAGGTACAAGTAAAGCATCATTTGTACTCTTTTTATGGGACTCGCCCGTTGTGATGTTTACAATATTCTCCTCAGTTCCGAATTCTCCTGATTCAATAATACCTGATACGCTTCTGCCTAAAGGAAACAATACATCTTTATTGTCTTTCTTCATAATGCGAAAATACTTCTTTTCCACCTCGTCTGTTTTATTTTCAGCATCTTTCTTAGCTGATGTTGCAGAAGGAATCTCTTGAACATAGAATAAAGAATTGAGCATCTTTTTAATTATATCAAGCAAATCTTTTCCTTTGTGGAAATCAGATAATACCACAGGCCTAGATGGATTTCCCCATGGCGTTATGCTTATCTTATAAAGTGCAATGTTATAAGTCTTTGCCATATTTGTATTTAGGGATTTAAATTAAAAAAAGAAGAGACTAATGCCAATTACAGTTTTTATTCCGGCAGTTCGACATTGACATTTAGACATATTAAAGAATTGATAAATTTATATTCCTAAAATTTCCTTAGCTCGCTCAAAAGCATTTTGGAAATCAGCATTCTCTTGAAAATCAAACCATGTTTTTTCACTCATATGACTCATCCAACTATCAAGTGAACTATTTTCAACTTGGGCTGCATAAATGGGATACTTCTTCTCAACATTTATCACATCGGCATCTTTGCTAACAACCCAATCTCCAAATACAGAATCAACACTAGATTTCACTTCATAAGAATCAAAGGTTTCTTTAATTTTGTCTTGTGTAGCCATAATTATTAAAGTTTTGTATAATTATTAGTTCATTTTTGACATTATGTTCACAAATTCTTAATTAATGCTTATTAGAATCGGTTAATCCCGCGCGGATTAAGCGAAAGTCGTTCGATACGGCTTTCGGTTAAGGGTAACCTTTGGTTAAGAGTTAAGGATTAAGGGTTTTCTTCTGTTGAGGAGTGAAGGGTTATCTTTGGTGAAGAGTTAAGGGTGAAGGCTGAAGGCACTTTTGGTTCATGGTTCACGGTTCACGGTTCAGGGTTAAAGGTTAAGGAATTAAATTAAATAATCTATACCATTGAATTAACACAGAGGGAAAAATGAAGGGTGGAAGGTGAGGGGTGAAGGAGGATTAATTAACTGGGGAAAAGAGGTGAGTTAACTCGATTTGTCGATTAAGTTAACTCGATTCATCGATCGAGTTAACTCACGGTTTTTGGCATCAGTAAAAGCTCTGTGTTTGATGTTTAAACCAAAACCACAAAAACCGAAGGCAGAGCCAAACAGCCGAATGAAATTCTGCCAACTGTCGTGTCAAAATACGATATAATAACCAAATGAAATATTATAATGCTTTATGCCTAGTTTTGTAGCTTAAATGCTCCCATGACTAGGGCTGTCACTGTAATATTGCTCCGATCTATATTGAGAAGGATTATTTGACAACAAAAATCCTACAACAACTTTCAAAGACCCCACAGGCAAGCAACACTGTTTGGAAGGGTGGAACTTCTTTGTCGAAAGGCTATAGGCTTATAAACCGCTTCTCAAGTGACATTGATGTTGCAGTACTTGCTGAGGGAATGAATGGTAATCAAATTAAGACCTTAATTTCAAAGGTAAGTAAAGGAATGACTGCAGGAATAGCAGAAACAGAAATGCCGGGAGAGACTAACAAATTAGAAAAGCGAAGTGACTAATTTGCACAGAAATGAGAGAGTAAATGTTAAATAACATGTGTTTCATGATAAAAAAGCACGTTAAAATTTGGTTATATCCTAATTTTTGTCTAATTTTGCACCGCATTAATAACTTGCAATGAATTTTGATATTGAAGAAATAAAGGAATTGTCGGGTGATGCAGCCAGCATCTATTCCGTAACAATGGAAGGCGAGGAAAATA
>JAEEGL011264137.1_pt1 | contig 51730 bp, 41 predicted proteins | sample 9134231 | NCBI WGS metagenome assembly JAEEGL01 (sample SAMN16246548, study PRJNA631951) | gut metagenome | biome: gut microbiome; feature: rumen; material: fiber-attached | host: Bos | place: Iran: Karaj | collected 2018-10
CTAAACTTTGCGTGTTTTGGGCAGAAAGAATTTTATGATTATATTTCTGAATTTAATATTTTAAATCCCGAATTCGAAAAAGCTCTTTCCGAATGGATTAAAAAGCTCAGAAACACATTTTCATCAATTGTGCCAAAACGTCTTGATTCACAGATTAATCAGTGGGTCGCGTATTATGCAACCCAACTCGTCGGATCTGTTATTGAAGAACTTATTCAGCGTGACGTTCTTGAAAGGCCTTTATTTGACAGACCTTTAACAAACGGAGTTTTTTATGTGGAAGGTGATTATGTTAATACCATTTAATTTTAAAAAGTATTCATAAATATCAAAGGGTACGGAGAATTAGTTGTTCTCCGCACCCTTAAAAATGTAAGAAATATTATGTTTTGTAATTGAGTTCTTTTTTAGAGATTTCTTTTACAGCCCAATTAGTTATTTCATAATATCAATTATTTCCCGGAATTCAGGTGTTGCTTTGAATTCATCTGACAGCGGATAATCGTTCGTCATACGGTTTGTCATTTGCTTGCAGACGCTTGTATCAAGAAAAACGGCAATATCCTCCTGTTTATTTATGGTCGTGCCTTTAAACAATAATGCGGTGCGTTCCGTGATATTCGGCATTTCATCAAAATATTTTGCAAGTTCGGCGCACTTTTTCAGGTTTTCAAGCGCTTTTTTATCATTGCCGAGCTTGTGATAATACTGCCCGAGATAGCCGTAATTATATATTGCCACTCGCCAACATACACCATAGTTTCCGTCTGTATAAACGAGGTCAAATATTCTAACCGTAAGCTCCAACGCCTCAACAGCTCTTTGAATCTGGTCTTCGGTGGGTTCAACTCCCGTTAACATATAGCTGCGCAAAAAATGAGAAATGGTATTGTTAAAGTAATACATCAGTTTGTCAAACAGGTTTTGACAGCCCTTTTCAACTTTTTCAACATCCGGCGGCATATAACTCATCAGGTATTCTTTTGAATCGGGAATTGCGGGCATTTCCTCAATAAGGTTGTACATATCCCGTTCGGTTACTCCGCTGTTTTCCACCCGTATGAGCGGCTTAAAGTAATGAATCATAAGGTTTTTGGCATACATTCTTATAGCGTCATTGGTGCAGTAATTCTGTATTTTGTCATAAATCGTAAAGATTTCCTTTTTGTTTTTCAGGTAATCGCCGGCATCAACATTATCGTTTATGAGCGAATGCATATAACGAACAAGTATGCGAAAATCGGAGGGATATTTATGATAAGCTTCTGCCATAAATGACAGCGAACCATCGCTCCCTTTATACTTGCCGTTATCAAATTTGTCAACGATTTCAAGGATTTCTTCTTCATTTTTCGCCTTGTCAACTCCGAACAGTTCATCTATAGTGATACCAAAATAATTTGCTATTGACGGTATCATTTCCATATCGGGATACCCGCCGTTTGCTTCCCACCGTGACACCGCCTGCGAAGTAACGCCGATTGCCCCTGCAAGATCTTCCTGCGTGCGCCCGTCACGTCGCCGGAGTTCGCGTATTCTTTTTCCTAATTCAAGCTGCATAATTGCACCTCCTATTTTTATCACCGGTGTAATTACATCATAGCACGAATTATCGGGAAAGCAATAATCAATTCATTGTTTCAAATCCAAGCGATTGTTGAATTTCTGCTATTCCATTTATGTTAGGCAATAAATTTTTCTTTCGCGGAAATGATTGTTTGAACGGAAGATTATTATCTCTTCCAATAGCAGAGTCAAAAGAATAGCCGCAATTCCTTGTTAATTAAGGAATTACGGCAATTGTGGTATGAGATATAACCACGATTTACTCCAAAAATGAAAAGAGCCGTGGCGAAGGCCTCGGCTCAATTCGCTATTGATTATTACTTGTTTTGGGATTATAAGTTTTTAATCATTGTTTTCCAATTTACTGTCAAGTTCCGGATTTCCGCAAGGCACACCCTCGTTATGCATGGCTATTTCGAGCCAATCGGGATCAGAAAATACTTCTTCGTTATTATCATTATTATCGCTGTTTCCTGTCGGCACACACATACGGTTTGTAATATAGTTTCCGTTGGCATCAAACACCAACTCGCACCAACCGTAATTCCCGGCGTCGCCGCCGATAAATAGCACCGATTTACCGTTTTGGCGTGTGATTTCAAATCTGAAATAGTTATTCCCGCCGACTTTGTCGGTAATATCGGCTTTGCTGCCGTCATAAACAAAATACAGTTTACCGTCTTCGACAGTGAAAAAGTCCTCTTCAACGGGTGACTCTTCGATTGACACCGCCGTGTAATCTTCTCCTTCGGTCATTTCACCTTTTGTGCCGTCAAAGAAAGTAAATACAACAAACTTGTTGATTGTATTACTCGCGAAAGTTCTGACCTGAGGAAAGCAGAACATAAGAGCTATTATCGCTGCCGCAGAAACGGCAATTTTCAATATTCTGTTTTCAGGTTTGGATACGGTTTTGTTGTTTTGAATTTTTTCTTTGATTAAATCAAAATCGGTCTTGTCCATTTTAATCTCACTGATTTTTTCGTTATAAAATCTCTTCATAGCTATACTCCTTTAATGCTTCTCTGAGCATTTCTTTTGCTCTTGTCAGCCGCATTGAAACACATGAAACCGACAGTTTCAGGATTTTTGCTGTTTCTTTCACGCTCAGTTCTTCGTAATAATGAAGGTGAATAACGATTCTGTAATTCTCGGGAATTTTTTTCAGCGCCGCTGTAAGTTCGTTATCCTTAAAATCATCTTCGTATGCTTCGGCGCTTGAGGGCAATTCGTCAAACGAAATAACAGCAGAATGGTTTTTTGATTTAAGAAGGTCTTTGCAGTTGTTTGCCGCCATTTTGAGAATATAGCTTTTTTCTTTACCCTCTGTTATTCTGATATTGCTTTTCAGCAGTTTCAGAAAAACTTCGTGGACAACATCCTGAGCATCACTGTAGGAATATAAATAAGAATAAGCGAACCTGAATATATCCTGCGCGTACTTTTCATACAGTTTTAAAACCACATCATTATTCACCGGTTCACCTCCTTTGCATTGCCGGCCTGATTTGAGATCTCAATAATAAGACGATTTACATTGACAATTATACACATTTTCAGATAAAAAATATCGTTCACAAAAAAGAATAAAACGAACGATAACGCGAACGCAAATATTTACGGTTGCATTTGCGTTCATAATGTGGTATTATATGAACGCAAAACAGATTGGAGTGTGAATAATGAAAGAGTCAAATGTTTTAGAATATAAAGAAAAAATCACCAATACATTTCTTAAAACAGTCAGTGCATTCGCGAATTTCGGAACGGGAGAAATAAAGTTCGGAATTACCGATTCCGGCAAGCCGGTTGGAGTTAATGAACCTAAGTCTGCCTGCCTGGATATTGAAAACAAAATAAACGACAGTATTTCCCCTAAGCCGAGATATACGCTTTCGGTTAACAGTAATAACATTATTACCCTGACAGTATACGAAGGACTTAATAAACCATATTTATATAAATCAAAAGCTTATATCAGAAACGATACATCTACTGTTGAGGTTGATGCTGTTGAACTGAGACGGCTTTTGCTTGAAGGCCAGAATAAATCATTTGAAGATCTGCCTTCAAAGACTCAAAATCTAAAATTCAGTGTACTTGAGCAAAAGCTGAAAGAGCAGATATCCATTAAAAAACTTGATGAAAACATATTGAAAACCCTTGAATTGTATTCTGATGATGAAGGTTATAATATTGCCGGTGAGATCCTTGCGGACAAAAACAGCTTTCCTGGAATTGACATTGTGCGCTTCGGTGAAAGCATTGATATCATTATGGATAGAAAACTCTGTGAAAAAACATCCTGCCTTGCCCAATTTGATGTTGCCTGTGAAATGTTCAAAAAGTATTATCAGTATGAAATAATTGATGGTATGCTAAGAACGGAAAAAGAACTTATCCCCGAAAAAGCATTCAGAGAAGCTGTCGTTAATGCTATAGTTCACAGAACATGGGATGTAAACGCAAATATCAGAGTCTCTATGTTCAAGGATAGAATCGAAATCGTTTCTCCCGGCGGTTTGCCTCATGGAATAACAAAAGAAGAATACCTCGCAGGTAAGCTTTCAATTTTAAGAAATCCGATTATCGGTAATGTGTTTTTCCGGCTTCATCAGATTGAACGGTTCGGAACCGGAGTCAAAAGAATAAACGAAGCTTACACCGACAGCGAAATAAAACCAAGGTTTGAAGTGTCAGATAATACAATCAGTGTAATTTTGCCTACTGTTGAAAAAGAAATACCTTTAAATGAAGATGAAAAAACGATATACACATTTTTGAAAAACAATATTGCCCTTTCGAGTTCTGAAATAGCTGAAGGATGCGGGTTCGGAAAAACAAAAACCGTCAGCATTTTAAAGAATCTTGTCAAAAACGGCTATATTAAAACAACAGGAAATGGTAGAGGAATCAAATACATTTGTGATTAAGAGAAATCAGGTGAAACGATGAACGCAGTAATCTATGCCCGATATTCATCCGACAATCAGCGCGAAGAATCTATTGAAGGTCAGATAAGGGAATGCACCGAATTCGCAGAAAAGAATGATATGGTAGTAATTGAACACTATATCGACCGCGCTTTTTCAGCAAAAACCGATGACAGGCCCGATTTTCAACGGATGATAAAGGACAGTGAAAAGCATAAATTTGAAGTCGTAATTGTTTGGAAGCTTGACCGCTTTGCGCGTAACAGGTATGACAGTGCGAATAACAAAAGAATACTTCGTAAGAATGGTGTAAAGGTAGTTTCGGCAACCGAGCAGATTGCAGATGGCTCTGTCGGAATACTCATGGAATCAATTCTTGAAGGTTACGCTGAATTCTATTCTGCAGAGCTTTCGGAAAAGATACGCAGAGGTCAGACCGAAAACGCACTCAAAGGCAAAACCAACGGCGGCGGTGTTCCTTTCGGATATGTGCTCAATTCAGAGCAGCGTCTTGCCATTAATCCCACAACGGCACCGATTGTTCTTGAAATATTCCAAAGATATGCAAACGGAGAAACCAAAAAGGAAATAGCTGCGGATTTATCCAACAGAGGAATAAAGACAAAATCAGGCAACAGTTTTGTTCCGAACAGCTTCAATAAAATACTCTCTAACCGAAAATACATCGGCGAATTCAAATACAAAGATATCGTTTTACCCAACATTGTTCCTGCAATTGTTCCCCTGGAATTATTTGAAACAGTTCAAAAGCGCCTGGAGAAAAACCATCGAGCGCCCGGAAGATTCAAAGCAAAGGAAGAATACTTACTTACCACAAAACTGTTCTGCGGAAAATGCGAGAGCATGATGGTGGGCGAAAGCGGAACAGGAAAATCCGGAGCAAAGCATTATTACTATAAGTGCGCAAGTGCAAAGCGTAAACGCGGATGCGATAAAAAAGCTATCAAAAAGGATTATATCGAAAATCTTGTTGTAAAAGAAACAACAGAAAAAATTCTGCGCGATGATGTGATTGAGCGTATTGCCGATGAGATAATGAGTATACAAGGTCAGCCCAATCCAACACTGCTTGCTTTGCAAAAGCAGCTGGAAGAGACAAATAAAGGAATTGAAAATTTCCTGAAGGCAATCCAACAGGGAATTATAACCGAGTCAACCAAACAGCGCCTTGATGAACTTGAAAAAGAGAAGGCTGAATTACAGATTGCTATACAAAAAGAGGAACTGTCAAAGTCCCTCTTAACCAAAGACGGTATTATTCAATACATTAACAAATTCAAATACGGAGATAAAGATTCGATAGAGTATAAGCGAAACATCATTGACAATTTTGTGAATGCCGTTTATGTATTTGACGATTACCTGATTATAATATTCAACTGTAAGGCCGGTACAAAGCGCGTCAGACTTTCAACGGCAAGTGAATTAAGCGGTTCGGATGTGGATACCCAGAGTCCACCAAAAAAACAGTCCGTCCAAAAGGACGGGCTGTTTTTGTTTTGGTTTATATATGGGGGTCGGCAAAACCGACCTCTTTTAACATCTTAAAAGCCGTCCTTTCGGACGGCTTTGAGTGTTTATTGATTTACACGAGATTCTGTTTCATAAGGAAAATGAAGGCTTCCTTTGCTCTCTCCTTGGTGCAGTTAATGCTGCCCTGGAACATTTCGGGCTTGCCGCCGCCCCTGCCCTGAAGTGCGTCGTTGAGCGCCTCGCCGAGGGCGCGCACATCCTTTGTGCGGCTGCCTATGCAGTATTTCACCTCGCCCTTGTCGTCGGCGAAGACCGCCCCTATAACCGCCTTGTCGCATATCATATCGCAGTATTTCTGCGCGGCTTTTGAGTCGCCCTCAATGCAGTCGGCAAAGTATTCCGTGCCCTCTTCGATGTTCTCACAGCGCATTTCGTTTATCTTCATACGCAGTTCGTTGATGGTCGCCTTGCGAGCGTCCGCCTTGGCGAGCAGATGCTCAATGGCGGCCGGTACCTCCTCGGGTTTCGCGGCAAGCAACGCCCCCGCCGCGCGCAGGCTTTTGTTCACGGCGTTGTAGTCATCGAGCGCTCTCGCCCCCGCGTGGAGATAAATGCGCACGCCGCTTTTGTAGTTCTGCATCGCCACTGCTTTAACCATGCCGATCTCGCCCGTATAGTGAACGTGAGTGCCGCAGCAGGCGCAAAGGTCGGCGTCCTCTATCCTTATGAGACGAAGTTTGCCGTCAACCTCTTTTTTGCTGCGGAAATCGTATTTTTCTATCTCGTCGTCGTTCGGGTAAATCGCTTCGATTTCAATGTTGTTCCAGATTGCCTCGTTCGCGAGCCGCTCCGCCTGAGCGAGTATTTCCTCGCTTACAACGCCGTTGAAATCAACGGTCACGGTGTTTTCGCCCATGTGGAAGCCGACATTGTCAAAGCCCGTGAGCTGGTGGATATAGCCCGAAAAAATGTGTTCGCCCGAATGCAGCTGCATATTGAGAAATCTGCGCTCAAAATCGATTGAGCAGCCCACATCCTCGCCCGGAGCGAAGCGCTCGGAACAGCGGTGATAAATTTCGCCGTCGCGCTCCTGCACATCAAACACACGGGCGGAGTTTATGAAGCCCACATCCGCGGGCTGGCCGCCGCCTTCGGGGAAAAACGCGGTTTTGTCGAGCACCACCTCATAGGCGCCGTCAACTTCCTTGCAGGAAACGACCGTGGCGCTGAATTCGGACATATATGCATCGTAATAATAAAGTCTCTGTGTCATAATTCACCTCAACATTTGAGCAGTTTACCACATAATTACGGAATATGCAACTGAAAAATGCCGGGATTTTGCCGTCTTTATTATAATATATAATTATTAAGAAAATATTAATTTCCCGTGATAAGTTGAAAAAATACAGTTTTGATTGTATAATCACTTATTGTATAATGCGAATTTATGCGCAAAGGAGTAAAAAAATGAATCTTAAACGCATAACGGCTTTTGTGATGGTGCTGATTATGACCGTAACCGCGGCGTTCATCCCCTCACAGGCAGTCACGAAGGCTCCCGAGGCAAACCCCGTTGAAACACTTGAGGAAAACGGGACGCCCACTTTCACAACAGCCGATTTTCTTAAAATTATGAATATTATGAACACCGTCACCGGTATTCTCACCGGGCGCGCTTTCATTCCCGTAACCGAAATAAAACTCACGGTTGACGAAACGATAACCTCATACTGCGACTATCTGGTTGAGAATTCTGGGCTTGATGTTGTGGCTCTGCTCAGAGCGTTCAAGGATATGAACTTCCCGCTTGAACAGATTACCACTGTCGCCCACATTGACACAGCCGCCCTTCGCGACAAAATGATTGAGCGCTCCTATGAGCTGCGCGATGAGGGCAACCAGCTGCTCGCATACGGCCTGTTTATGCTCGGTGTTTACATCAGCACCATTGAAACCTGCGACGTGAACGCCGTGCCCACGGAATATGAGAATGTGGACGAGGTTGTGCTTTTTGTAAAATTCACCGACGGCACATCCTGCGAGATGCACCCGAGCATCTGGATAAACTCCGAGACGGGCGAGGCGTACAGCCTCAACGGCAGGGGTATTGTAAACACCGGCTTCAACTTCAACATTCAGAAACTTCTTGTCTACGCCCCGATGAACTGCTGGATGAGAGATTTCGGTTTCACAATGCTTTACGATATCAACTGCTATATCATGCCTATGTGGAACTACATCACCCGCCGCTTCAAGTTCAATTATGACGACAGGCAGTGGCAGATTCAGATATGGAAGGGCAACTACCTTATAACAAACGGCGGCGAGGTCGGCATTTACAACCGCAGCAAATACGCCATAGGCACGTTCTACAACTGTGTAAACGATGAAGAGCGTATGGTTATGAGCCTCAAGGTTTCGCACGGTGACGAGGTGCTCGTTGACATTGAGCCGACACTCCACTGGTGGGTAAACGGCTTCCAGATGCACAAGCGGATGTTCCTGCCGCAGAGTCTCACGCTTGAAAGCACAATCACCTTCCCGAACGAGACAATGCGCGACGCCTTCACGGCGTCGGTCGCGAAGGAATACCACCACGATGTAACATATACCGTTGACGGCCTCGATGTCAGCATTGTGTGGTAAATATAGATTTAAATACGATAAAAAAACGGATCGGGTTACGGTCCGTTTTTGTTTTAGCAGGCACGATTTATTCCGTGCCTTTTTCTTTTTCGGACTGACATTTGCTCTTCTTTTTGTCCGCTCGCGCCGAAAAAATATCCGTTCGCGAAACAAATCATATTCCGCCTCTTTTTCGTGTTATTGTTTGTCTGCAATCAAACAAAACAAAAAACTAATTACGAAAGGGAGAATGAATTATGATGATTTTCAGTTTTGTTTTCACGGTTGCGGCAGTTGCCGCAGCAGGCATTGCAATTTGCAGTTCGGACGAATCCGACAAGGCGGCAAGAGCCCTTGCGGATATGAGCACCGCTTCACGGTGCTGAGAAAGAAAGGAGGTATTAATGGTGAAAAACCTCATAAAAAAATCAATAGCACTGGCACTTGTAATCCTGACTCTTTTTTCAACTGCAAGCATATCATCAATTGATTTAGACTTTTTTAGAGTTAAAACTTTTGCGAGCACATCGACTCCATATTATAATTGGAAACAATACGATTCACAATGGGGTAATAAAACAATTGGCACAAAAACTATAAGTCAAATCGGATGTGCAGCAACATCAATCGCTATGTTGATTGTTCACTCCGGACTTAAAAACGAATCAAATTTCGATCCCGGAACTTTCGTATCTTCAATGAAAAATGTTGGTGGCTTTAAGAACAACGATATTATTTGGGGCAAAGTCGGCTCAGCTGTTCCAGGATTTGAATATTATACATCATATACTTTTTCTGATAAAACATCTTACAGCAATAAGGTCGCTAAAATAAAATCATATGTTGACAATGGTTATTATGTCGTTGTAACCGTTAACAATTATGGTCACTATGTCGCCGTATACGGAGCAACAGATTCAAAAGTAACCATGATGGATCCCAACACTTATTCCTCAGATCTTTCATACTATTACAATTCCGGAATAGTTAATTTGAGGGTATATAGTTCCTCAGGAAACGGTTATGATGGGGGAAGCGGTTATGTTGAACCGGATGCCTCTTCGTTATCATTAAGCGGAGCATCTATTCCTTCCTCCATTTCACGAGGATCCGGTTTTACCGTAAAAGGAACAGTTTCATCCAACTATAATCTTGAATGGGTATATGCCGCGATCAATTCTTCAGACGGCACTCCGTTATATATTTCTTCAGCATCCCCTTACACCAAATCATATAATCTGAATAATTTTGACAGCGCTTTAAAATTCGGAGCTCTCGGCGTCGGAACATATACATACCATATCGAAGCAACAGATGTTTCCGGAAATTTCAAAGTGTTGAACTCTACAACATTTACGGTTACCGGGAAAACCGAGGATGATATTTCATCTTCATCATCGCTTTCATTAAACTCATACAATTATCCGCGGCAATTAACTAAGGGCTCCTCATTTTATTGTAAGGGTATAGTTAATTCAACTTATCCTTTGGAATGGGTTGCGGCATACATCAAAAACTCTTCCGGAAATGTAGTATATATCGGTTCTGCAAGTCCCTATACAAAGAGTTATGATATCAGCACAACCATCGATGCCGCTCTGAAGTTTCCTTATTTATCAGCCGGTGATTACACATATTTTGTTGAAGCAACCGATAACAAGCATCATTATGAAATGCTGTTAAATCAGTCGTTTACCGTAGAACAGAACGGTGAATGGAACATAAGTTTCCCCGGCATTCCGGAAACGCTTCCTTACGGTTATGACTATGACATTTCCGGAACTATTACGGCACCCAGACCGTTTGAGTATGTTTGTGTTTTCTTCTACAATTACTCAACAGGAAAACAGGAACAAGTTTATATGGTCGACCCCGGAACATCATCATATAACCTTGCAAACTTTAATGAAAAAATACATTTTGAAAACCTTTCTCCGGGAACTTACAGTTTTCAGGTTGAAGCAACAGATTACGATCATGTGTTTAAAGTTCTGTCTCAAGGCACATTTACAATCGCTTCACCCTCTTCAATCAATTATAATGCAAACGGGGGAACTGGAGCTCCTTCAAGCCAGTCAAAGCCTTACGGAAAAGATATAACATTAAGCAGCAGCAAGCCCACCAAGTCATATTACTTAATATACGACCTCGATGGCGGAAGCGCAAACAATATAAATACATCTGTAACAGCAAACTGCACATTCATTAACTGGATAAACGCAAAAACTGGCGCAACATATGCACCGGGCACGGTATACCATGAGGCTGAAGGTGCCGATCTGATAGCCCAGTGGAAAAACCCGACGGTAGAGTTGTTTACTCCCACCAAAGAGGGATATGTATTTAAAGGTTGGTATGATTATAATAATGCAACAGCGGTTACAGGTTCAACCTATGAACTGCAATCAAACACCACCTTAACTGCCGTCTGGGCTGATGAAACAAATCCCGCTGTTTCATATTCCTCAACTAATAACACTTCTGCTGTTCAAACATTAACTCTTTCTCTTTCTGATAATGTCGGTATCGACGGTTTTTATTGGGGAACAAGTCAAAACTATTTAGAAAACGCATATACTTCAATTGAATCGTCTCCTAAAAGCGCAACGGAAAAAATAAATATTAATAACAATGGCAAGTATTATCTTACTGTCATTGATACATACGGAAACATTTTTAATAAAAATTTCTCGTATTATAAAACTGTTTATAGTGCAAACGGCGGAACAACTCCTGTAAACAGCGTATTGACCTTATCCGGCAAATCCTTCACCCTGCCGAAGCCGGAAAAATCCGGCTATATCTGCACGAGATGGAACACAAAGGCGGACGGTTCAGGCACAGCTTATGCTGTAGGCGCAAAGTACACCGCGACTAACAATGTAACTCTTTATGCGCAGTGGACGGAAGACACCGTTTCGGGCATAAAAGTTAAGTCCGAACCGACAAAACTCATCTACTTTAAGGGTGAAACACTCGACACAACCGGTCTTGTTGTTGCCGCAACCTATGTCAGCGATAAAACCGAAAATATTTCAAGCGGCTTCACCTGCAGCCCGACAAAACTCAACTCAACCGGCACTCAGACAATCACCGTCAGCTACATGGGATTTACAACAGATTTTGAAATCACCGTAAAGCCGTTGACAGTAACCGGTATCGCAATCAGAACGACTCCCGCCAAAACAGATTACTATGTCGGTGACGCTCTCAACACATCGGGTCTTACCTTAACAGTGTTCTATGACAACGGCAGCCAGAAAGCAATTAGCAGCGGCTTTAACTGCACCCCGATGACATTCAGCACCGTCGGCACACAGACAATCACCGTTACTTACGGCGGAAGCATCGCGACATTCGCCGTAAATGTTTCGGCTGTTCCCGCGGCGAGTCACACCATAACATTCGTTGTTGACGGCAGAACTTACTCAACGGCGGTCTATAAGACCGGCGAAGGAATACAGCTTCCCACCGAACCCGTCAAACCCGGATATAAATTCCGCAACTGGAATCCCCTGGTTCCCGCATCCATGCCCGATGAAGACATAACCGTTGAGGCGGTATTCAACCCGATTAAATACAACGCAGTATTTACGGCAGACTCAACGACCGTGGCGGTTATTCCTTACACAGTCGAAACCCTCAGCATAACCGAACCCGCCGTACCGAGCAAAAACGGATATAACGGCAAGTGGAGCGCATATTCGCTCGATGAGGGCGGAGTAACCGTATATGCTGTTTACACGCCCAAAACATTTACCGTTCCGGTTGTTGCCGACGGCAGAAAAATAGCGGAAGCAACTTACACATACGGCGACACGGAACTTGTAAACCTGCCCGCCGTTCCCGAAAAAGCCGGATACACCGGCAAGTGGGAATACAATCTTACCTCTGACGGCGCTCAGGCAAATGCGATCTATACCGCTGTTACATACTACGCGACATTTACCGCGGACGGTCGGAAAGTCGGCGAGAGGATACCCTTCACTGTTGAAACCCGCAGCATTAACGAACCCGATGTTCCCTCAAAGAGCGGCTATACCGGCAGATGGAACGCTTACACTCTTGCGGCAAACGACATCACGGTAACCGCGGTTTACGAGTTAATCAACACTCCCGCCGAACCTTCAGGAAGATCTGCGACCGTATCAATCAGAAACTTCAGGTCAACTGTTACCGAGGATTATAAATCCACCCTGACATTCACGGCTGTAACATCGGATATTCCCGAAGGCGCGACAATTCACTGGATTATAAACGGCAAGGATATGGGCACGGGCGAAACCTACACCGTTGAAAGAGCAACCTCAGATTATAATGTTCAGATTAAGGTTGTAGGCGCCGACGGCAGCACAGTTGCCGAGTCCGAAACCGAAACCGTCAAAATCAGATCCGGTTTCCTTGAAATGCTTATAGCATTCTTCAGACAGCTGCTCGGTTCCTTACCGGAAAACAAGCAGTAATGTTCTCCCTTCCCCTTCACGGGTCTGCCGAACGGCAGACCCGTGATTTGTTTAAAATTGTCTTCTCTTTCTCCGTTACACTCCCCTTTGTAAATATTCACAATAAAAAATTCAATAAAAACCACTATTTTTTTAATTTTTATATAGCATTACACAATATATGGTGTTATAATATATTTTGTATTTTTGGAAATAACAATATCTGTTATCCGGAGGGTTTGGAATGCGAAACGACGAGGGGCTTATAATCGGCAGGAACGCCGTGTCGGAAGCGCTTAAAAGCGGGCGCGAGATTGACACGCTTCTCGTGGCGAAGGGCGAGCGCGACAAGGTCGCCTCACGGCTCATAGCCGCCTGCCGTGACAGGGGTGTTGTTGTTAAAGAGGTCGATTCCCGCAAGCTGGACAGCATAAGCGCGGGCGCGAACCATCAGGGAGTGTGCGCCTACGCCGCGGTTCACGGGTATTCAAGTATTGAGGATATGCTCGCCCTCGCGGAAGAAAAGGGCGAAAAACCGTTTATAATAGTCTGTGACGAAATTGAGGACCCGCACAATTTGGGCGCCATAATCCGCACGGCGGACGCCTGCGGGGCGCACGGGGTCATAATCCCGAAAAGGCGCGGCGTCACCCTCACATACGCCGTGGGCAAGGTGAGCGCGGGCGCTCTCGAATATGTGCCCGTGGCGAGAGTGGCGAATCTCGCGGCAACTCTTGACGATTTAAAGGAAAAGGGCTTCTGGGTCTACGGCGCCGATATGGACGGCACGCCCTGGAACGAGCAGGATTATTCGGGCGCCGTCGCCCTGGTAATCGGCTCGGAGGGGAAGGGAATCAGCCGCCTTGTAAAAGAAAAATGCGATTTTATCGTTTCACTGCCCATGAAGGGGCATATAAACTCCCTCAACGCCTCGGTCGCGGCGGGGATTCTTATGTATGAAGTTGTAAGGAGCAGGTGATTGATATGAGTGACAATTTACTTAACAGCAACGACCTTGACGCTCTGCTTGCGGAAATCAAGGGCTATTCCGTGCCCGGAACCTCGCCCGCGCAGGAGAGCGTGAGCGCCGCCACGCCGAAGGACTGGTCGCTCGACGACATCGACGCCCTGCTCGCGGATCTCGACTCGCCCTTTGAGGAAAAGCCCGCGAAGGAGCCGAAACCCGAGCCCGAGCCGGAACCGGAAAAGGAGTATGTCGCAAAAGAACTGGCTCAGTTCCCTCACGAGGACACGCCCGTTGACACCTTTTTCCGCACGGACGCGAAACCCGCTCCCGTCCAGATAGAAAAGGAACCGGAACCCGAGCCGGAGCCCGGGGAAAAGGCGGAGGAGCCCGCCCTGCTCTATGAGAGCGAGATGAGCGAGGATGAGATAAACAGTCTGGTGTTCTCGCTTTTCGGCGGCTTTGACCCCTCGGCTGAAACCGCGCCCGAAGAAAAGGCGCAGGAAGAGCCCTCCGAAACGCAGGCGCAGGCACCCGCGATCTCCGACGCCCCGGTAAATACGGCTGAGCCGCAAAAGGAAGTGGAAAAGGAAGAGGATGTTTTTGACAACATCTTTCCGCCCGCTCCCGAGGCCGCACCTCCCGCTCCCGTAAACAGTACCGAAGCCCCCGCGGCAGAGGAAACGGAACCCGATGAAGAAAAGCCGATGGGCGAAATACGCGAGTTTTCGCGCTCGAAGGCGAACGCCCGCAGACTCGCCGGCTTTGTTATAAATGAACAGACTCCCGAGCCCGAGGAGGAAGAGGAGGAAGACACCGACAGAATCCCCGACTACGACCCTCTCGCGCAGTATATGGCGATGCAGAAGGAGAGCGAGCAGGCGGGTATGCTCACGGACGAAAACCGTGAAAGCTTCATAAACCCCATGCAGCTCGAGCACACTGCGGAGATTGACAACGACTTTCTCGAGCCGTTCGATAAGCCCGGCATAATCGTTAAAAAGAGCCAGTATCAGATGACCTCCGACCTTGACCCCCTGCCGACGGTTATTTCGGCGGACAAGGCAAAGGAGGACGCGCATACAAGAATAGCCGGCGAAAAGAAAGCGCCCGTCAGCGAGGAGCCCGTCAATGAGGAATTCCCCGGTCAGATAAAACTCTCCGGCTTCGATCCCCCGCCCGAAATGTCGCCCGCCGACAATCCGCAGGAGGAAATTGAGGCGAATCTCGCCGAAAACCGCAGAATAAAAGCCAAGGATTTCAAACTCGCCGCTTCACACCTCGCCGCCCTGGGCGATGACGAAATAGGCGAAATCGAGTTTGAGAATCTCGACGAACCCGAGAACAAAGACGCCCCGGAGCAGCAAAGCCCTCAGCCGCGCAAAAAGCCCTCCCGCGGCAGACGCCTCTACTCTCTTATCTCCTCGCTTCCCGAATACAACGAGCCCGCCGACCGCAGACGCGTTCACTCGGCGCTCAACGCGGCGTCCGTCATCAGTCTGAGGCAGGTTTTTGTTGACGCGCTGATCGAACTGGCGCTTATCATATTCAATGTTGTTCCCTATTTCGCCGAGAATTCGTCGGTATTCTGCAGAGGCGGAGTCGGCATCTATACGGCGAACGCCCTGCTTCTCATAGCGGCTATGGTCTTTAACGCGAAGATTATGCTTTCGGGCTTCAGATCTCTTGTTTCCGGCAGACCGGACGCGAGAAGCGCCGCGGCGATTACTGCCGCCCTCGCGTTCATTCACACCACGGTCACAGCCGCTGTTGAACTCAGTCAGAACGGCGAGGCACCCGTGTTCGCCACCCTCGGTGTGTTCGCTTTCGCCGCGGTCAGCCTTTCGGATTATTTCAACGCGAAACGCGCAATCAAGAATTTTGAACTGTGCGCCTACAAATATGAAAAGAAGCTCTACACCGTTCACGGCTTTGACAACGAGACGGAACTTCGCGAGCTCAGCCGCAACCTGATGCTCGAAAAGGCGGATATCCTCTATTCGTCCAAAACGGATTTCCCCGCCAATTTCCTTAAAAACTCCGAAAACTCAGCCGTCGAGACCAAGGCGGTTACGAGGATTCTTCCCATAGCCGGCATTTCCGCCGTAATCACTCTGATTGTCAGCGCGATTATTTCAAGGGACGCCATGGTTGCCGTGTCCGCGGGCTGCGGAGCCTTCTGTCTCGCCGCGCCGCTGTTTGCCGCCCTTGTGCCCGCCGTGGCTGTAAAATCGGCGAACTCCTCGCTCAACAGGTCGGGCGCCCTGCTCACGGGTCTCGATGTTGCCGAGGATTTCAGCGCGACAAACGCCGTTGTTATTGACAGCGCGGATATATTCAACCGCAAGAAGTGCCGTATGCACGGTATGGTCGATTTCAAGGAAATACGAATGGACGACCTGCTTGTTTACGCCGCCGCCCTCGTCATCAAATCGGGCGGTCCCCTGCGCGAGTGCTTTGAGAGCATAATCAGCGAGGATCACAACCTTCTGCCCACCGTGCGCGACCTTGTGTATGAGGAAAAACTCGGCATATCGGCAAGAATCCACTCGCAGAAGGTGCTGCTCGGCAACCGCGCCCTGCTTCAGAACCACAGCGTCAATGTTCCCGACAAGGCGCTTGAGGATAAATATACAAAAACGGGCAAGCGCGTGCTCTACCTCGCGGTGTGCGGCAAACTCGCCGCAATGTTCGTGGTAAGCTACGCCGTTGACCTCAAGCTGCGCTCAACCCTCGAAAAACTCGAGGACGCGGGTATAACCATTATGGTTCGCACAAATGACGTGAATGTCACCCAGGACCTTCTTTCAAGGGGCTTCGGCATTCCCAAGGAGGCGTTCTGCGTACTCGGAAGCGTCGCGGGCCGCCTGTTCGGCAACCGCCGTGATGAGGTAAGCCCGTTTGCCGATATCCGTATGGGTCACGACGGAACGGCTCATTCGATGCTCCGCGCCGTAACAGCCACCCTCGCCCTTCTCAAAAACGCCGAGTTCGGTGTGTTTGTGCAGATAGCCCTGAGCGTTATGAGTTTCGCGGTGTGCGCCATTCTCGCCGCCACGGCGAAGGTTCCCGGCGCAATCGCCTCTTTCCTTATTGCCTCGGTTCTCGGAACCGTTGCATACTTTACATCGGATTTCATAAACAGAAAGGATTGATTATATGAGTATCAGAATAGGCCTTTACGGCTACGGCAACCTCTCCAGAGGAGTGGAGTACGCGATTATGCAGAACCCCGACACCGAGCTTGCCGCGGTATTCACCCGCCGTGACCCTTCAACTGTAAAAACAATTACCGAAGGTGTTCCCGTTTACAAGTCGGAGCAAGCCCCCTCGCTTGCCGACAAAATCGATGTTATGATAGTCTGCGGCGGCAGCGCCACCGACCTGCCCGTACAGACTCCCGCGCTCGCGAAATATTTCAATGTTGTTGACAGTTTTGACACTCATGTAAGAATTGCCGAACATTTCAAAAACGTTGACGCCGCCGCCAAAGAGAGCGGCAAGGTCGGCGTTATATCCGTCGGCTGGGACCCGGGACTTTTCTCGGTAAACCACATCTACGGCGACGCCGTTCTGCCCGTGGGCAGAGATTACGCGTTCTGGGGCAGAGGCGTAAGCCAGGGCCATTCCGACGCCATCCGCCGCGTTGAGGGCGTAATTGACGCCAGGCAGTACACCGTTCCCGTTCCCGCGGCTCTCGACGCCGTAAGAAGCGGCTCAAATCCCGATCTCACCACCCGCCAGAAGCATACAAGAGAATGCTATGTTGTTGCCGCCGAAGGCGCCGACAAGGCGAGAATCGAAAAAGAGATAAAAGAGATGCCCAACTACTTCGCCGACTATGACACCACGGTAACCTTCATCACCGCCGAGGAGATGAAGCGCGACCACAGCGGTCTGCCCCACCAGGGCTTCGTGTTCCGCTGCGGCTCAATCGGCAGGGACGGCGCGGACAAGGCGATGATTGAATACCGCCTGACCCTCGACTCCAATCCCGAGTTCACCGCGAGCGTTCTTCTCGCCTACGCGAGAGCGGCTTACCGCCTCAACAAAGAGGGCTTCAAGGGCTGCAGAACCGTGCTCGACATAGCCCCCTCCTATCTCACCGCGAAAACAGGCGACGACCTCTTCGCCTATCTTCAGTAATATTAACCAATAAAATTACAGGGCTGTCCGGATTGAACAGCCCTGTTTTTATATGCATAAAAAAACGGCACGGAATAATCCGTGCCGCAGGTTTTTGATTAAACTCAGTCTGCCGAATAGGGAAGAAGCGCAAGGTGGCGTGCGCGCTTGATAGCTGTTGTGAGCTCTCTCTGATGAGCGGCGCAGGTGCCTGTTACACGGCGGGGGAGAATCTTCGCTCTCTCGGATGTGTACTTGCGGAGTTTGTCAACGTCTTTATAGTCTATGCTCTCTACCTTGTCAACGCAGAACGAGCAAACCTTTTTGTGACCTTTTCTTACAGGTCTTCTCTCTGTTTTTTCGGTTGCCATAACGGTTATCTCCTTTCGTAAGATGGAACGTGACGGTTATCAGAAAGGAAGGTCATCCTCAGTGGGAATCTCTTTGAAATCGTCGGTGTCGCCCGTCGAATATGAGGGTGCGGGCTGCGCCGCCGCTCTGATGTTTTCTTCCGTTCTGCCGCTGCCGTCACCTTTTGATTCGCAGAAACTGACATTGTCGGCAACTATTTCGACTGCCTTGCGTCTTATGCCGTTTTTGTCATCATAGGTTCTGGTCTGGATGTGGCCCTGAACTGCTATCATGGCGCCCTTGCGGAAATATTTTGTTACGAATTCCGCAGTCTGACCCCACGCAACACAGTCAAGCCAGTCTGTCTGGCGTTCCTCGCCCTGGCGGGCAAAAGAACGGTTGACTGCCACGGAAAAGGACGTTACACTTTTGCCTGTTGCCGTGGTTCTCAGTTCGGGATCTGCTGCCAACCTGCCCATTATAATTGCACAGTTAAGCATTGCATACTCTCCTTACTTTTTGATGTTGAGCGAACGGAGAACACCGTCAGTGATGTTCGCAACGCGCTCGAATTCCGCAGGGAAATCAGGCTCTGCCTGGTAATTGAAGAGAACATAGTAGCCCTCTGTCTCGTAATTGATGGGATAGGCAAGCTTGCGCTTTCCCCATTCATCAACACTTTCAAGAGTGGCTGCGTCTTCAATCATCTTCTGGAATTTCTCCTTGAGAGCGGTCGCCGCTTCGTCGCCGTTCTTTACCGAGAAAACCATCATGGTCTCGTAGCTGACTGCTGCCATTTAAAAGCACCTCCTTCTGGTCATGTGGCCGCCCGTGTGAGCGGCAAGGATCTTTATTGATAAATTTAAAGATTCTTTCGGACAGGCGTAAATATTCGATTTGCCTCTCCGTAATGTGAGATTATAGCAGGAAAACCCTTTTAAGTCAAGGATTTTTTGCGTTTTTCCGTTATTTTTGAGCCGCGGGCTTTCCCCCGTTTTTCAGCCGCATACAAGGCGGGCGAAATCCTGTGCCGAAAGGGCGGGCAGATAGTCCGCGATATGCCGCCCCGCCGTTTTCAGAACACTGTCGTAATCATATCTTATTCCGATGAATTCCTTTATGAACTCTTCAATCTCGCCCTTGCAGAAAAAGTCGCCGAAAAGCGAGAAATCCGCTATTTTGCCGTTCCCGATTTCAAGGCGCGCCTCAAAGCAGCCGCAGTCAAACCGCATTTCGTTTTTTACGGTGAAGGGCCGCTTTCCGCCGTAATTCCACTCATCCGTTGTGTATTTTTCGTTTCGGAGTTTTGTTATCGCGGCGGTATCCTCCCGAGTTAATTTATATTCCGCGCCGCCGAGCGATTTACACACCGCGTCAAAAAGCCTTCGCATAAACAGGGAAGCATCGGGCGGGCTGTCAATCAGCCGTGCCGTGTTGCACACTCTCGAGCGCACGCTCTTTATGCCCTTGCCCTCGAATTTGAGAGGATTGGGGTTGAGCGCTTTGGCAAGATAATCGAGGTTCGCCGAATAGAGCAGCGTGCCGTGGTGAAGGACTCTGCCGTTCAATGTGCACTGCGCCGCGCCGGAAATCTTCGCGCCGTTTACCGTCAGGTCGTTTCTGCCCGAGAGTTCCGCGTTTATGCCGAAGCCCGCGAGCGCCTCAATAACGGGGGCGCTGAAATAAGCGTAGTCGTTCGAGTGCAGCGTACCGTTCTCAATGAAGGTGTAGTTTATGTTGCCGATATCGTGGAACACCGCTCCCCCGCCCGTCAGGCGGCGCACAACGGCTATGCCGTTTTCACGCACAAAGGAGGAGTTTATCTCGGCTGCCGTGTTCTGGTTGCGCCCCACTATTACCGAACGGGAGTTGCGCCAGACGGCAAAAAATCCGCCGCTTTTGTAAAGCAGCAGATATTCCTCGGCGGCGAGATTGAAATAAGGGTCCGTCGATTCGAGAAAAACAAGTTTTGTCTCAGGCATTGTCATACACAATCTGCAGCCATTTCAGGGCTTCCTTCACTCCGTCCTCATCGGGGGAAAAGGACGCTTCCTTTATGATTTCCGGGTCGGTCGCCTCCAGCGCGAAGGGGCCGAACCAGCACTGCGCCTTGACCTCGACTATAATCTTTATCTCCTTGCCCTTCTCGTTTACGCCGTCGCCCTCAACAAGTGACAGACGGTAACGGAAGCAGTCGGCAAAAGTGCCCTTTGTGCCGTTTTTCGCGGGCAGGGAACCCGTGTATTCGTTTGTCTTTCCGCCGAATTCACTGAACGAGCCGTTGAGATATATAAAATCGGTCTGATAAACGCCTTCCATAATGTTTCCTCCAAAGCTTTTCAGGGGATAAAACAGCGCCGGTGAACTGCCGCCGGCGCGATTTTTCTTTTAAAATACCGGATTTCTCAGCCAGAGGTTTATCGCCTTGCAGAGCCGGTAAATAATCAGATAAATAATATTCCTTGACGCGAGAACCTCCTCATACTGCTGCTCGGTCTGGGTCTTGACAAAACCGCAGTCCGCGCACACGGCGCTTCTCGTTTTTGTGCCGTCGGCCCGCTCAACCCATCCGCTCCACGCTCCGTAGTTGTGCGGTGTGGGCGAGAGGGGTAATTGGGCGCTCAGCGACGCGTTGCAGACGGCGCATTCGCAGTGCTCGCTGCCGTAATGTGTGCAGTCGGGCTCGGTGTCGGTAATCCACTGCGGCGTGTGCCCCGTGGCGGGAATGACCAGCGCTTCGGAAATCACCGCTCCGCAGTCCGCGCAGTAAGAGCCCTCCGTGTGCCCGTTATGGGTGCAGTCCGGCTGCACGGCGGGCTGAACCGTCAGGGCTGAATGATTTGTAAGGTCAAACTCCGTGTAAGTCTGAGTGTAGCTTCCGCCGCAAAGCGGGCAGGTGTAAACATCGTAACCGAGAGCCGAGCAGGTTGAGGCAACGGACTGTGTAAGCTCGTAACTGTGACCCGCAGGAGGTGTCGCGACACTCTGCGTTTTGCCGCAGTTAATGCAGGTGCTCACCGTCTCGCCGCCCTGCAGGCAGGTGGCGGGCACAACCGAGGTTTCAACAAAATTGTGCTTGCACTTCGCGTTGACATTTATATATATGTTGCCGTAACCGTTTTTGTTTTTAAAATCGGAAAAGTTTGTTCCTTTGTATTGGGAACAGTAATAAGACTGATTCGCCGCGCTTGTGTAGGTCAGGTTGCTGTACGGCGATTGCGATTGATTCTCAACATAGACATATATCGGGGCTCCGACCGTTGATTTGAGGTCAAGCACAACCGAATAATATGTGTTCGCGGGCATTTCATACTCTGTGTTCAGGTCTATTTTATTCCAGCCGGCATGATTGATTGTCGCGGAACCCGTCGAAACAAGTGTTCCGCTTTTCGGCTGCGATGTTGCGCTGCTGAGTCTGTAAATGCTCACGTCAACCTGGAGATTTCCCTGATAACTGTTGAAGGATACCGAGTCGAGAATGTCGTTGCCCTTCGCCTTATAGACATTGGCAACGGAAAAACTTCCGCTGTAGCCATACAAATAGAGAGGAATCGCCGCCGTGTGTGAATAGACGCGGTATTTGTTCTCCGCGCTCTCGCAGGTAAAGCCCAGAAAGTCCGAAAGCATAAGGTCGCAGTAGGAAATCCAGTAGAGGCCGTCCCCTCCGTGGGTGTTTGTTCCCCAGCTGTCCTTTACGAGGTAAGCGCCGTCCGTATCGGGGGTATTGCTGAAATTGGAGGCGGGGTAATTGTCATCCCAGCCGATAAGAGTTATCGCGTGGTTTGTGCCGAGGAGGTTCCCGTTCTGATCCGCGTTATAATTTGTGTAGTAGGAGTCGGCGTTCTGATAGTAGTAGTCATCCGCGTAAATTGAAGCGGATACCGCGCCGTTTTCATAAATCCACTGTTTTACATCCGCCTGATTTTCAAGTTTGACACAGTCCTTCATTACAAAGCCGCTGTCGTGGCAGTATCTTCCGCCGTAGCCGAAGGCGGAGGAACTTATTACACTGCCCTGCTGATTGAAAAGCGGATAACTCGTCTCCTCGGCTATGCCCATACCGAGAGCGAGGTGCGGAGCCACCATTGAGCCGTTGCCGCCGTTGCCGTAGAACGGGTCGTCAACCCAATCCTCGCCGTAATGCTCGTCAGCCGAGTTCTCAACCGCGGTCATTGTGTACCACGCGATATGCGCTTCGGAAAAATCCACATCGGCGGGGTCGTCCGCCATATTGTGTGAAAGCACATAGCTTTCAAGGCAGGCAACCGTTGAATGAGCCCAGCAGGTGTTTGTGGCGCGCTGGTTTCTCACGGGAGTTACATAGCCCTCGTTCCTCGCGTCAAAACTCGCGGGCAGGTTCGCCGCCTTGCGCGGATTCCTTTTGGACGCGGATGTGCCCGTTTCGGGCATTTTTATTGTTATATATCCCGAGCCGTTTTCAATAAGCTGCAGTTCGGCAGTGTTGAACTCACCGTCGGAGTTAACCGCCTCCGCCGGCAAAAACGGTATTAACATAAGCGCAATCAGCAATATCGCTGTCAGCCGTTTCATATCTGTCACCCCGTGCGTGAGCGCAAAACAAGATAAATTTATGCTTATAGTTTTATTTTATAGGAACAAGCCGAAAAAAACAAGGGTTTTGAAGCAAATTGAACCCGGGTATAATTTCGCCGCGGCTCAGTCTTCGGCGATTATGCCGTAGTATCTGCCAGCCCAGTAGGGCAGAAGATATACCGTCGGTTCCTGCATTCCGCCGCCCCTCGAATCCGCGTACAGGCAGCTGCCGTCCGGGCGGCCGACATTGCGCTCGTCATAGGGCAGGGCGTATTTAAGCTGTTTTTCGCCGTGCCACTGCTCCTGCTCCGTGTCCCACACAAGGTCGCGGCGGCGCGAGTTCTCCATTCTGTAATGAATCAGGTCGAGCGGTATTTCGCGAAGGGACTGTATTCCCTCGCAAAGGTCGTCGTCCCTGCCGGTCATCGCGGCGTGAATCACGCTGAAAAGCGGCTGCCTCTCGGGGCGCTCGTACTGCCAGTGATCCTCCATCGCGCACAGCACGGCCGCGCGCACGGCCTCGTTGTTCTCAAGGCGGAGGAGCGTAAGCGAGGCGAGGAAGGCGAGATTGTCGTCTATATGGCACATGTGCGCGTCCTTTACCTTGTGGCTCATAAGATTTAACTGGTAGAAATGGCGCGTGGTAAACTCATCATAGAGCTTTTTGTATTTCTCCTTGCCCGATACGTGGGCGCAGACCTTTAAAAAGCCGAGAAATTCGAGGGAGTTTATGCCCCTTTCGGCAAACCAGCGCTCGTCGTAGTTTAACGCGTGCGGGTCCCAGCAAGCCCAGGTTGTGGGCAGACCGTCGGCGTCAACAAGGCGGTAGTTGTTTTCGATTATGTGGTCGGCTATGCCGCACAGCGCTTTGGAAATCGCCTTTTTCTCCTTTTCGTCGGCGCACAGGTCGTAATATATCGAAAAGCCGAAGAAGTGACCCGTCATCTCGTCGCTCGAGGTCTCGCCCTTCCACTCGCATTTTCCGTTTTTCGCCTTATGCCATTCCCTGTTGCCGTTGCCGTAGCCCGCCTCGCCGGGGTAGCGCACCGCCCTCGCGGTGAAGCCGGGAATGCCCGTGATTTTTGTGAGCAGGAGCATCGCTTTCATACCCCTGCGTGCCTTTTCGAGCGCCTCTTTGCTGCCCGTTGCCGCGTAGCGGAAACTCTCCGCCGCGACATAGCAGCCCGTCCAGAGCCCGTCGTTGTCGCTTATGGTAACAAAGCCGTTTTCGGGGTCGTATCCGTTTATATGGCGGTTAGCCGTAAAGCCCCTGCGGATGTGGTACTTCTCGAGTATATCCTCATAGATGTCCGCTTTTTCGCTCAGGGTTATATACCGCGTTCTGATTTCGCTCACGCCGTTATCCGTGGCGGCGTAAATCACATTTCCGTCATCCGTTACGGCAATATCGTTTATTATGTTGCAGGGCACCCACCTGTCCGCGGTGAAGTATTTTATTCTGCCCGCTCCGAGATAAGCGATTCCCGTGTCGGTCGCGAAATAAATGCCGCCCTTTTTGTCAAAAGCCGTTTTGTAAACAGGGTTCTGCGGCAGGGTGTTGACGGTTCTGCTGTCAATCCAGCGCGACTGCGTGTCGTAAATCAGCGCGCCGTTCTGAGTGCCGAGCCAAAGGCAGCCGTTTTCGTCAAAGTTCAGCGAATAAACCTCGCCCTCGGGCATAGCCGAAAAGCGCGGCATAATGTTTTTCCACTCGTTTCTCTTGCCGTGAATAAGACTTAAAAAGCCGTCGGTGGCGACAAACATATTTCTGTCGTGAACGGCGAGGTCTCTGCCCTCTCCGCCCTCGAGTTCCCTGTCAATTGAGTCGTTCTCAAGCGCGTAATCCGAGCATACAAGCCGTGTTTTTGTGAGAATCCACACGCTGCCCCTCGCGCATTCCATTGAAACTATATCACTGTCAAACGCGCGTTTTTCCTTGAGCGCGCCGTTTTTGAGATAATAGAGCGCCGGGCCCTCTCCGACAGCCACGGTGCCGTCATCGAGAAGGGCGAGGGCATTGACCGCGCCCGAAATGCGGTTTGCGAAAACGGGGGCGAAGTGTCCGCTTTTAAGCATATAAAGACCCTGCTTTGTGCCGGCGAGAAGCCGCCCCTGCCCGTCAATCAGAAGGCAGAGAACACTCTCGTTTGTAAGCCCGTTTTCAGTGTTGTAAATAACGCGCGTGCGGGAGATGAATTTACCCGCTCTGTAACTGCCTGCAACAGCCATAATAAGCCCTCCGTATCAGAGATTTTCAAGAATTTCGGGATGCTGCCTCAGATCGTATTTCTTAAAGTCGTCGTCCGCGTCGAAGAACCACACGGTCTCGGTGCCGTGGGATGTGAAAATCGAGTTTTTGCCGTCGATTAAACAGAGCGCCGCTCCGTCCTCAATCGCCAGCCCGCTTATGCTTCTTGTTTTTATATCCTCTTCAAAGCTTTTCCAGTTCTCGCTGTTGAAATGCGGGCACACGCAGTAGGGGAAAAGCCCGAGGCACTCCACAAACATCTTCTTGTCGTAGGGCGCGCAGTTGTCGTACGCCTCCCGGAACCAGCACATACTGCCGGCGCTTGTGCCGAAAAGCATTGTGCCGTCCTCAAACGCCTCGCGCATATATCTGTCCGCTCCGGTCTTTTTCCAGGTCTCCATAAGGAATTTGACATTTCCGCCGGGAACCCAGACCATATCCGCCCATTCCATCTTTTCCTTGATGGTCTCCTCGGTCATATAGTCGCGGGTCAGAAGCAGAGTGTCAACACTGCAGCCGAGCTTGTGGTAGCAGTTGAGCGTGCCCCTGTTGTATTCATCAAACGCGGGTGTGGGCACAAGCAGAAAATTCGGGTGATTCTTGCCCGTGATTTCCCTCGCCTTGAACGCGAGCGCCCATATTTCGTCAAACTCGTCGGAAAAGCCGCACAGCGGCATAACCTTACCCATAATCATCCCTCCGGATAAATTATTTTGTGTCCTTTTATTATAACACATATTTTAAAATATTGAAATATATTTTTTTACTGCTATAATATACCCGGTGATATGTATGATTAAAACCGCGAAAATAAACGATATTGAAATGGATTACGCCGTTTTCGGGAACGGCGAAAAGCCCTTTGTGATTATTCCCGGGCTTTCAATAAAGAGCGTGCTGCTGAGCGAAAGCGCCGTGGAGCACGCCTACTCCCGCTTCAAAAAGGATTACACCGTCTATGTCATCGACAGGCGAAAAGCCGTGCCTGAGGATTACACAATTACCCGGCTCGCCGACGACACCGCGCTTGTAATGCGCTCGCTCGGCATTGAAAACGCCTGCCTTTTCGGCGCTTCGCAGGGCGCCCTGACCTCAATCTGCATAGCGGGCAGACATCCGGAACTTGTCGGAAAACTCGCCGTCGGCTCCGCCGTATTAAGGGAAACGGAGAGTTTTTCAAAAACGCTGAAAACCTGGACCGCCCTCGCGAAGGCGGGTGACACGCAGGCTCTCGCCCGCAGTATGGCAAAGCTGGTCTTCTCCGAAAAAATCTATGAGCGTGTGGGCGATACCTTCGTTAAACTCAATTCCGGTTTAACATCAGAGGAACTTGACCGCTTTATCGCTCTCGCCTCGGCAAAGGTCGGCGAAAGCGTTGCCGAAAGCGCCGCGAAAATCATCTGCCCCGCTCTCGTCATAGGCAGTGAGGGCGATGTTATAACCGGCGGGGAAGCCGCGAAGGAACTGGCAAAGGCGATTGACAGGGCTGAACTTTACATTTACGGTAAAGAATACGGTCACGCCGTCTATGACGAGGCGCCCGATTACAAGGAACGGCTCCTTGAGTTTTTCGGAAAATAAATTACAAAAGCGATGCCGCCTGAGGAGTTTTCCTCAGGCGGCTGTTTTGTTGCTGTTATCAATATGTGCCTACACTGTCGGGACTTGATTCGTAATACATTCTGTTGCTTACCGTGATTCTGCCGGCGGCATCCATTGAGAACACCTCCCATACAGTGCCCTTGTGATTAACGGGTACCGAGTATGTGGCAATCAGGCTGTCGCCCTGGTAAACCGCCACGGTCGCTCCGGAATCCGCAAGGTTGAACGCTTCCGCGTCTTCGCTTGTCGCGCCGAGGTCGCTGAAATTGTGAACGCAGTATTTGAACGAGGTAACCTTTGACATATCAACAACGGTCACGGTTTCGGGACCGTAGGAGCTTGTGTCGTCAACATCGAGCCAGCAGACGGGGTCGCCGTATTCGGTGGCGCCTGTTTCGTCAATGCTGTAGCCGATTCCGTTGTTCTCATAGAAGCCCTGGCTGATGTAATAGACATGGAAGCGGTTGCCGCTTGTTGTGCTGCCCACGATGTGGGAGTCAAGATCTCTCGGATTCTCGCCCCAGGAGAGGACTATGCGGAGCTGATTGTCCGAAAGCTGCTTGCTGAGGGCTATGTCGCCGCAGTTTACGGTGCCGTTGGGAACAACCACAACCGTAAGGTATCTTGTTACATAGCCGCCGTTGCCCGCGATTTCAAGAACATAGGTGCCTGCGGGGGCAACGAATGAGAACTGACCGTTTGTAAAGGTCTTTGTCTGATAGATTTCGCCTGTGGCGCTGCCCGCGTGGATTGAGTATCTTCCCGATTCAACGGGCTGACCGTTCTGGGCGTCAACGAATCTGCCGCTCGCAACGCCGGTGGCGTCCGTGATTTCAACCGCCTTCTTGACGGCGAGACCCGCGTTAAGCATTCTGTATGAGCCGCCGTGGACGCTGTCGTAAGCGCTTGTTGTGCACTCGTCGCTGCAGATGATATCCTTGATTTCCTTCATTGAAAGGGTGTTGTTGATTGACCATACGAGGCCTGCAACCGCCGTAACGTGGGGAGCCGCCATGGATGTGCCGGACATATATCCGTACTGTCCGCCTGTATATGTGCTGTAAATATAAACGCCGGGAGCCGCTATATCTACTTTGGAGCCGTAGTTTGAGAAATCCGCGAAGGAATAGCCGCGATTTGTTCTGGAGTTTTCAACCGCCGCGACAATGATTGTGCGGTCGATGAGATCCTGAGCCGTGAATCTTGTTGTCGCGTAGGAGATGTCGAGGTCGCTGCTGAGAGCGCAGCACCAGCCGTTTCTGCTCGCCTGAACGGCGTCGTTGCCCGCCGCCTGAACAATCAGGAAGTCATAATTATCTTCAAGAAGCTCGGCCATCGGGATTACCGCATATTCAGCCGATTCTCTTCTTTCGCTTTCTGAGGATGTTGTGCAGCCGAGGCTCATATTTACAACCTTCGCGCCGTTTACAACCGCTCTGACTATGCCGTCCTGAATAAGAGCGCCGCTGAGCCAGGGACCGCCTGTGCCCGCTTCGGCAAGGTACATATCAGCGTTCCAGTCAATGCCGGTTAAGCCCGCGCCGTTGTTCGCCTTTGCCGCAATTGTGCCTGTAACATGTGTGCCGTGGTCGGATACATATCCCGAAATGCCGTTGTCGTTTACTATTGAGTAGCGCTGGTTGGGGCCGTCTCTCAGTTCGGTGTGGGTGAGGTCAAAGTCGGAATCAACAACGCCTATTCTCGCCGGCTGAGCCGCGAGGCGGTCGTTATATTCCCAGGCGTCTTTGATGTCGATTGCCTCAAGGCCCCAGTTGCTGCCGTCAACATCGCTGTCGTTCCAGTCCGTGTATGAAACATCGCCGTTCCAGGGGTCGGAAACGCTGATTGAATCAACATCCGAAAGTTCCTCGAAAAGAACAGTGCTTACTTTGGAGTCGCTTTCAATCTGAGTCTTCTTCTGCATAAGGTCGTCATAGCCGCTGACTCTGAAGGAGACCTGATACATTCTCATAAAGTTGTTCTGGCCGATTACGGTGCCGCCGAAGGAGGCGATTTCTGAAAGGGCTTCGCTGTTGGTTACGCCTTCATTGAAATATACAAGAAGAACGCCCTTGCGGTATGATGTGCCGTTGTGATCCTCGAAATCGCCGTCGCGGGGAACCGAAATTGTGCCCATATCGTATTTAATGTTGACCGATACGCTCTTCGCGGCGCCGCTTGAGTCGGTGGCTGTGACTGTGACCTTGTTGAGACCGGTCTTCATTCTTACAGCCGCGTTCCAGTTTGTGCCGTCAACCACAACCGCGCTTTCGGGTGAGGTCTGACCGTCAACATCGGTGTAAACTTTGTAATTTACGCCCGTAAGACCGAGGTCGGAGCTTATTGTGCCGCTGATGTTCGCCGTAACTTCCGTTGAGGTGAAATCTCTCTGATTTATTGTGAGGTTTATGTTGCTCTGCGACGGGTTGTCAACGGGGTCGGGGTTTGAGCTCGAGCCGCCCGTAACATCAAAGCCGAACCAGAATTTGAAAACATTTACCTTGACCTTTATTGAAGCGTCGTAGTTTGAGGGGTCAAACGCCATGGGGGAGATGAAATCGATAAGGTAGTAAAACGGAAGCACTACAAAGCGCTGGAAGGCGTTGGGTGTGCTTGACTGAACCCTGATGATTACATCCTTTGTTTCGCCGGGATTGATTGAATCAACCGTAACGGTGTTGGATTCGCCGTCATAGAAGAATTTAACCTTGTTTGCCGAGGCGCGGATTTTAAGATTTCTCTGCACCCGGTTGCTGAGGTTTGTAACGTGGGCTTTGAAAACGACTATGTCGCCCCAGTAGTAAGCCCCGCTTTCGGATTCAACGCGTAAAAACACGCTCGCCGTTTTTTCCGGGCTTGCCGAATCCGCCGCTTTTGCCGCCTGTGCCATTGCCGCGGGTGCCAGGATGCCCATGAGGGCCGCGATTGCCAGTAAAATGGAAATGATTCGTTTCATTTTGTTTTTCCTCCGTATAAATAATGATTATTTCAACAAAAACAAAGCTGTTTTATTGTTTCCTTATTTAATATCCGGCTTATTCCGGAAGTCTTGTGTCCGCCTCGACAAGCGCCATTGCCGCTTTGTCGGAATCGTCGCAGCTGCAGATTGCGAAGCCCGCGGCTGTAACCGCCGCCGCCGTGATAATAACGCTTAAAATCATCATAATTGTTTCTCCTTTTTTCTGAGTGTTTTTGTGTTTCGTCTGACTGCAATCAAAGAATAACACGAAAAAACACATAATCCCGTTTTGTTTCGCGGACGGGCGGTTTTGCGGCGCGAACGGTCTGAAAACATTTTTTTCGTATAAAAACAAAAAGCCGGACAGCCAAGGGCGGTCCTTCATAAAACAGTAATGCCTCAAAGAGCGACCTTCGCACATCTTTACAGGTATTCCTCCTCGCAATACGGCAAGTATTACTCGTCGTCATAACCTGCAAATATGCACAAATTTCATCTCTTTGAGGTGTGAAACAGTTTTCACGAGAAAAAAGAGCCACAGAACAAGGAAGATTTGTGAGAGCATACTTGGTGTATGGTAAGCAAATCTGACGATGTTATGTGGCTTTGGCTTTCCGCGAAAACCAATACTGGTTTACGAATGACCGCCCGAAGCTGTCCGGTGAACTTTTATTGTGTTTTCAGTCCGTAATATCCGAATCGAGTATTACATAATAATTATAGGCGCTGTATTTTTCCTTCATTTTCGCGACTATTTCGTTCTTTATTCCTTCCTTGTCCTTTTCGTCAAAATCGATAATCAAATCAAAATAGCAGTTATTTTTCGCCTTTTCAACATAGAAGCCGTGCATCTGGAGAACGGTTTTGTAATCCTTTAAAATCTCCTCAAGCGCGCGCTTCATTTCGCCGAATTCGCCCTCATCATTCGCGGCGTAAATGCCGAGCGTGAGCACAATTCCGTACTGCGCGAACACGGCGTATTCAATGTTTCTGGTGAGGATGTGAATCTCCTCAGCGGTCATCGCGTTGGGCACCTGAATATTCGCGGACGCCACCGTTTTTTCGGGGCCGTAGCTGTGGAGGTTTAAGTCATAAGGGCCCTGCACGCCCTCAAAGGAAGCTATGGATTCCTTTATTTTGTCGGAAAACTCCTTATCGGCGCGCACGCCGACCATTGTTGTAAAGGTCTCCATAAGCATTTCAATCGCCGTCTTTACAATGAAAACGGCTATTATCAGACCGAGCCAGCCCTCGAGGGCAAGCCCCGTGAAAAAGTTTATAAGCGCGGCAACAAGGGTGGTAAACGAGAGCACCGAATCCATAAAGGCATCCTGCCCGGAAGCGATGAGATTGCCCGATTTTACCTTTTTGCCGACATTTTTTACATATCTTCCGAAAAAGAATTTAACGAGCACGGCAACGCCGATAATCACGAGCGACACGGGGCTGTATTCGGGCTTTACGGGGTGGATTATTTTATCAAGCGACTCCTTGCCCGCTATGACGCCCGCGAGCAGAACGATTTCCGCTATTATTACGGCGGTTATGTATTCCGTTCTGCCGTGACCGTAGGGGTGCTTTTTGTCGGGCGCCCTGCCCGAGAGTTTAGCGCCGACAATAGTGATAATCGAGGAAAAGGCGTCCGTCAGGTTGTTGACTGCGTCGAGAATAATCGCTATGGAGTTTGCGAAAAATCCGACCGCCGCCTTGAAGGCGACAAGAGCCAGATTGACGATTATTCCTTTTATACTCGTTCTTATGATGATTTTGTTTCTGCCCATAATATCACCTTTAACAAAAGACCTGCACCTCAAGTGCAGGTCATCCGTTATTTACATTAAAAATCAGTCTTCGCCGTCCGCTTCGTCGTCCTCGTCGAAGTCGAAGGTGAGAAGTTCGTTACATTTCGGGCAGTTTACGCTGCCGTCAAGCAGGGTTTCCTCGTCAACGCTGAATTCCTCGCCGCAGGAGGGGCAGGTGATGTCGTAGCTGTCGGCGAAATCGTCGTCGGAATCGTCATACTCCGAGAAACCGTCGTCAAGGTCATAGATGAAATCCTCGAGCTCGCCGAGATCTTCGTCAACGGCGTCAAGCTGCTCGCCCATTTCATACATATCCTCGTCCATGTCCTCGATATTCGCTTCAATCATATCGACTTCGTCCTCGAGGTCGCTGATAACAACGGACATATCGTCAACGAGATCGATAAGGGCTTTTATGATTTTCGCTTCGGGTGTGTCGCCGAGGCCCATACCCTCCGCAAGACCTTTGATATAAGAGGCCTTCTCGTTTATGGTCTTTTCTTCGTAATCCATTGTTCGTACCTCCCGTTAAAATTACGCTCTGCTGAGATATTCGCCTGTTCTGGTGTCGATTACAATAACCTCGCCCTCGTCAATAAAGAGGGGAACCTTGACCTCCGCGCCCGTTTCGAGAGTTGCGGGTTTGGTGGCGTTGGTGGCTGTGTTGCCCGCGAAGCCGGGGTCGGTCTTTGTTACCTGGAGCTCAACCGTGGTGGGGGGCTCAAGGCCGAAAACCTTGCCTTTGTAGGAGAGAATACGGCAGGGCGTGTTCTCCTTGACAAACTTGAAGTTGTCGGGCAGATCCGTCTCGTTGAGGGGAGTCATATCGTAAGTTTCGGGGTCCATGAAATAATAGAGACCGCCGTCATTGTAGGAGTATTCCATTTCTCTGCGCTCGATGTAAGCGGTGGGGAATTTGTCGGTGGGGTTGAATGTGCGCTCAACAACCGCGCCCTTGATGACATCCCTTAACTTGGTGCGTACGAAAGCCGCGCCTTTGCCGGGCTTTACATGCTGGAATTCGATAATCTGATAAACGGAGCCGTCCATCTCGAAGGTTACGCCGTTTCTGAAATCGCCTGCTGATACCATAAATAATATCTCCTTTGATTAAAATACTATACTCATTTATTTTACACTATTGATATATAGATTTCAAGTGTTTTTTATTGAAGCGTTATAAGCTCCTTCGGGCAGGATGTGAGATTGCGGCTGCCCGTGTCCGTAATAAGCGCCATATCCTCAATTCTCACACCGAATCCGCCCGGAATATATATACCCGGCTCAACGGTCACAACATTGCCCGCTTCGAGCGTTCCCTTTTCATTGCGCGAGGAGAGATTCGGCTTTTCGTGGATTTCAACGCCCACTCCGTGCCCTGTGGAATGGCGGAACATTTCGCCGTAACCCTTCGATTTTATGTGCCCGCGGGCGGCGGCGTCCGCGTCCCTGCAGAGTTTGCCGGGGGCGAGAAATGAGAGCGCCTTTTTCTGCGCCTCGAGAACAATACTGTAAACCTCCGCCTGCTTTGAGCCGATATTTCCCACGCCTACCGTACGGGTCATATCGCTGTGGTAGCCGTTATAAACCGCTCCGTAATCGAGCAGGAAGAAATCGCCGTCCTTTATCTTTTCACAGCCGGGCACGCCGTGGGGCATGGATGTTTTTGCTCCCGTTACGGCTATGGTGTCAAACGACACCGCCTCCGCCCCGTTTGTGAGCATAAAATAATCGAGTTTTCTCGCTATCTCAATCTCGGACACTCCGGGCTTTATGAAAGGCAGAATAAAATCGAACGCCCTTTCGGCTATCGCCTGCGCCTTTAAGATGTTTTCAATCTCCTCTTCGGATTTTTTCATACGCAGGGCGTTTATTTCATCCTCAAGGCGGGGTGACGCCTCAACCTCAATTCCCTCAAGTTTTTCGCGCAGTTTGTTGAAGCGGGAAACGGTTATTCTGCCGTCCTCTGCAAAAAGTTTACGCGCGCCCTCAAACAGGCACACCCGCCCGATTTCGTCGTACGGCTCGTCCGTTTCGATTATATCGGTGCAGCCCTTTACAGTTTTCCGCGCCGCCTCGATATAGCGGGAGTCGGTGAGATATATTCTCTCCTTTTTCGTCAGCAGCAAAAAGCCCTCCCCGCCGGGGAAGCCCGTGAAATAAAAGCAGTTTTCGGGCGAAACAATCAGATACGCCTCGCCGTCGTTTAAAGAAGAAGCCAGTTTTTCCGTGTTCATCCTTTACTCCGAAATCCTTTCACCTGATGCAAAAGAAAACGGCAGGTAAAAACCTGCCGTCTGCTTCAGAAATTATTTATACTTGCGTTTGCGAGCAGCCTCAGATTTCTTCTTTCTTTTAACTGACGGCTTTTCGTAATGCTCTCTTTTGCGGACCTCCTGGATAACTCCGTCTCTGGAAGTCTGTCTCTTGAATCTTCTGAGAGCGTTGTCAAGAGATTCGCCTTCTTTAACTTTTACCTGACTCACTTTATTCCCTCCCTTTTTGCAGGGGTTACCTTTTATTTTTGAATATTATACATTACAGTTCCGTTTTTTGTCAACAAACAAGGTTTAACAAAAACAGTAATTTTTAAAAAAGATTTTATGCAGGTTTAACAACAATATTTACGAGTCTGCCCTTGATGTAGAGTTCCTTGACTACCGCCATACCCTCAAGCGCGGACTTGATTTTGTCAAGTTCCTTCGCCGCGGCTATAACCTCGTCCTGACCCGCTTCGGCGTCAACAACAAGTTTTTCGCGCACCTTGCCGTTAATCTGAACGGCTATTTCAACTGTGCTTTCAACGCATTTTGACTCGTCGTATTCCGGCCAGCTCTCATAGGCGATTGTGTCATCATGACCTAAAATCTGCCATATTTCCTCGCAGATGTGCGGGCAGATGGGGGAGAGCAGTTTAACAAGCCCCTCGGCGTAATCCTTCGGGCAGGAACCCGCCTTGTAAACGGCGTTTACGAAAATCATCATCTGGCTTATCGCCGTGTTGAACGCGAGGGTTTCAAAATCCTTCGTGACCTTGCGCACGGTTACATTGTATTCCTTTTCGAGCTCGGCGCGTTTTTCCTCGCCGATGTTGTTTGCGTCCGTGAAGAAGGTCCACACGCGGGTGAGGAATCTCTTCGCACCCTCAACGCCCTGGTTGCTCCACGGCTTGGACGCCTCTATCGGGCCCATGAACATCTCGTAAAGGCGCAGTGTGTCCGCGCCGTAATCGCGCACTATGTCGGAGGGATTTACTACGAATTCGGGGAAGCGCTTGCCCATCTTTATACCGTTCGCGCCGAGAATCATTCCCTGATGAACGAGTTTTGAGAACGGCTCCTTCACCGGCGAAATGCCGTTGTTGTAAAGGAATCTGTTCCAGATTCTCGAATAGATGAGGTGACCTACCGCGTGCTCGGGGCCGCCGATATAAAGGTCAACGGGCAGCCAGTGCTTGAGAAGTTCGGGGTCGCCTATCGCCTTGTCATTCTGCGGGTCGATATAGCGCAGGAAATACCAGCTTGAACCCGCCGAGCCGGGCATTGTCGAGGTCTCTCTCTTGCCCTTTACGCCGTCCTTTTCGATATATTTCCAGTCCTCCGCGTTTTCGAGGGGCGCTCTGCCGTTTTTGCCCTTGTAGTCGTCAAGTTCGGGCAGCACAAGCGGCAGCTCGTCGTCGTCGAGCACGTGAATTTCGCCGTCGTCCGAATACCATACGGGAACGGGCTCGCCCCAGTAGCGCTGGCGGGCGAAAATCCACTCGCGGAAATGGTAGTTTGTTTTGCGCCTCGCGACGCCCATTTTTTCAAGTTTTACGGTGATTGCTTCCTTCGCCTCTTCAACGGTGAGACCCGTGAACTCCTCGGAGTTTATGAGTTTGCAGCCCTTGCCGAGATAATCGCCCTTTTCGAAGGCGCACTCGGAGACATCCCTGCCGTCGATTACCTGAAGCATAGGAATATTGTGAACAACGGCGTACTCAAAGTCGCGCTGGTCGTGGCTCGGAACAGCCATAACCGCGCCCGTGCCGTAACTGGCGAGAACGAAATCGCCGATAAACACGGGAACCTCCCTGCCGTTTACGGGGTTAACCGCGTAAATGCCCTTGAGGCAGCAGCCGCTCTTCGTCTTGTTGAGTTCGGTGCGGTCCATATCGGTCTTTTTGACAGTCTCTTCAATATACGCCTTTACCTCGTCCTGATTCTCAATGCGTGGCATAAGTTTCTGAACAAGTTCGCCCTCAGGGGCGAGAACCATAAAGGTAATACCGTAGATTGTTTCAATACAGGTGGTGTAGATTGAGAATTTCCCGCCGCCGACTATGTCGAAATCGACCTCAACGCCCGTGCTCTTGCCGATCCAGTGGCGCTGCATATCCTTTGTGGATTCGGGCCAGTCAATCTCGTTGAGACCGTCGAGGAGTTCCTCGGCGAAAGCGACCTGGTCAATCACCCACTGCTTCATATTCTTACGCACTACGGGATATCCGCCGCGCTCGCTCTTGCCGTCGATTACCTCGTCGTTGGCAAGCACGGTGCCGAGTTCCTCGCACCAGTTTACGGGAATATCGACAAGCTTCGCGTAACCCTTTAAATAGAGCTGCTTGAATATCCACTGAGTCCACTTGTAGTATGAGGGGTCGGATGTGGCAATCATCTTGGACCAGTCATAGTCAAAGCCGAGCTCCTTGAGCTGCTTTGAGAATGTCTTTATGTTGTCCTGAGTGAAGCCGTTCGGGTTGTGGCCGGTGGAAACGGCATACTGCTCCGCGGGCAGGCCGAACGAGTCGTAGCCCATCGGATGAAGCACATTGTAGCCCTGCATCCTCTTCATACGGGAGACTATGTCGGTAGCAGTGTAGCCCTCGGGATGACCCGCGTGAAGGCCCACGCCCGAAGGATAGGGGAACATGTCAAGGGCATAGAACTTGGGCTTCGAGAAATCCCACACATCCGTTTTGAATGTCTCGTGCTCCTCCCAGTATTGCTGCCATTTCTTTTCAATCGCTTTGTAATCGTAGTGCGCCATAAATATTTATACTCCTCCGCGCGGCTGAAAGCCGCCTGATTTATCAGTCCTGTGTGAGCACATCGGACAGGTCGATGAAATTCGCGTCTGCCCAGAGGCGCTCGAGGTTGTAATACTCTCTCTGATCCTCGGTGAAAATGTGAACAATAACGGTGCCGTAGTCAAGAAGAATCCAGCCCGTGGCCCTGCCCTCGATGTGGTCGGGCTCGATTCCGAGCTTTTTGAGTTCGAACTCCACTTCCTCGGCAAGCGATTTGGTGTGGGTGTTCGAGGTGCCCGAAGCGATTACGAAATAGTCGGAGACTATAGTCACCTCTTCGGTGCGGATTTCCCTGATGTCAACCGCCTTCTTTTTGTCAAGAACCTTGATTATTTCAAGAGCGAGCTGAGTTGATTCCATTTATTTTTCATCCTTTCCGAGATTTAGAAGAATGTCGTTGTAGCAGTCAAGCGTGTCGGGGTGTATCGGCTTTTCCGCCGCCGCGAGCGTGCGTACGGTGTAGGCGGAGGTGTAGAGAATCGCTTTTTCGAGTGACTCGCAGGCGTATTTTCTCACCGTGCCCACATCGGGATAATCGCGCTCCTCGGAGATAAAGTCGCCGATATAGACGATTTTGTCGAGAAGGCTCATTCCCGCCCTGCCCGTGGTGTGGTATCTCACCGCCGAGAGGATTTCCTTATCGGTCACACCGAGTTCAAGGCGTAAATACGCCTCCCCCGCCATGGCGTGCCAGACCTTGCTGTTGGCGAGTTCAACATCGGTGAATTTATGACCTCCCCGCTCGATCACGGCTTTCTGCTCCTCCTTGGGAGCGTTTTTCATAATGTCGTGAAGAAGCCCCGCGAGTTCCGCCTTGTCGGCGTCCGCCCCGTAATGAAGGGCTAACTTTCTCGCCGCGCGCGAAACGCCGTAGCTGTGCGCCAGGCGGTCGGGGTCGAGCAGTTCCTCAACTTTTTTGCGGTATTCGGGGAAGCGGTCGGCATAAAGCCCGTTCGCTTTTATATAGTCAATCACGCCGGGAGCGAGAAGGGTTTCGCCGTACTCCCCTCTGCCGAGCATCTTCCTTATTTCGGTTGAGCTTATGACTGTCGGCTCCAGCGTGAGCGGTATGAACCTCGCCTTTTCCTCCTCGGTGTAGCCCGAGTAGTCGAGTTTCGCGCCCTTCTCCCTTATGGCGGTGCAGACGAACGCCTTTTTTAATATATCCTGCCAGCGGTACCATTTTTTGAAGCCGTCGAGCATATCAGAGCCGGTAACAAGGTAAAACTCATCGTCGGGATATATCTGCCGCAAGGCGTCGAGCGTGTCAACCGTGTAGCTTTTGCTGCCTCTCTCGATTTCGAGGGTGGATACCTCAAACCGCGGGTCGTCGCAGAAGGTCAGGCGGCACATCTCCGCCCTGTCGCCGGCAGAAGCGAGCTGTACGGGCTGCTTGTGCGGCGGTATGCTCGCGGGCATAATCAGCACCCTGTCAAGCCCCAGCTGCTCAGCCGCCGAAACGGCGAGTTTTTTGTGCCCGAGGTGGGGCGGATTGAAGGTTCCGCCGAAAATTCCGGTTTTGGCCATTACTTGATGTTTATCCACTTGCGCATAATCAGCGAAGTGACAAAGAACAGAATAACATCCTGAACAACATAGTAAAACAGCGGCGACAGCGGCAGCGAAAGCCCGTTCTGGAGCATTATATCGCCCGCCTTGATTTTTGAGGTGCCGTCGTCATAGAGCAGAAGATTTATGAAGATGTGCGAGTCAACAATGCTTGTGATTATGAGCATCATAATTGCGACAACGCCGAAAATCACAATAGCCCAGACGAAGTTCGCCTTCTGGAAAAGGCGGACATGGCTCGCCGTGATTGCGAAATAGAGAATGGAGACGAGCGAGAACGCGAAAATGAAGAACATCGCGAGCCCGTAGAAGGCGTAAATCTTTATATGCTTTACACTCGGCAGGTCGAACATTCCGAGGAAGAGATCCGCCATCTGCATTGTGTCGCCCGCCTGCTGCTCGAGATAAGCCGCGAAATAAACCATCATAAAGATAGCGACCGCGAAACTCACGCTCATCCAGAAGCCGTAAACAATCATCTTGGAGCCGAGAAGCTGGTTTGAGGTGACGGGCAGCGAATATGTGAGATAGCCCTGCTGCGAATAGAGCGATTTGTTGAAATCGTAAACCACGAAGAACAGGGTAACGAGAATGAGCACGAAGGGTACAACCGTGCTGAGCAGCACGCTTATTCTCCACACCTTGCCGTGGTCGCCGCCCTTTGTGATAAGGAAAAGAATAAAGGCGACAATCTCAACTATGTAAACAAGAGATATCACGCGCGATGAAGCGAGGAAATCGTTTTTGAGGAGCATACCCATCTTGTTTTTGGGCTTATCAGAATTCCCAGTCATTGCGGAACACCTCCTTGAAAATTTCGTTTATTGTTTTGCCCTGGGCGGTGAGGTTAGCCGTTGTGTCCTGCATAAGGAGCTGACCTCTGCCTATCATGATTATTGAATCAAGCACGCCCTCAATGTCGTGAATAAGGTGTGTGCTCATAAGAATAGTCGAGCCCTCGGGTCTGTTCTGAAGAATCGCCCTGAGAATGAAGTCTCTCGCCGCGGGGTCAACGCCGCCCATCGGCTCGTCGAGAATGTAAATCTGCGCGTTGCGGCACATGACGAGCAGAAGCTGAATCTTTTCCTGCTGACCCTTTGACATGGTCTTAACCTTCTGCTTGTGGTCAAGCTGGAAAACATCAATCATCTTCATCGCCTTTTCCTTGTCGAAATCGTCGTAGAAATCGGCTATGTAGTTTATGGCGTCGTCCGCGGTCATATAACTCGCGAGATAGGTCTTTTCGGGCAGATACGCCACCTTGGACTTTGAAATCACGCCGGGCTTCGTGCCGTCAATGAGCACCTCGCCCTTATAGTCGTTGATAAGACCCGTGAATATTTTGATAAGCGAGGTCTTGCCGCTTCCGTTGGGCCCCAGAAGGCCTATGATGTGCCCTCTCTCCAAGTCGAACGAGACATTGTTGAGCACGTGGATGGAGCCGTAGGATTTTGAAAGGTTGCGCACGGAAATAACGCTGTCTTTTACGCTGTCCATATTTTCCTCCTTTACAGGGATAACTTTTTACGGGATAAAATGACGATATTCCATAGTATTATATCATCCGTTGCAATAAAAATAAAGCATTTAATTTATTATTTCTTTAAAATATTATTAATTATATGTAAATAAACCGCATGTACGGCAAAAACAGCGTATTTCCTTTTCTTGCCTCGCCCTTTTGGAAAGGGTTTTGGTAGGGCACGGATTCTTCCGTGCCGCTTATACTTTGTTATAAATGAGGATCGGTTTTATATTAAACTTTGTGCAGACTCCTTCAGTCGCCTTCGGCGCCAGCTCCCCCAAAGGAGGAGCCCACGACGGACGGGAAGTTTGTGCCGTAGGGGTGCGGGTGTCCGGTGGACACCTCTGCCGCAGGCAGAAGCACCGACCGAGCCGGCAGGCGAGACCGAATATCATTCGCCCGCCTCAAGGACGTCCGCGAGGACATATAATCCGTCGAAGCCCCTTTATCGGTAATTCGGAATCGGAAATTCGGCATTATACAGGTGAGAGGCAGCCCTCCCGAAACTCCTCACTCCTCGCTTCTCACTTCTGACTCCTCACTGAAAAAACCGCCCGCGGAAATATCCGCGGGCGGGTGAATACATATTGCGATTATTCGGTGAGATCCCTTTCCATGTCAACGCAGACTAAGTCGGGAAGGTTATTGAAGCGCATCGGGAACTCCCTGTCCGTGCCGAGACCGGCGGAAACAATGCTTGATTTGTAGCCGTTCTCGTCGTGGTCGAACTTGCCCTTCGAATACTTTGAGAAATAAGCGCCGTCAATTCCGAAGAAGCCGCCGAAAACGGGCACTCTCACAATACCGCCCAGGGTGTGGCCGCTCAGGGTGAGATCAACATTCCAGTTGCTGATATAGCCGTAGTTGAGAAGCCCCTTGCCGTCGTGGGTGAGAAGGATTTTGACCTTGTCGGTAAAGCAGAAGTCGTTCATAAAGGTCTGCGCCTTGCCGTAGGTGACATCGCCGGGGTTCAGGTCGCCGTAAACTCCGCCTATGCGCAGCTCAAGCGGCTTTATCTCGTTGGGAATGGTGATATCCTCGTATTTGCATTCGAGCACATTTGCGCCCGCGTCTTTGAGTTTTTTGAGCAGACCGTTGCCGTATTCGGCTATATAGTCGTTCTCCGTGTCGCCGAGGGCGTAAAAAATCGGGGCGTTCGGGACGAGTTCCTTTAACTGACCGAGCAGGTCGCAGAGGGCGTCAACATCGGTCTCGGTCGCGTACGCGGGGAGCATATCGCCCGTAACCGCGATTATATCCGGCTTGAGAATGCCTATTGAATCAATGAGTTTTTTGTTCTGCTTGCCGAAGGATTTGCCGTAGAGGTCGGAGAGCTGAACAATTCTCGCCTGGCTGGTGAGTTTGGATGATTTGTAGGTGTAGTAGTCCGGGTAGAGCCATCTCTTTGAAAGCTCCACGCTCACGATTGAGGCGACAACAAGTATGAGTATGATTGAGAGAATCGTTATTCTCGCTCTGCTCTCGCTGCTCGAGCGCCTGACTTTAACTTTTGCCATGGTTAAACCTCCGTTTAATCATTAAAACATTCAATGGATATCTTACGCGTATATTATAAGGTGAACAGCCCTGTTTGTCAACAAATTCGGGCAATCTGTCAATGCTTTTAATTGTATTAAAGAAAAATAATCAGAGAATATCGATATATTCGCCGCTGAGCGCCTTGTTCATGCTGCGCACGGCGCAGAATTTGCCGCACATGCTGCAGGTGTCGCTGTGGTCGTCCTCGGGCAAGCGCGCGTCGCGAATGGCTTTGGCGGTCGCGGGGTCGAGGGCGCAGGCGAACTGCGCGTCCCAGTCAAGCGCCCTGCGGGCATCCGCCATTTTGTCGTCAATATCCCTCGCGCCGGGAATACCCTTGGCAATGTCGGCGGCGTGGGCGGCGATTTTTGAGGCGATTATACCCTGCTTTACATCCTCAACATTGGGCAGGGCAAGATGCTCCGCCGGCGTTACATAGCAGAGGAAGGCGGCTCCGCTCATAGCGGCAATGGCGCCTCCTATGGCGGAGGTTATGTGGTCGTAGCCGGGTGCGATATCCGTAACAAGGGGGCCGAGCACATAAAACGGCGCGCCCATGCAGATTGTCTGCTGAACCTTCATATTCGCGGCAATCTGATCCATCGGAACATGACCGGGACCCTCTACCATAATCTGAACATTGTGCTCCCACGCGCGTTTTGTAAGTTCGCCAAGGCGCACAAGCTCCTCAATCTGGCACACATCGGTGGCGTCCGCAAGGCAGCCCGGTCTGCAGGCATCGCCCAGCGAAATGGTAACATCGTGTTCCTCGCATATATCGAGAATCTCATCGTAATACTCATAGAACGGGTTTTCCTCGCCCGTCATGCACATCCACGCGAAAACAAGACTGCCGCCGCGGCTGACAATGTTCATTTTGCGCTTGTGGTTCTTTATCTGGTCAATCGTTTTGCGGGTGATTCCGCAGTGGAGCGTCACAAAGTCAACGCCGTCCTCGGCGTGAAGGCGCACCACATCCACAAAATCCTTCGCAGTTAGGGTCGAAAGATCGCGCTGATAGTGAATAACGCTGTCGTACACGGGCACGGTGCCTATCATGGCGGGGCATTCGCCCGTAAGTTTTCTGCGGAAGGGCTGAGTGTCGCCGTGGCTTGAAAGATCCATTATTCCCTCGGCTCCGAGCTCGACTGCGCTCATAACCTTCTGCATTTCGATATTGTAATCCTTGCAGTCCCTCGAAACGCCTAAATTCACGTTGATTTTCGTGCGAAGCATACTGCCCACACCCTCGGGTGAGAGGCAGGTGTGATGCTTGTTCGCGGGAATGGCGACCTTGCCCTGCGCGACCAGTTCCATAAGCCGTTCAACCGGCATTTTTTCCTTTTCTGCAACTGTTTTTATCTGCGGGGTAACGACGCCTTTCCTCGCGGCATCCATCTGAGTTGTGTACTCCATAACAGATTCCTCCGAGAAATAATTTAAGCAGAGAGTGGTGTCCCCGGTCTGCCGTGCAAATAAAAAGCGGTACGCCCGTAAAGCATACCGTAAAAAAGTATGTCCCTACGCCGGCATTATCCGGATCAGGTTACGGGTCGGAGCGCACGCTCCCTCTCAGCCGCCTGGCAGCTCCCCTTTTTATTTGTCCGCATTATTATACACCGCGGCGCCCCCGCCGTCAAGCACGCAGTTTATATTAATGAGTAATGAGCAGGGAGAAATGAGTAATTATGGGAGGGCTTCGCCCTCACCTGTTTTAAGTCCTCACGGACATCCTTGTTGCGGGCGGATAATATCCGCCCCTACGGTTACAACAAAATTCATACCGCACGCAGGGTAAGGATTTCTCCCGTAATTTCTCACTCATAACTGAAAAAACCGCTCCGAAGAGCGGTTTGTTATCTGTGATTATCATTATAATCATAAAACATTTCGTCGATGAGGGCGTCGTATTCCTCGGGCTTGCCGAGCGCGGATTTTATCATCGGCACGGCGTTTTTGAACGCGAGTTTGAAATAGAGCCAGTCATCGCCCGCGTCGTCATATTTCCTTGTGGAATTTATAAGGGCGTTGTAACCGAGCACGCCGAACTTTTTGCCCTGTTTTTTCCCGTAATCCTTTATCGCCTTCGCGGTGGCTATATCCTCCATGGAGCGCTTGTCAACAAAGCCGCCCACGGCGTCAAAGGTCTCGCGCTCTGCCCAGATTATGCCGGCGTAAACGCCGGTTGCCTTAAAGCCCGCGCGGCACATATAATCGTTTAACATAAGCGGGAAGGACTCCCTCTCGAATCTTATGGGCGCTCCCCCGCCGATGTATTTTCCGCTTTTTATTTTAGCGTAAATCTCCGCGAGAGTGCCGGGAGTCATACGGTTGTCGCAGTCGATGGTCACGATTATTTCGCCGCCGGATTCCTTTATGCCCGCGTTTCTCACAAGGGCTATGCATCTGTCCTCGTTTATAACGGTCTTCGCGCCGCACTCAAGGGCAATCTCACGGGTTCTGTCGGTGCATCTGTTGCACACAACCACAATTTCGGTTGTGCCTTTGAAGCAGGCGTCCGCCTGCCTTATCGATTCAATGCATCTTCTGACATATTTTTCCTCGTTGTGCGCGGGAACGATGACGGAAATATCGTAAGCGTATTTCATAAGCCCTCCCGTTTTGCGGAGTTTAACTCTCCTCAACCGTCCTTATCAGGCGGGCGGTCACCCTCGCCCTGCCGTTGTAGGTGCAGGTGAAAAGGGTCATATCCCAGTCGCCCTCCGCCTTCATGGCGTCGGAATCATAGCGGTCTATATCCTCAAGATAGCGCACTTTATATGTATATGTCAAGTGGTTGGCGTCTGTGAAATAGACTATGTCGCCCGCTGTGAGCGTGCCGAGGCGCCCGAAATGGCTGCGGTAGTTGTGGGCGCAGATTATCATTGAGCCGTCCTCAAGGTTGCCCGTATAGCGGCAGGGCGACACCTTGAGCTTGTCAAGCGACCAGTCCGCCTGCACGGGCAGGGTGACGCCGAGTTTCGGAACGGAGACTATTCCGATATACTTCACGCCGTCAATCTCAACCTCGGGCATCTTCTCCTCTGAATCCTGCGCGGGCACGGCGATAACGGCGTTTTCATCCGCCGCCTCAAGCACCTGCTCAACGAGTTTCTGCGCCGTGTCGCCCGCTTTTTTGTCGGACATACTGTTAAAGAGGAAAAGCGCCCCCGCGGCAAGAATCATAATCAACCCTGCCGCCATGAGCGCTATACCCGTTTTATTCTGTTTCTTTTTTCTTGTTTCTTCCATAAATCAGATATCCTGCCGCGAACAGAATTACTCCGCCGAAACCGAGAATCGGAATGGGGTACTGAAGCATGCCTGTCTGCGGAAGCTTTTCACTGTCTGTCTTTCCGGAATCGCCCTCACCGCTCCTGCTTGTGGCGTGGTAAACGTTGCCCGAGGGTGAGCCGCCCGTTGAGAACGAGCCGCCGTCGTTATTTCCGCCGGGTGAAGGCGGGTTGACGGTTATTATTCCGCCGCCCGAATATCCGCCGGGCTCGGTAGTCGGCTGTGTCGGCTGAGGAGTCGTGGGGGACTCGGGGTCGGTGGGAGGTTCGGGGTTTGTGGGCTCTTCATAGTCGAATTTCGGCTCCGCTGTTACGCTGTAATCCCATTCTCCGCTGTTCTGCGCGTCAACGGGGACGCTCACGAGGAAGGGCTCAAACAGGTTGTCCTGCGAGCAGACAAGATAAACGCCGAGTTCACAGGGGTTTATGACCGCCCTGCCGTTTGAATCGCTTGTAACAGTCTGAGCGGATGCCGAATTTGTCTTCGCCGTTTGAGCGAATTTCGAAGCCGCGTCTTCCTTGGGGTTTATAACAGTGAGTCCCGCGCTCTTGTACGGCTCATCCGTGCTGAAGAGCGGCGCGTTGTCCGTGCCGACCTCGGCGGAGCCTACCTTGTAAATCTTCAGAGCCTTGCCGGCCACGGGTTTTTCATCCGTACGGCTTATGAGTTTAACGGTGAGACTGCCCGAATCGGCTGCGAATGCGGCAATAAACAGTACCTGCATAACAAGCAGAACCGCAAGAATAATCTTTACTGTTTTCTTCATTCGCTCACCTCTTTCTTTTTCTGTTTCTTTCTGACGACCAGCGCGGCGATGAATATGACTGTCAGCGCGGGCGCGCCGGCATAGACCGCTATCTGTTCGACTGTGATTGTTTTTCTCTCGCTGACCTTAGCCGTTTCCGCCTCTTCAACGGTGCTGTCGTAGGGCACGCGGGTGCCTCTTATTAACAGGCGGTGCGTGTTTATGCCGTAAGGCGTGCAGGTGACGAGAGTGACATGGTCCTCGCCCTTGATTATCTGTAAATCCTGCGTGTCGGCAGGCAGAACGGTTTTAATCTGATCGACCTTATAAGCGAGAATATCGTCGAGAATATAGATGAAAAAGTAATCTCCGATCTGTACCTTGTCAAGATCCGTGAACAACTTCGCCGAGGGCAGACCCCTGTGGCCGCTTAAGACGGCGTGGGTGCCGTTTCCGCCTACGGGAAGCGAGGTTGTGGGCACGTGACCCACACCCGATTGAAGCACGGTTTCATCCGTTGTGTGGTAAATCGGCAGGCGCAGGTCAATGGCTTCAATTTTGAGATAGCCCATCATACCGTTGCCCGAGGGATTCATCGCGCTGTGATAACTGCTGTTGCCCTCAAGATCCTTTTTATCGCGCGGAAACTCGTTGGAAGTTATGTCGAGGTTGTAAATGCGCGCGTCGGCGAGAATCTGACGGAAATCCGTTTTTGTCATCTGCGCCACGGTTTTTTCATAGTTGTTGATGGCGACAGTCTGGTGCGCCTTGTTTATAAGGTCGCTGACGGTCGGGTACATCATAAGCCCGAGCCCGACAAGAAAAACTGCTATGAGAATTATCGTTGATAATCGTTTTTTCATGGTTTCTCCAGTGCTCAACGCTTATGATATATCCGACCCTGCCCGGAAATTAATCCGGGCAAGGTTTATATATCGGTTAATATACTGTTTCAGGCGAAATTATTATTCGCTGACAGTCTTCTTTTTCTTATAAACTACCGCTGCAACAGCTGCAAGCATAAGAACCGCGCCGCCCGCGATGAAGAGTGTGGTGCCGATGCCGCCTGTTGAGGGAAGAATGCCGCCCGCTTTGTTGATGATGGTGGCAGTGTTGCCCGAAACGCCTGTGAGGTCGCCGTCGGAATTGTAGTTTGCGGTGATTGTGACCTCAACGGGCTCGCTGAGCTTGTTGTAGCCGTCGGGAGCTTCGGTTTCGGTGATAACATATGTGCCGGCTGCGAGGCCTTCAATCTTGATTTTACCGTCCGCATCGGAAACTACTGTTGCGTTTTCCGCTGTGGCGTCAAGAGTGGCGGATACTTTGTAAACCGTGCCGTCAAGCGCTACGGGGATATATGCGTTTGTAGCCTTATCCTGGATTGTGAACTCCGCGTCTGCAAGAGCTTCGTTGTCGGCGTTGACCTTGGTGAGCTCAAGGGAGAAGAGATAAACATTGACTTCCGTGCCGGGAGTTACGGTTGTGCTTGTGCTGTTTACATCGTTGCTGTATTCAAGCTGAGCTTCGTTGGAGTTGCCGTCAGCTGAGGGATAAACGCTCGCGTTGGCGTTTACAAGAGCGGAGTAGGAGATGGTGATGGGATCATCCTGATCATACTGTGAAAGAGTCGAGTAGGGAACGGTGATGGTGGTAACCTGACCGTCGTATTCAACCTCGCAGGAGGATGTTACATCAGTGGTCTTGATAACAACCTTTACGTTCTGGTCGGGTGTAAGACCCGCGCTCATGGTATCGGTTACGATGTAGGTATAATCGTCATAGCCGGTGAGGTTGGGAACGTTTGACTCAAGTGTGAATGTTATGTGGTCGTTGATTTTCGCGTCCGCGCTGTCAAGACTTACATCGCTCGCGGTGTTGTCGGCGCTGTCGCTGATGCCGGTGATTTTCTTGTCAAGGGTGGGAACCGACGCCTTGAGAATTACTTCCGCTTCGGAAGCCGCTGTTGTAAGAGCGATGTTGGCAACTGCGCTCCTGGCGGGGTCTGTAGTGTTTCCGCCGCCGTTGTCATAGACGAGATAGTAGCCGTAGTCAAGACCTGTGATTTCCGCTGTTTCGGCTGTGGCTGCGTCGGAGGTTTTGCTGTAAGCGTCCGAGCCCTTTGCCGCATAGGCGTCTCTCGCGAACCGCTGGAGCGCTTCGTCGCCGGAAATCTTTGAAACATAGGTGTAAGCCCTTGCGTCGGCGTCTTCGCCGTATGTGGCGGGGATGTTGAGGCCCGCGAAGAAGTCTTCAAAACCTTCGGCTATGGTGTAGTCATAGCTGTCTTCCGTCGGGTCATACACAACGTCAAAGATTTTATACGCCGTGTAGGTGTGGCCGACCATTGAAACCGAGTCGTTTTCATTTGTGATGGTGATTTTGCCGTCTGCCGCAAAACCGGGAGCCGCCATTGTAACAAACAGGAGCGCTGCGATAACGGCTGCGATGAGAATTCTGCTTACGTTTTTCATTTTGTAACCCTTTCTGTATTTGGATTTTTATAACCTGATTTATATATCGCGGGTTTTACGCCGCTTTTTACGGCAGGTGTACGCTGTGCTCATAAGCATAAACGCCGTTGCGAGCATTGCGGTCACTCCGCCGGTTGTCAAGATTTTCGCGGTTCCTTCTCCTCCCGTTTCGGGAAGCGGAGGAATTGCCGAGGTTGAGGTGTTGGTGACTGTCAGCACGCCGCCTTCAACGCCTTCTGTGTTGTTGGCGCTGTAGCTTGCCGTGAAACCGGGCACCTCGGTAATTTCTTCAACATAATACTTATATGTATAAATCTTGCCGTCTTTTGTCTCGCCGGTGGGAAGATCCTCAAAAACGGCGTTCCAGTTGTTTGAAGCGCTCAGTGTTACCTCTTCGTAATCCTCGTCATATTTTCTTTCGTCTCCGCTGTTTTCATCGGGCGGAGTATATGTAAGATTCTCAACATTGTACGGATCCTGGGTTGTCACGTAGGTTGCGTTCAACGCGGCCGAGCAGACATAGTTGAGGTTCAGATCGCCTGAAACGGTGAATGTCTGAGTTCCGGTAATTCTGCCGTGATATGTTCCGCTGGTCACCCCCGCCGGTCTGTGGTTTCCGTCATAACTTGAATTTATATTATTGCCGTTGAGGGTAAACCTTGCGTTCTGGGCTGTATTCTGTTTTCTTATAAAGACGAACACCCGGAAAGAAAGCGTCGTATCGGGCTTTACCTCAAACGGAGGATATGTGTAAGTCGTGTTGCCGCTGCCCTTCACCGTGATTGTCACCGTGTATTTGCTGGGTGTCTTTTCCTTTACATGCCTGCAGAGTTTTACATCTACCGGCTGAAGCGCCGATGAACCGTTCATGGAAGCTCCGAGTCTGTCAACCCATCTCTTTCTCACCGAAATCAAACCCTCTTCGGGAATCTGGCGGTTTGTGAGGGTTATTGTTCCATCGGAGTTATAAAGCGGAGTAGGTGTCTGCGTCAGGATGTAGCCGTCAACCGGCTCCTCTTCCACGCTGTAGGTGTAGTAGTTCTTGTTCCCGTCCTCTCTGGGTACCGTCCACGTTACGGAATATCCGTTGGCTGCGGTCGCGTCCGCAGCGGTTACAAATTCCTTTTCGCTGCTGTTTTGCGTTGTGCGGTAGAGATACATTGTGACGGGCGGGAGGGAAGATGTGTCGGTAATCTCGTTGCCGAGACTGTCCTCCCAGCGTTTTACCGCCGTTATATCGATATCCATATCGTATGAGAGGAACGTGACCTTGCCGTTGTTGCCCAGTGTGCCGTTTACAACCGCGCTCGCGTCAATTGTACCGTCGTTTACGGCTGTGTAGGCGTATGTGTGCGAGTCCGTGCAGGAGCCAGTTGTGTTTTCGGTCTTCTGTGTTTCGGAATCGAGGTTCTGCTTAAGGGAGCCGCTTTCGAAATTTGAAAGCTGGTCTGTTGTGACATCAAAGTAATAATCGTTGTCGCCGGGTATTTCGTAGGTGACCGTTGTAAGCGGTGTGTCGCCGTTAAAGGCGTTTGTGTAGGCAGGCCCGTTGCCCACCTCATCGGTGAAGTCAACCCTTGCCGTAAGCTTGGTCGGCTCGGCGGGAATGTACTCGCCGTTTGTCACGTTTTCGCGGTCCGCGAAGGTGAACATCGCAACCTCATTGGCGGGCAGGCTCCATACAAGAGTCTGCTGACCGTTCGCGTCCTCGGTTATGGCAACCGTGGTCTGGTAGCCGCGGAAGGTGTAAACGCCGTCGCCGTCATCGTCAACGCCCTCAACAGGATCTTTGCCGTTCTGGGTGAGGGTCACACCGTCAACAAACATCCCCTGCCCTATTACATCGGTGAACACAACGTCGCTGTTCGCTTCGCCCGAGCCCTCGTGGTTCACTATGGGAACAGTGTATTCCATTGAACCCTGCTCAATTATTTGCGCGAGTGTTTCAAACGCGTTGCTGAGAACGGCGTAGGTGTTGGCGAATGTTACATATCCGTCGCCCTCATGTACATAAGTATATTGATCGTCGTCGGTGTAGTCGTAGTCGGTATAAGGATATTCCGTAGTCCAGGCAGTCTGGTTGTTGAGGTAGTATTTGATAACCTCGGGGGTTGTTCCTCCGTCCGCTTTCTTTACGGGCTCCGCGTCAACAAGATAATAGGGGTTGAGCATACACGCCGTGTAGCTTGCCGTGGCGGGGTCGGTGGGCTCTGTGATTCCGAGACCTATGTTGAACCATTCAACATCGTCGGTGTCGTGGACGCCGTTGTAGCTGTCGTAAGCTTCCTGAATTATATTCCGGCAGCGCGACGCGGTGAGTATGGTGGCAAGAGCCATCAGTTCGTTTTTGTCGCCGCCGCTTCTGCTTGTTATGGTGTTGGTGCGCAGTTCATCCGGGTCGTCCGCGTACCATTTCTTTCCGACCCAGGTCGGCTCGCCGTCCGTCATAAGAATGACATAGGGCTTTCGCGGCAGACCGTCGTATGTTTCGTTGTTTATGTTTTCAAGAAAGCGTCTGGTGCTTTCCGCTATACCGTACTGTGTGCCCGTGCCTTGTACTTCGCCAAAGGTGTTTGTGGACGGGCTGTAGGCAACGCCGTCTTTCTCAAGCGTGGTGCTGAGTTTTATTTTGTTGTTGTCGTAAACAAGGTATTTATCCTGCGGGTCCTCCGCGGTGTTTGAGCTTGTGTAGTGAGCCAGCGGAAGAATATTGTGAACCGTCGCGGTACCCGAATTGCCGCCGTAGCCGTAAACATTGACACGGTTGTTCGGGTTGGCGTTTGTGATAATATCGATTGCGATGTTCGCGGCGTCAACAAGGCCATCGAGTCGGTTGGCTGCGCCCGTAAGGGAGTAGGTCATGGATGTGGTCATGTCGAAAATCATAAGAACATCCGCCGCGATGGATCTCGATTCACCGGTGCCCGTGGTTGAAATATATTCCTGCGCAAGAACCTGGAGGTCCACATCAAAGGCGTCGCCGTTGACTCTTACGCTCTTGTCGGTCCATATTCTGCCGTTGTTTGCGATCGTTCCGAATTCGGCGGGCGGAGTGCCCGTGCCGGGATCGGCGCTCAGGGCGTATGTGTATCCGCCTCGCAGAGCCGTAGCGGTATCGCCGTCTTCGGCAATTGAAATCAGGGGAGCAAACCCGACCGCAATCACCGCAACCAGCAGAAATGCGATTATCCTCTTCCTCACTTTTTTACTCCTTGAATAAAAATTCTGAAATGTACCTTGGCGAAGGTACCTCTGATTTTCTTTAAAAGACTTTTAAAATAATATCATGAGAAAAATTCTTTGTAAATCGTCATAATTACAAATTATCATTTTTTTTTTTTGCGATTTTTATATAAATTCACGAAAGCAGACATTTTTTTCGGTTTTGTGCGGATTTGGCAGAGCGTTTTCACAATTTGTGATGTTATTTTCAAAAACTTCACATTTAATTTGTTAATTTCACATTCCGGATGTTAACTTTTCGGGCAGAGGACCTCCCGCACCGAAAAAAGAAATTTTCCGCATACAAAGAATATGTTTTATATATTTACAACTTTTTACGGACGCCTGCCCGCCGGAGACCCGCACCCGTTCCCGGAGAGGGCTGTTGGCAGGGAACGCCGAACGGCGTTCCCTGCGCGGGCGACAGATTGTCGCCCCTACATTAAAAACAAATATTGAGTTACTCCGCAGGGCACGGATTCTTCCGCACCGTCTTTGTTAATGAGCAATGAGAAAGGAGAAATGAGCAATTAAGGGGCTTCGCCGATTATAATCGTAGGGAACGCGGTTCCGCGTTCCGGGCAAAACGGAGTTTTGCGTCGTAGGGGCGGATATCATCCGCCCGCAAC
>JAEEGL017247323.1_pt1 | contig 51716 bp, 39 predicted proteins | sample 9134231 | NCBI WGS metagenome assembly JAEEGL01 (sample SAMN16246548, study PRJNA631951) | gut metagenome | biome: gut microbiome; feature: rumen; material: fiber-attached | host: Bos | place: Iran: Karaj | collected 2018-10
AAACCGTAGTACACAATGTAACACCTGTTGTAAATGATGCAACAACTGGTGCAGTTCGTGGTAATTCTAATCATAAGTAACTCGTTTACTATAAGGAGGTTTTATGAGACCTGAAGTTGGCGATACTTCCATTACATTACCTGTCACCCTTGACTTTAAGGGTGGCAGGAGCACCAGAAGTAAAACAGTATTCTGGGCAACAATCATAATAATCATAGCAACGATACTAATACTTGTATTCTTTTGGTTAAAGAGTAACAAAGAGTTCCTGTTAAAACTTGGAATAACTATCGGTATTGCTATTGTAGAGCTTAGAGTGTTCTGCATATTCTTCTTTAAGGAGCGTTATTTGAAGAAGATATATGAGGACTTACAAGCATCTGATGGTAAGTTGGATTATACTGAATTGTGGAAGATATTTGAAATTGATGCAGTTCACCCTCATATCTGCTATTTCAAGAATGGTAAGAAGGGTATCTTCGTAAGAATGGAAAGAGGTACCATTACAGGTAAGGGTGAGGATGCTTCATTCTATCACTATGATGCAATAGCTGAAGCATATAATGCAGCTCACTCGGCTAATCTTGATATTATCCATATCGATTATATGTCGGGTATTGGTCAGGATAGACGAATTGATGCTCTTACACAAGAGGCTTTGAAATTAGAGAACAATACTATGCGAGAGACCATGTTATCCATATACGATCATCTTATGGAGAATATATCTGTTGTGTACTCTTGTTTCGATGTGTATTTATTCCTTACTAATAAAGGAAGTGCTCAAAGTCTTTTCGATGGTGTTCAAACAGTTTGCGAGAAAATGCTCGGTGGTAACTATATATCTTACACATGTATGTCACGAGATGCTGTTTCAACACTGTGCCGTGATGTGTTTAACCTTGAGTTCTTTGATTCAGTATCTGTAAGTCAGACACTTGTTGATGGCTCTAAGGATGCAGTTATTCCAATTGCTTATAAGAGTGTTAATGGTGAAGTAACGGTATTGAATAAAACACATAAGCAGCAGGAGGAAGAACGCAGGCAGCGTGAACATGATATGTTACTTAAGCGAGAGCAGGAAGAGATGGCTCGTAAAGCTCGTAAGTTACAAAATAACAATAAAGATTTTTCAGATTTGTTTTGATTGAGGAGGTCTAGTTAATATGAGAGTTGCATTAGTTATGGCGAAAGCACAGCAGGATGTACTTGAAAAGGTGTTCAAGGGTATTGGTGATAATGTTAATTGCGACAGATATAGTTCAGTTTCTGAAACTATAACTGCAGCCATCAATAGAAATTTAACATACGATAGAATTTTTATAATGGCTAACCTTGTACCCGATGAGAATTCTTGGTCTGTTTTGTTTGACTATTGGAGTAGTCAAGCAATGTCCACTGTAATCGTTATTATAGGTAAAATTGGTAGAGATGATAGCTCAGCTTACCTGTTTACGGATATGTTTAACAGTGAAACATTGTTATATCTCTTAATGGGGCAGATGACTAGTGCAAATATAGGTAAGTTGGTTACTGAAACAGCACAGAACCTTAGAAAAGAGTATGGTGTTCAGGCTTCGTCAACAGTAGCAGAGGCACAGGGCGTTGAAGTTCCTGTTGCAACTGAAGAGCCTGTATCTGAGCAGGTTGAAGAACCTAAGCAGGAGGAGCAGAATGTAGAGCAGATTATTGCTCAGGCACCTGATGTGCAGGAACAGTCACAAGCTAACAAAAAGAAGGGTGGATTATTCAGCCGACTTTTCGGAAAAAAGGAAACCCCTCCTCAGCCAGTACAAAATACACAGGAGCCTGCTGTAGAAGAACATCAGAATGATATTGCTCAGACTGAAGAAATTTCAGGTTCAGATGTTTTCGATTCTCCTCAAGGTTCTTCTACCAATGATTTGTTTGGAGACACCTCTCAGTCAGAAGGTACAGAAAATTCCCAGATAAATCCATTTGATACTGAGGTTAATGGCTCGGATACCGATATGAATGGTTTTGAGGAAATTCCTTCAAATTCCGAGGGTGAAGATTTATTTGGTTTTGATTCAGATTCAACTGGTAGTGATGCTTTTGATACGAGTTCTAATTCAGAAGCTGACCCGTTTGCAGTTACTTCAATAGAAACTACTCCAGATTTCGACTCTAATCCGTTTGGTGTTGAAGCCAGTGAGTCAGAGAACAATGGTAGTACAGAGGCTATTTGGGGCGAGATACAGAAGGAAGAAACTGAGCCTGATACTGCTGAAGAGTTAGACTTATTCCCGACAGTTTCACAGCCTGCTGTAAAGGAGCCAATCAAAAATACCGCCAGTATGCCTGCTGTTGAGGAGGTTGAAGAGGCTCCTGATTTGGATATAGATTTATCTATATCATCTGTAACAAATAAAGAACAAGATGATGTTGCACAGGTTGAAGGTCTTGACCTTTCAGGTGGTTCTGTTGCTGATGCAGAAAATAATTATCAGAAGAAGTACGAGGCTCCGAAGGAAATCATTAAGGAAGTTGAAAAGATTGTTGAGGTCTCGTCATCCGATTCCAAGAGTATCTTAAAATCACTGGCAAAGGGAAAGAAACACACAACCCTTATCATAACAGGTGACAGAGGTTCTGGTATTACAAGTACAGCTCGTCTTATCGGTGAGAAGACTTCTGCAACAGGTATTGATACTCTTATTGTAGACTTCGATACTGAACTTCATGGTTTCTTGAGCTACATAAATTATGATGATTATGCAGATTGTCCAGATACAATTCGTAATGGACTTCTAAGTGTTCGTAAGGCTGATTATATCGGCAACACAATCTACGAGTTGAATAAAAATCTCGGTGTAATCACAACTGATTATCCGTTGGAAGTAAAGGATGAGGATATAGAGCGTGTTCAGGATATAATTGAAGAGGTTGCTGATTCGTTTGGTGTAATCATTATTGATTGTCCTTTGGATAAGTTGCCTTTAATTACAGATTTAATAGGAACAGGAACGGTATTCTTCTGTGTTGAAAACACAAAGAGAGGCTTTATGAACCTGTTATGCAGGCTTGAGTCACTTGATATGCCGTTAAAATATAAGAAGCGTATTGCTTCAACAGGTAAGTTACTCTTAACAAAGTTAGTTAAGGGTATGGCACCTGAGAAAGTTATTAAAGCAGTTAATAATATTTATGAGGCTGACGATGTTGATTGGCTTAGAATGAATTTCATGCCTTTTGATGGTAAGTTAGATAATCAGTCCTTAAGTAAAATATTAAGTGCTTGATGATAGGAATTTAAGGGGAGGAAGTAGTTTATGAATGGTGTTATTATTTCTAATTTCTATCCAGAGGATGGCTTCAAGAAGTTTCAGGTTGTACCTACAACTGAGTCAGCTCTTGATTGGATGGAGAATAACAGTGTTGATGATGAGACCTATGTTGTTCTTCATCAGAGCGATGAAGTCGGTGATGAGGTTGTGTGTTCCAACATAACCAAGATGTATAAGAAGGGTATTACGCATTTCTTCTACATTAATCCCAGTCCTACTGGTATGATTTCCCTTTGTATCACAGGAGTTGGTGGCGTGGTGATGTCTGATGAGTATTACTTAGAGTCAGAAGACGAATTACAGTCTGCACTTAGTTTTCAGCCACTCGATATGCTGAGAGATAATACTGCTCTTGTGCGTGACTTTATTACTGCATTTAGTAGAGGTGATGAGAAGGTAAATTCCAAGCGTTATGTAGCACAGGTATCTAATGCAGTCGATTCGCTGATAACTGAAATCAATTTCTCGAATACAGCACTTCAGAAGATGAGTAGTGGTGCTCTTGAGACTTTCAAGAAGGTATCAGATTACTGTGACAAAATCAAGGAGCTTCAGGATAAAATTACTTCACAGTTAGCTCAAATTCAGACTTCACAGAATGCAGCTCGTCCTGTAGCACTTGGTAATAATACTGTACAGCTTAATCCGTTTACGATGACAGCAAAGAATAACATAATATACTTCCGTGAGTATAGGTATTTACCCTATGTAACAACATTTATGTTTTCTCTGCATAAATTCATAAAGACCAGAACCACAAAGAAAAGGGCTAAGCTCATTTTCATGTGCAACAAGGATATAAATAATTTTAAGAAGATGGCTTCTACAGCAAGCTCTGATTTGCTCGGTGAGACTGCTTCGGTTATAACTAAGGAGTCAATGAAGAACATCGGTGCTCTTGCAGCTAATAGCATAATTTTTACCGATATCCCGATTCATGAAGTTATGACACAGTTAGTCTCAAAGGAGTCGGCTGACTTGTTTATCATTGTTGATAGATTACATCAGCCTATGCCTTTAATCTCTGGTTCTTTCATGTCAGTTGGTATTTATGGCAATATGACAGATATGGAATTCGATGGCAAGCAGAACGGAAACAAGTTCAAGCTTGAAAATTCTATATTTGTGTTACCTCCGAAGTTACCTGAGTATGACAATGCTTTAACTTCACTTCGTACTTTCGATATACCGCCAGCAACTTTGAAGATGCCACAGTCTAAGAGTGTTACATTGTTTAATGCTTATAGACCTTCGTTAGAGAAGGTTCAGAAGTACTTCATAAATACAATAGGGAGTACAGTAAACTAATCGTTGGAGGTAATCAATGGGTATTTCCTTTATAAAGTTTTGGGATGAGTACATTTACTCTAAGATAACAAAAGCGAAGAGTATGCTTCGTGAAAAGAAGTCATATAACCTTTATTGTGATATGGCAGGTATTTATAGTGGTACAGATAGAATAACTTACTTCTATACCATTGATGAGCTACCTAAAACACTTGAAAATTCATTTGTAACCACATTAAGGTCTGTAATAATTGGCTCGACTCGTCTTTCTTTTATCACATTTCTTGAGAAAAGTGATATAGACTGGGATTCACCAAAAATTAAGTCTAAACTCGCAGTTTGGCGAAGAGTGGATTCAGAGTTAGATGAGGGCGATATTTGGTCTTTTGCTAAAGACCAGCAGTCACTCGATTATAATGAGTGGAAGAAAGAGTCACTTGAGTACCTTGTTGATGCACTTAAAAGACGACGCAGAAAGATGTACAGAATGCGTTGTCTTGTTGTGCTATCTGGAGTTCGTGGGGCAGAGTTTGATAAATCTAATGAAGCAATCGTAAAAGCGGCAGCTAGTATGCAGTTGCAGATGACTAGGGTATTTGGAGATATTGTTAAGTTTATTCAGACCTTTAGTCCGTTTGCTTTTCAGATTGATAATAAGGTTTTCGATATGTGTGGTAATCAGTCTCTGACAGATGAGTTGCTTGCTCGTGTAAATACTTATGCACAAGGTCAGGTAGGTCTTGCTGGTTGTTACATGGGTACTGATATTTATTCAGGCTATCCTACGTTGAAGCTATTTAAGAAGACAGCAGAAACAGCCGAGAACTTCTTGATTACAGCAGAAACTGGTGGTGGTAAATCATTCTATGTAAAGGGAATACTGTTACAGCTTTTGGCTAATCCGAGTTATATCGGAACCATCATGGATGTGGAGGGTTTTGAATACTCTACGCTACATGATTTCATTAATATCGAAGATATTTCCTTATTTATTAACATGGCAGAGGGTAGCGGTGCTTATTTCGACCCAGTTGCTATAACAATGACAGGAAATGAAGATTTAGATAAGGGTATGTACGCTTTGTCATTATCATTTACCGTTTCTCTTATAAAGTGTCTTTTAGGAGACCTTGTAAAGAAGGGCGATACTTGGACAGATGCCGTTATAAATGATGCAGTTCAGAAGACATATTCACGAGTTGGTGTAAAACCTGATGATATGTCAACTTGGGAGCGTTCACAGGAGCTTACATTAAAAGATGTTTATATGTGCTTAAAGAGTTTAAAGGTTTCGAGTGGTGCAGATAATACTCTTAGTGCAAGCCGTTCAATCTTTGGAATGGAAACTGGTACTGACTTTGATTTATCTCAGAATGATGTTACCAGCCTTATTACAACAAATGCAGGCTATCAGGCAGCATTAGACCCCTGTATTGCAAAACTTTCTGTATATTTTGAAGAAAATGGTAGTAGAGCATACTTCTTTAAGCAGAGAGTTACCGTTGATGAAATACGAAATGCTAAATTGGTTGTCTGCTCATTTGGTATGGCAGGACGTTCAGAAAGTTCAGTAGACCCTACTCAGATGAACTTAATGCAGCTATATGCAGCTAATATATCTCATCTTCGTTCAATCTTTGGTAAGTTGTCTGGAAGATTTAACTTCAAGGTTTGGGAAGAGTTCCAGCGTTGGGGACATTTCCCCGATTCTGAAAAGACCATCAATGTAGCCCTTACAGGTGGTCGTAAGTTGGGTGATTTGAATTTCATAATCACAAATAAAGTAAAAGAGTTGCTTGACAACGATGTATTTGGTATTTTTGGTAACATTAATTCTTTTGCAGTTGGTTGTATATCCGATGCTCTTGTTCGTGAGGAGCTTTGCGAAAGATTAAGTATTCAGCAGTTACAGCCTGAGCTTGATTTATTATATACTAAAAATCAGGATTTATCTTCCTATGTTGAAGGTGATACACTTGATTCGCATCTTCGTTTTGCTAATCCTTACCAGAAAGCATTTCTGATTGGTTTGGATAGAACAGTATATACGATTGCTCGTATGGAGTTGCCTGACGATCTTGCTGATAGTTCGATATTCAAGACAGGTGTTGATGTAAAACAGGCTAGTTAATAGGAGGTTAGTTATGAAAGGTAAAGGAAAGTTAAAGTTTATTGCAATAGGTGTTGCTATTGTGATAATAATTGTTGTAGTTGTCCTTGTAAAGAAGGCAAAAAGAGCAAAATTGGAGCAAGAAGCTGAAGAGGAATATCAGCGTATGCTTGCTGAAAAGCAGACTCAGCAACAGCAGCCTGAGCCAGGTGTAGATGCACCAGTAACGCCTATTGTTGTTGATTCTTCTACAACGGATACAGCTAATAATATTGTTGATGAACTTCAGTTAGAGCTTACAAAGGAATATGGTGAGTGCCCAACAGGTTTTAAATGGACACGAGCTGGTAAGATGGTTCCTACAGGTAACTCTAAATATACATCAGAAGAGGTTCTGTATATGTATTTTAGAGGTTTATCAATGCAAGACTTCTCTGTTGTACAGATGTGTTCAATAGACAGTACGGTAGTAAGAACTTATCAAGGCTATCGTAAGGATGGAGATAGAAAAGCCTACACTCAGTTCTTGGCAAGACAGTTTACTTCTGCAATTCGTAATCTTCAGTTAGAGGAAGACCTTGATGTTGCAGTGTTTGCTGATGGTACTGAGTATCATAATGTTAAGTACACAACACTTGATTTTACAGATAAAAATTTCTATCTTGAGGATAGAGAAAAAATTTTTAAAGAGTGGGCTGAGGTATATAATGTTGAGCGTGATTTAGAGAAATTGACAAATAATCTTTATGATTATGTCATAAGTAAATACGAGTCTCCAGATTTTCCTAAGAAGGCTTATACAGTAGAGTTTAAGTTAAAAGTTGATGAGGGTAAGGATGGTTTCTTAATTATGGATGATGAGACGTTCTGTACTCAGCTTCTTTATGAACATGGTACTGATGTTATAAGTTATATTCAGGCAGACTTTGAAAAGTATTTTACAGTAAATTATGAAAGCTAATCGGAGGGTTTAAGTATGACTATTGTTGGTGCAATCATGGCAATCTTATTGTTAGCCTATGGTATTCTTTGTCCAAACATTGAGGATAATACTAAGACCACTCTGTTCATAACTAGTATCGTTATTATTGTACTGACGATAATAGGAGCATTGGTCGGATAGGCGGTGTAGAACTATGGTACTCTTTACAGTATTAGGAATACTACTTGGTTGTATCTGCTATGTTGCGTCTTTTGTTGTATCAGCAGCAGCTACAGCAATTAAGTTAAAACAAAAAGCAGTAAAACTTGCTGAAAAAGTAAAGAATACTGCTGAAAAGACAGCTAAGACTGCCGTAAATACTGTAAATAGTGCAGAAGGGGCAGCCGATACAAAGGCTGATGATAAGGAAGATAAGAAGCCCAAGGGTATTATTGGTAAACTTAAGGCTAAACGAAAGAAAGCCAAGAAGAAAAAAGAAATGACTGTTGAGGAGCGTAATAAGGCTCGTAAACAGGAGGCTGAAAGCGGTAAGAAGAAAACAATAAAGAAGACCGCTAAAGTCACAGCTAAGGCAGCCGAAGCTACAGCTAAGGCTGGTAGAAAAGCTCTAGCTGTTGTAGAAAAAGGCTTAATCATAGCATTAAAGAGTACATCTTTTTTGTTAAAAGGTTTAGCATCTGTAATAATGGCTTTTGCACCAGTTGTTGGTATAATAGTTACAATAGCCCTTATAAGTGTGCTTTTACCGTTGGCATTCTTAACAAATAGTATGCAGAATGGCGATGAATGGGCTTACAGAAGTGGTGGAGGTATTACTTATTTCTCTGCAGATTCAAATATAGTGCTTGCAGATGGTAGGTCAATTATTCAATTTCTTTCATCTACTGATGGAGATTACGGACCCCTTACTTCAGGTGAATATAATTATAAAGCAGGTAATCAGTTCTCGTCATTAAATGCAGCAGCGACTTGGTATTTTGACCATATTGTTTGTTATGATAATAATGGTACGGTAATATATTTTCCTGTGAAGAATTTGAGTACTCAGAAGTCTCATTCTTATTGGAAGGATACATTAAAATTCTTCCCAAGACAGTTTACTACACAGCAGGAAATGATAGATGATTTTAATTCTGCATTATCATCTTATGAGTCATCTATGTCCTATTATTTAGCACACAAGGACGATAAAGATTTTGAGGGTTCAGCACCTACATTAAGTTATTCATATCCTTCAGATATGCATGATTTTGACCAAGAAGCTCCAAATAAGAGTCCAGACTCGTTTGAATACAGTTATACTTACACAAAAAGCGATGGTAGTCAGGGTAGTGGTAAAAAGACCTTATATGTCTATATAAAGGATGACGAAACTTTGGATGGAAATACTTTTGTATTGAATTCATTATATAGAAAAGACTATGATAAGCTAATTGCAGCTGATGGAGACCGTTTAGAAAAAGATACAGATGCTGATAACAATGAAATACTTTATTTTTTAGGGGATAAAGATGGTCTTGTAAATGCTAAAGGTCGTGCTAATCTTTATGGTTTCCTTGATTTTTATGTAAGTACACTTTCAAAAGGAACAGCATTTAGTGATTTTGAAAGTATAAAAGGAAAAAATTATCAAGAATTAGCAAGTGGTACTTATACAGGTTGGACTGTAAATAGTATTACTTCTGTTGAAGATTATTATAAACTTGCTTATGGTGATATACTTTATTCAGGTAATCACTTTGCTATATTTTTAGGATATAACAAGGCAACTGGTTCATTTTACTTCTTTAATTGGGATAGTGTGAGAGTTAATTTCCCAGATACATCGGGAGTTCAAATAAGTGTTGATAACAGCCCTAATGATGAGAAAAAGTGGTATGCTTACTTCCATTACGCTGGAACATCATCAGTTCCTTTCTTGGATGATATAGCAGCAGGCTTTGCGATGGTGATAACCACAGGCTCCACTGGTTCATATACTGACTTAAGTATAACAGGTCAGCAACCTTTATCAACAGACCAGACATTAGAGCAGTTACATGATAATAACTCGTTTTCAGTAGATGAAAATGGTGCTAAGACACCAGGTATAGTAACGGTAAACAGCAAGGGTATTGCGACAGCGAGGTCTGCGAATATAAAAAGATTGTATGATGCTGGCGTTTGGTCTAAAGGTTCTGTGACAGAAGTGAAGCAGATTGAGGCAGGTTGTCCTTCATCTGGTTCTAGTCAGTGGATAAATACAACAAAAATATATCAAGCTTTTTCTGGAGTATATACATATAACAGTAAAGAGCCATTGACTTGTGTAAGAGCCCTTGCAACATACTTTATGGATAACCTCATACCTTATGACCAAAGAGGTAGTTATAAAGTTGACTTCTTAAATAAAGATATTAGACCAGATTGCTCAGGTTTTGCTTCAGCTTACTTGTATATGGTTACAGATGGTAAGTTTCCTTTAAATCAGACCTCAGCATCTTTTGCATCTAAGAGTATATCTCTACCAGCAGGCTTGACATATTCTACTGATTGGGCTAACATTCAAGCTGGTGATGTTTTGTTTTATAGCGGTCATTGTGAGATTTATATGGGTGATATTACTGTAGAAGGAACTCATTACTATTTATCTACTGGATGGGGTAGAAGAAAATGTGGATTTCCTGCAAGTTATGAAAAAGACGATGGTAGAACGGTTAATCAATATACATTAGGTGGCAGTGGTACAGATTATACTGGCTATGTTCATATAAATGTATCTCAGTTACCTTAATTATAGGAGGATTTCTAGTTATGAAAAAGTTAAGTTGTTTTAGTTTGTTATTAGCACTGGTATTACTTGTTGGATGTTCAAGTAATCCCCAGATTGATGAGCTTGAATTTGGTGAGCCTACTGGGGAGGAACATGCTGAGATTACACGAATGGTATATGAAGTATCTCCGACACCAACAGAGTTACCGAAACCTACGGTTGAGGTTATTTCTTATTCAGACTATATAAAAGAGCATCCAGTTACACCGATGCCTACTGAAGTAGAGGCTACTCCTACACCAGAGCCTACTGCAACTGAAGTTCCTACAGAGGTTACTGTTACTGAGGCTATGGGAAAATTTGAAGTTGACCTTTCCAATAAGGATGGTGTATGTAAGTTTATCGTCAATTATTGCAAACATGGTATGGAAGATTACGATTTATCGTTATATGTAGATGATGTGGACGAGTTCAAGAAGAAGTTTAAATCTTTCAAGGGTATTGCCGTAACTGTTCGTAATATTGAGGGCGATGATTATATGATAACTGACGGAATTTCTACTTTGTTTTACACAATAGATGTCAGGTCAGGCTCTATTTACAGTGTGGTGGCATCACCGATTGGCAATGATGACGATATGTAATCGAGGAGGTAAAATATGGGCGATGATTTCAATTTAGACCAGGCGAGATATAATCGAGCCAATCAAACACAAAAGCCAGATTTTGCTCCAGGTATGGAATCCGACCCGTTTGGAAGTTCATCTGACCCGTTTGCTAGTTCAGGTTCTGACCCCTTTGGTAATTCGGGTTCTGACCCCTTCGGAAACTCAAGTGGTGGTTTAAGCAGTATGGGTGGTGGCGACCCATTTGCTAGTTCAGACCCGTTTGGCAACGCTGGAAGTAGTTTCGGTGGCGGTGGGATGATGAACTCTTTTGCAGGAATGAATGGAGGCTTAGGTGGACAACAGCCAGTTGCTCAGAAAGCTCCAGAAGATAAATTCTTTGATGCCTTGAAAGCAATAGGTATTGGTATTAAGAATGTGTCGCTTGATATTGTAAAGAGTTTTTCAAAGAACGATATAAAATTTTACAACACATATTTCTTACGAGTTGCTTTGATGTGTGCAGCATGTGCTATATTATTTGGTGTAGCTTGTTTGTTTGGATTCCCAGGTTTGTATCATATTATAGCAATGTTGATTTGTGGTGGCTTAAGTTTCGGCTCGTTTATGTTTACATTCGAGTCTGCTAACAATTATACACCACCAGCTCAGCCAGAACAGCCTACTTTTGAACAAGACCCTGCACCAGCTTTTGATATGTCGGAAGATTTTTCCGATGCTTTTGCAGACGACCCTTTCGGGGATGAGGACGAGGATGATTATGTGGAAGAAACACAGGAGGACGTACAAGTGCTAACACCTAACATTGATTTTGATAGTATTATTGATAATTTACCAGATTTGCCCGAACATATGTATAAGCGTAGCTTTCTTTTCGAGCAGTTCTGTGGTATGTTAAACAATATAACACAGGATTATGCGAAAATGAATGAATTTGATGAAGATTCAGAGCCATTCCTTCGTATGAACGAATACATCAATGAAACATCCGAAGTCCTCGGATTAAAATCAGATGCGTACCCAATGTTAATCTCATATGTTGAAAGTAAATTCGGAGTTATTATTGAAATAACAAGACCCCCGAAGTTCAACGAGGATAAATTTGGTAGTGAACTGTGTAAACTTTGGGCTGACAGAATGTACAATGAAGATGACAAGTTAGTTGCAAAAACTTTCTATCGTACACGTGCTTCGGGTAAGCACTGTAAAATCTTCTTATTCTCTGGTAGTGTTTATCTTCTTTCGGTTAAAGACCTCTACACAACGAAGGAAGTTAGAGATTTTGTTCTCAATGAAGACATTGAGTTGCCTGTTGTAATCGGTATTGATGAGACAGGCAAGGCTCAGTACATTGATTTTGCAAAGGTGTACTCGATGATTATGGCTGGTATGCCTCGTTCAGGTAAGACTTGGGCACTTAAGTCGATGTTAGTACAGCTTGTAGCACTTAACAGTCCTAACAGAGTAAACATTATACTGTTAGACCCTAAAGGACCCGCTGGAGACTGGGCAAGATTCCTCACACCTCACGTTAAACACTTCGGAGCACAGTATAGACGAGCTAATGGTGACATCGTTTATCCAGAATACGAGTCAATACTTTCAATTCTTGAGTGGTTATCAACAGTTGAGGCTCCAAGAAGAAAGAAACTTATCGGTGATGCAGGAGTTCCTAGTATGCGTGAGTATAGGAAACTTCATCCAGATGAAGACGAACCTACATTGTATATAGTCATCGACGAAATGGTTACATTATCCGAGCAGTTCAAAGACGATTACGACAAATATGTTGCAATCATCAATGAAATTGTTACTCAGTATCCTAACTTGGATATAATCGGATTGTTTACACCACACAGAATAACAAATAAGATTATTCCGAAGACTACATCCGATGCAATAAAGAATAAGGTTTCTGTAAACGGTGATAAGGCACACATTGAAACTACAACAGAAACTACAAACTTCCCGTACAAGATTGCTAATCCAGGTGATATGGCACTCAGATTTGACCCTCTTAACGGAGGTACAACAGTTTACTCTAAAGCAGCTGTTATTTCAAAGACAAACCCTGAACTCGATAATGTAGTTGCTACAATCGGTAAACTTTGGAAAAAGTACGAGCCAGATAGTGTTAATGATTCGTTAATGAACCCTAATAGAGATAACAAACTTGGTATTAGGGATGTTGATGCAAGTCAGACCGTAATGATATCAGCTTCTACTTCATCTTCAAAGCCTAATGCACCGACTGGTAGTCTTAAGCCAGCAGGCAAAAGGATTGGCAAGGGAAATAAGTCACAAAATACATTCTCTTTCAAGGCACCACAAGTTGATGGTTCAGCAGCCTTGAATGACTTTACTGAAGGTAAAGAGAAGAAGGCTAAAGCTCAGTCAGGCTTTGAAAACTTCTTTTAATAGTTAATAGTATGTAATATTTAGTTTAGTGGATTTAATATGGAGGCAGTATGAATACTATTCCTTGTACTTACTCCGATATGTCTGAATTACGAATTGATATGAACATATATGCAAATATATGTAAAGATAAAGTTCAGACGGCGGAGGAGGTTCTTACTTATCTTCGAGAAGAGTGCGAGAGGCGAAAACCTTTCGAGACCTTTGAAGATGCTCGTTATATTCAATCTCCAAAGGCTGAGCAATCGGAGATAGGTATTCCAAATGACATCACCTTGATTGATGATGCTACGCTTTTAGATTTATCTGCTGATAGTACGGACATATACATTGATTTTAGTATCGATGCTGATATTCAGTCCTTGTTTGAAGTAGGTAATGAAGATGGTATTGCAGCTCGTAATGCTTGGCTTGATAAGGAGTTTCCTTTCGAGACAGATGCTATTCCAGCTAATACACATAGTATTGAAGAGAAATTCGGCTCAACCACTGTGGATGTATTGAGAGTCGATGAAGATGAAATAGGTTTGCTCGGACAGAAACCAGACCTTGAAACTGTCGAGGAATTACCGCCCGATGAATTACCTGTATTCGAGGGTATCGATGAAGACTTCGCAAAAGAGTTTGGTTCTTTCGATTATTCATCCAATGCAGGTAGTAATCCTTTCAGTTCACAAATGACTTCGACGGATGAGGCAGTTCTGGATGAAGTTATTTCCAGTGATACACAGTCAGTTGATGTATCTGAACAGCAGTCTAACAGTAACTTCTCAAGTTTTCAGAACTTTTCGACTGATTCAGAGGAAGCTGTAGAAGACATCGATGAAGATTATGCCGATAATCCCTTTGGAACGGATAATGAAGACGATGACCCGTTTGGAGATGAGTCAGATGACGATAATTCTGATGGATTAGCAGCTGGACCTGAAGTTGAGACCAGTGAAGATGAACAAGATGACGACCCATTTGGAGACGATGATGATGACGATGATGCGTCAGAAGATGAAGAAACAGAAGAAACTTCTGATGAGTTCACTGAAGATGAGCAGGATGATGACCCATTTGGAGATGATGACGATGACGAAGAGGAAGAAGTTGTCGAGCAGGAAGAACAAAATGACGATACTTCCGATGAGGATGATGATCCATTTGGTGATGAAACGGACGATGAAGATGATTTGAGGGTTGTTTCTTCTTCAGAATTAAATTATGGTGATGAAGATGATAATCCTTTTGGTGATGACGAGGAAGATGAAGACGAGGTTGAAAACACTTCGACTGATTATAATGAACCTGTCCTCCAATCTGAACCAGAAACAGATGAAGACTTCGGTGAAACGATAAGCTTTGCTGAACCCGAACCTGAGCCTGAAGTCAACTCTCGACAGATTCCACAACGCCACGAACGCATACAGCCCAAATTAAAGCCAGTTTCAGAATTACAACATAAACCAGTTCAAAAACCTGTACAGAATGTGCAAAAACCTACTCATCCTGTACAGCAAAATATAAAGAAACCTGTTTCAAGTGCATTGGGTATTAGCGATGACGATTTAATCGACCCGTTTGCATCAAGCAGTAGACCTCGACAGCCAGTAAGTAGACCTCAAACTTCTACAGTGGCACCTCAGAGACCTACAAGTCAACCAAGACCATCGCCTAATCAAGCGAATAATAGAAACCAGACAAGACCTAATCCAGGTCAGGCACAGTCACCGCCTGTTAAGCAACCACAGACTTCAACTACGGTGAAAGATGATATTCCTAAGAATGATATTAGAGCATTCTTGAGGAAATATCCGAATAGTGATATAAACTTCTTGTTACAATACTATTCGGCAAAACAAATTGAGGTTGCATTAAAGACAGGTAAGATTGTAAAACGAAAAGACAAATTCAAGATTTCTTAACGGAGGCTAGTTATGAAAAGAAAGTTTATAGCAATAATAATGTGTTTGGTTTTATGTGTTTCGCTTGCAGGCTGTCAGAGTGAAGAGTCGGCAGCGGTATTAAATGAGTTAAACTCTTTACAGGGTTTGAATACAGGCTTTGCTGAAGGTCAGTCGCTTTCATTTAGTGAAAGACAGGCTCTGCTTTATAAAAAGTTGCGTGACCATCAGCTATTAAAGATTTCTGGCTTGAACAGTTGTTCACAGGAAGAGATAAATGCTTGTATGGAGTTCCTCAGTACTGTTGATATGCAGTTATGTGGACAGTTAAGAGGTGACGATACAAAAGTAACAGACGATATGATAGATTATATGTTACTTTGTTTTGAAACTACTCCATATTACTGGCAAAGAAGTTCAGTTACAATACAGGGCAAGGATATTGCAGCAGACTATATAATAGCCGATGTAACTTACCGTACAATAGACTTCCCGAAGGATGTACTTCGTGATAGTTCAATAGTAATGGGTGCACCCAATTACGATAATATGATGAAAATTCGTATGGAGCGTGCGATAGCGATATACGAAATGAAATATCAGAACAGAAATGATACAGCTCATGAAGGTCAGGCTTGGCTTACAATAGACGAGCTTACAAGACAGTTCGAAGATGCTTACGGAACCTTTGAAGAGGTTTATGAAGAGCAGAACAATTACACACCATCTGAATACATTTACTTAAATGGTAATCAGAAGACTACTTCAGGTGTTAGTGAGAATACACAGACAACTGGTACAATGACATTCAGATTTGTTCTGAACCCCAAACTTGTATATGGTATTAACATGGGTATGGAATGTCAGCACTTATACCTTTATAGTTTTAACTTAAATGAAGATGTTGGTGCTGAGACCGAAAATATCCTCGATAAAGCAGGTTATAATACACTTGCAGATGCCGTTTACAAGCTGGTAAAAAGTTATTTCACTTGTGTAGATGAAGCGAATTACGAAGGTCTTTATAAACTGATGAATTCGTTTGGTAAATATGATAAGTATTACCAAGATTGGTTTGAACATTCGTATAGAAACCACGATAATTTTCGAGTTGAAATAACATCCATTGTCGGTACAACAATACGAGGTAAGGTTACGATAGCATCTGGTGAAAGACCTTTGAATACAAAAATGACCTTACCATCTTACACAGATACATTTACATTTGAAATAAATCTGTACGATGAGAACCTACAGTTTACCGATATACACTTGGTATCAAGAGTTCTTGATGGCGAGCCTGTAATTGAGGTTAAACTTGGTGAAGAAACTGGTTTCTCTTATGAAGTTGCTCTTTCCGATAAGGATAAGACAGCAATAGAAAACATTATCACACAGTTAGCGGTAGTTCAGTTGACTGGTAATACCTATGCTGATGAATTTGTAAATCTAGTCGATTTAACAATTACTGAAGCAGACATGGCAGCTTTACGAAATAATGTTTTCTCAATCTCAGGTGACCATAAGGCTGTTTGGATTCAGTCTTATATACAGGGTACTTCAAATTATGCACTTGTACAGTGTAAAGAGCAGGTTCATAATGAAGAAGGTATTACGGAATATACCACACGATATGAGTTCATATTAAAGCGTGATATTTGGGCATTGTCGAGTTACAATGTGGTATCTTCGGTTAAGCTTTCACTTAGCAATTTAAGTACTTCTGATGCAATGTGTGTAGTTACTCCTACAGGTGTTGAAAGTTATTCAACAAAGGTATTAGACAGCGATGTTGAAGAAACAGACGAGCCTACACATGAGGTCTATACACAGGAATTCAAGGAATACAAGCCTTCGATTGTTAAGCATGACAGTTTGAGTGCTGATGCTGAAATAATAGTTGTTGACTTATCCAATGAAGACCCGTCAAATCCTGTTGATACCACAATAGATACAACTATTGATACGGAAAATCCTGATAATGTTCCTACTTATGAAATTCCTACTTTCGTGCTTGACACGAGTACTTCTACTCCAGAGGAATTCCTCGAAGCTTTCTGCTCAGGTTACTTTGAAAACTATTTGATTATGATGACTTCAGCTTATGCAGATGAAAACTTTAAGAACTATGTAAACGAATTACAAGGAGCTACTTGGATTGACAAATTCTATGACGCTGATTCAATTACAGTACTTGCACAAGAGAAAGACATCACAAAAACTTGGGTTAATTTCAAGAAATTGGTTAATAACTACTGGAATGAAGCCTTTACAGAAACTATAGACTTTGATAAATGTGCTGAATACTCTGCTTCCTTTGATGATTACTATTTGAAACTACTTGAGAATGACATTGACTTACATGAGTACATTATTTTCAACAAAGAAATTGAGTCTGAGGAGGTAGCTAATGATGAAAGTAACCGAGGTTAAATTCATAACTGTCGAGCCGAAAGACATAGGTGTTTGTGCTGAAGCGGTAGTCGTTGTTGATGATGCTATGTGTATACATCACATACGAGTAATAAAAGGAAAGAATGGGTTATTTGTGGCTTTCCCAAACTCAGGCTATATAAAGACTGATGATGGGAAAAAGCAATACAAGGATATTGTGCACCCACGTACTCATTCCCTAAGAGCCTCTTTTGAGAGTGCTGTCCTTAAAGCGTATGACGATACCGTACAAGAGCATAAGGCTAATAAGTCTGGTGTTACGAAATCAGCTCAAAAGAATAAATAAATGATAAACGATAGCCTGTTGGTGTGAATCAGCAGGCTATTTTATTATCTTGGTATTCTGCTTGTACATTACGCAATTCAGACAACTTTGAAAATATAAAAAATACTCTCTGAGTTGTAGGTCGGGTTTTGGTTATATGAAAATGAAAACGATAGTGTTATCTACCGTTTCTTGACGGAAATGTTATTTAGTATCTAAGAATAGGGGTTTAAGTAATGGGTACAAGTAAATACAGATATTGTAACGGGCGGTATCAAGGTTCTTTGACAGTAGAACAGTGTAATACGCTTGAAAACATAATAGAACTGAATGCACAAGGTGGGTGTGCGGACAACTTACTTCATCTGATTTGTGACATGAATGATGTTGATGTTGATGACCTCATCGCTGATTATCAGAACTATGGTTATGAAACACGAGAATACCCTAGAAGTCAGGGAACATTGCGTGATTATCAGACATTAGGTGTTACATTCGCATACGCAGCTAATAATTTTATCTTAGGTGACTCTGTTGGTCTTGGTAAGACTGTTGTTACGGCAGCATTGTGTAATCTTTTGACAATGAAGGCTATGAAAAACAATGAGAAGTATCCGTACTTAATACTTACTGAGAAGAACCTTTCACTTCAGGTACAGCGTGAGATGGTTAAGTTTACTGGTGAATATGTATATCGTATTGCAAGTGGCGATAAGATTGATATAGGAAAGTTCATAAATACTTTCCCTACAGACGAGCCCTTAAAGTACAACATAGTTGGTACTCACGCTTTGTTGAAAGCACCTGAGTTTATTTCTTGGTTCAAACTGTATCTGCAAAATATGGAAGAAAGTCCTTTCAAGATGCTGGTAGTAGACGAAAGTTCTGTATTAGGTGGCAAGGCTAAAAATCAGTTGGTTACAGCTTTCAAGAATTTCTCGTCATATTTTGAGAAGATTATATTCTTAAATGCTACACCTTTCGAGAATAACCTTCAGATTTTCTACAACCAACTAAATCTTCTTGATTGTCAAATGTTACCCACGCAGACAGAGTTTCAGAAGACATACTGTGTTATGAGATTCAATGGTATGTATAATGAGCCAACGGGTAAATATAAAAATCAGGAGGAGTTCAAGAAAAGAATAGGCTACTTCTATTTCGCTAGAACAAGACGAGATAACGGTGCAAATATAAAGAATTGTAAGGGTGGTGTAATCTATTCACCTTTGTCAAAGAGTCAGAAGTACCTGCTTGGCAGAACACACATGAACAGATTTGTATTTGATTGTCCTACTTATCTTGACGATAGAATACAGTTCAATGAAGAAAATGTACCTAAGTTGAAGAGTTTGCGTGATTTATTTGAGGGCGAATTCCTTTCAGCACCTGTGGTATTGTTGTTTGCATACAACAAGGAAACTCAGATATTCCTTTATGAGTGGTTTACGCAGAATGGTATTACGAGTCAAATTCTGAATGGTGATACGCCAGATAAAGTGCGTATGCAGATAATTGATGACTTTAAGGCGATGCGTATTCGTGTTCTTATAACGAATGTGCAGAAAGGTCTTAACTTTGGTAGTTGTAACCACGTTATATTCTATGGATTTGACAGTAACCCGTCTAAGATGGTGCAGTTCGAAGGAAGAACCACTCGTAGCTTCGATATAGAGAATAAGAACATTTATATTCTTTGTTCGGAGGGGCTTGAAGCAAATCAGCTCCGTTCAAAGGCAATGACAAGGGCTAAGGCAACAACAGATATGACTAATGTTGATATTTCAGTTGTTATGGATATTCTGCTTAACCCTGATGGTAATACAGAAAATAATGATGAGGAGGCTTAGCTATGGCTAATACCCTTACTGTTGAGCAAGTTGGAAAGAAATTAAAGAGAGTTGACAAAAATCTATATAATTTCATTGACGAGGTGCTTGTAACCACACTTGCTGAACTTGATAAAAAGAAAATACATCCAAGTAAATCAGATTTGAGTGATATAATACGCTACAATATGTGTGTAGCCCTTGACCTTGAGGCTCATGCCGTTGTGCGTGTTCCAGAGTTAGATAGTCTTACACAGTTATACAAGTATCTGAAGAATAAGCACTTTCCAAATTTACCTGAGTGTAAACGAGCAGACCTTGTAAATATGGTAGTAGCTAGTTGTCTAGTTATGCTAGAGGAGGTAAGAAAGAATGTTGTTGTCGTTTAATGATTGCCCGAATAAATGCGTTGACGGTAAGATATACATTCCGAGAACAAAGACTTATATTCCTTGTGAATATTGTGCAAAGAAAAGACTTGAGCAGGTTGTAAAATCTGAAGAGACTGATAATAAAACTATCGAAGAACTGCATTTACCAATAACATTGACGGGTATTATGTATGAGTTTGAGAGTGTTGTACCGAGTAGCCAGTTGCCAGATTTAGAACCCGATTCCGTTGAAAGAGTTAAGGAAAGAGCCAGTGAAGTTATGTCAAGCATAGCAGCAGGTGTTCTTCCAGAGCATAGTCTTTTGTTTAACTTTGGTAGGGTTGCACATTCTACTAACTATATCGTACCACTTATCAAACGAGCTTACGCAATCGGTATTGATGTTGCACCGTATTTGAATAGCAATGATTTATATTTGGTTACAAGTGCAGCATTACACCAGTTAGAGCTGACATTTGATATTGAGACCGAAATTGGTGTAAATATAAAGTACAGAGATTTACTTAAGCGTGACCTGTCGGTAGTTCATATTCTGGCAGGAGCTGAGGATAAGGTTATAAATATGTTAAAAGGTTATATGCAGGCAAGGGCAGAACGAGGAAAGCCTACAATATTTGTAACTGATACTTGGACTCCAGCAGTAAAAGGTTTACATTGTAATGAGCCTTCGTTAGATTTATGCGAACTTATTGCTATTGAGTATAAGCAGAAGGTAAAACAGGAGAATATGATACAGGCTATGCCAATGAGACAAAATCAGTTCTTGTCACCCAGAAATAGTTTTATGCAATAACAAACTTAGCAGGATGAGATGGCTAATATTACAAATATTTTTCTGCCAGAAGTATTGACAAACGCCGAGTTTTATAGTATAATACGCTCAGAAAAAGAAAATAATGCCATTGTATTTTCCTAGCTTCAATAAAGAGGTGGTATCTATGAACGAGTAGACGCATAGATGCCACCTCATATTTTTGTCTTAAATTCAGGTCGAGATTTTGCTGTGGTTTCTGTATACATACTTCGTCAAAGTACATCAGTTGACTATTGACAAATTTTGAGTTCTATGTTATAATAGTGTCTAAGGTGAACGAAAAATTGCAAGGTACACTCGTAAATGGGAAATATGAAGTGGTGTTACTTTGGGTTTGTTCTGTTTAACCTAAAAATAAAACCGATATTGCAAAGGAGAATGTGCAGATGGCAAAAGAGTATGCTTTTCACAGCAAAAGTTATTTGAGCAATTTTTATAATTGCCCTGTTACTTACAACGGAAGGACTTATGCAAACTCTGAGTCTGCTTTTCAAGCTGAAAAGACTTTGGTGGATTCAGAAAAAGATAGGTTTCTTAATGTTGAGCCTGCGTTAGCGAAGAAAATGGGGCGTAAACTTACACTCAGACCCGATTGGGATGAAGTAAGGTACTCAATTATGCTTGATATAGTTCGTGCGAAATTCAAGCAAAACCCCGATTTGGCAGAGGCATTAGTAGCTCTTGATTGCGACAGTATAGTTGAGAATACAACAGGCTGGCACGATAACATTTGGGGTAAGTGTTATTGCTCTAAATGTCAGGGTAATGGTAAAAACTTCTTAGGCGAGATTTTATTTAAGGTAAAGCAGGAGCTTTCAAAGTAAAAAGGTTTCAGGTCTGGTATTATTAAGGTTGCAAGTTAATAATACCAGACTTTAATAGACATCTAGTTAAGGAGGAAATAATGGCTACAGAGTATAATGACGAATCATATCAGTCATTGAATGGTGCAGCACAGGTGCGTGAAAGACCACAGGTAATGCTTGGTAGTTCAGGCTTACAGGGTGCAAGACATGGCTATGTTGAGATGTATGGTAACTCAATCGATGAAGGTACTGCTGGATTCGGTGATATTATCGTGTCAACATACCATAAAGACAAATCAGTTTCCATACGAGATTATGGTAGAGGTGTTCCGTTGGGCTGGAGTGCTACTCATAAGCATTGGAATTGGCATAATGTTTATGATAGACTTTACTTCGGTGCGAAGATGACTAAGTATCAGGAAGACTTAAAGAAGTTGACTGACGAGGACTGGAAGCATTTTGATAGTAAAAATTATCCTTATATTTTTGCTATCGGATTGAATGGTCTGGGTGCAACCTCAACTCAGTACACTTCAGAGTTTATGGATGTTAAGTCATACCGTAACGGTATTTGTACATCTCGTTCATTTAGAAAGGGTTTACCTATTGTTGATGGCAAGCCTGTAAATTTCTACGGTAATGTACATTATACTGTTGATGAGTTAAAACAGATGCCTGAGGAGAAGGCTCCGACAGACGAGAAAGACGGTACTTATGTTCATTGGAAACCTGATGGAGATGTTTTTGAGGGCTATTCAGACATCGGTTTGGAGTTCATAAAAGAGTGTTCAAAGGCTATATCTTGTACTACAGGTATGTCAGCTAAAGTTATTGATGAAGAGACTGGTGAAGAATTCTTCTATCCTTCGCAGACACTTTCTGATTTGCTTAAATCTGAAGCTCCTGCAAACCTTATCGGTGAGTTTGGTTACAAGACTTTCCATCATACAATTCTTCAGGGTAGACCTTACATAGAAAATGGTGTAAAGTACGAGAACCCTATCGCAGTTTGTGAAATAGAGACTGCAATCGGTATTGGTAACTTCAAAACATCACAGCTTAGTATTAAGTGTTTCCATAACTGTGTTTATATGAGTAATGGTGTTCAGTATAATGCAGTTAGAAAGGCTGTTGACGATTTTGTTAAGAACCTTGTTGCTTCAAAGGATAATACTATTAAAATCAGGGATACTGATTATGCTGACTTATTCAGTTGTTATGTTTCTACACGAGCAAACATTTCTTCAACAAGAGGTCAGACAAAAGACGGTATAGATGATAAGTATATTTACGATTATATCTATGCTGATACTTTCCAGATGCTTAATACTGAATACGCAAAGGGTAGTGAGGCGTTTGATTGGGTTATAACATCTGTTATCGACTCTGCAGTTCGTAGAGCAGAGCGTATAGAGGTTGAAACCAGTATTAAGCAGATACAGAAAACAACAAGTTCTAAGGCAAAATTACCTCAGAAGTTTGTTTCCTGTAAGCGTTTTATGGACAAAGACCCCGATTGTGAACTTTGGATAACAGAAGGTGATTCTGCTTTGGGTGCAGTTAAGCACGCAAGAGATAAAGACTTCCAAGCACTGTATCCGATTCGTGGTAAAGGACTTAATCCTATCAAGGCTTCTATCAAGCGTGTACTTGCTAATAAGGAGATACAGGAAATATTCACGCTACTTGGTTGTGGTATTGACTTACATCAGAATGGTGAGGTGAGCAGTACATTTGATATTTCAAAACTCCGTTTCAATAAGATAGTGTTCGGTACTGATGCTGATGAGGATGGTTATCAGATTCGTGTTCTTCTGTTCCTTATCTTTTACAGATTGGCTCGACCTCTGCTTACTGAAGGTCATGTGTATATTGCTGAAACACCGAGATTCATGATTACGCTGAACGATGGTACAAGGCTTTATGCTAAGAATGATGCAGAGCGTGATGCGTATAAGAAACAGTATGGCTCGAAGATAGTTGGTATTGCTCGTTTCAAAGGTCTTGGTGAGTGTCCTAAAGAAGTTCTTAGAGAGACCACTGTTTACGGTGCTAATCGTAACCTTATTCAGATTAAGTATGATGATAGTCTTGAAGATAACCATCATCTTATCGAAGCTCTCTTTGGAAAGGACTTAGGCAAGGAAAGAAAGGCTATACTTGCTAATCTGTTGGGTGTAACAGCCAATATGCTCGAGGACGAGTTTGCTGATTTTGATACTTTGATTGAGGCAGTTTCGGATGAGGAAGCAGAAGCTAATGGTGAGGCTGTTTAATACGGAGGATAGAAGCTATGGAATATGTTGTGTTCGACTTAGAAACAACTGGATTTGACCCGATTGGCTGTGAGATTATAGAAATCGGTGCAGTTCGTGTTAAAGACGGTCTGACAGTTGACAAATATCATTCGTATATCAAGCCGAAGGTTTCGATACCTTTTGATATAACAAGGCTTACGGGTATTACAAACGAGTTGGTTCGTGATTGTGAGCCTGAAGAAGTTGTGCTTGCTGAGTTCTTTGAATGGTTAGGCGATGCACCTATTATTGGACATAATAGTTTGCATTTTGACTATAAGTTCATTAAAACAAGAGGTGAGTGTGCAGGCTTAGACTTCTCTCTTAATGGTCAGCGTATTGGTTGGGATACCTGCTTACTCGCAAAGGAGAAGTTGGAAATTGAGCATCATAGTCTAACTTTTGTTAAAGGCTACTTTGGAATAAAGTTAGACGGTAATGCACATACAGCTATGTATGATGCAATGGTAACAAAACTTGTCTTTGACAGGTTCATATTAAATAATTTGGCAGGAGGTGCTTTCAATTATGAAGAAGAGCTCCGTAAAGAAGCAGAAAAACAAACTAATTGACCCTTCATACTACAAGCCAATGGCAATGAAAGCACTTTTTGCAAAGATAATTGTATTTATTTGTTTGGTATGGTTGTTCTTTTATATCGGATTGTTATTCTTCAGTTTTAAGTACACTTTACTTACACTGGAGACAAACAATCAGATGGCTATGAATAGCGGTGCAACGGTGCGTATTTCAGATATGGCATCGTTGCCTGCCAACTATGATTTGGCATATATCTCAATAGCTGATGGAGAAGACTATTTTGATTTGGAACACAATACATACCTTAAAGCAGCCCACTTCAGTTTCTTTTGGGATTGGCTGATGGCAAATAAGTTTTATCTTGGTTTTCCTATTGCACTTGTTGGTATGGCTTTAGCATTTGTAAACAAGTACTCAAAGACAGTCAAATTCTTCTTTATTGTTGGATTTGTTACTCTGTTTATTGAGTTGGGTATAATTGCTATGTGTATTACTGTTTAAGGTCTAGTTTTGAAAGGAGAAACTAATCAGATGGATTTAGCGAAAACAATGTCTGATATTCAGATTAGTGACGGCGTATGGTATTTAGCACAGGGCTACATCGAGTACGCTATTGAAGTTATAAGTGGTCGTGCTTTACCTGACTTTCGTGATGGTTTAAAGCCTGTACAGCGTAGGCTGTTACAGATAATGTGGCGTGATGCTCGTAAGAAACTGGTTAAGTGTGGTACACTTGCAGGAAATACTATGGCTCTTTCACCTCATAGTGATGAGGCTATATATCAGGCTCTTGTACTTATGACCGATGCTTACAATGGAAGTTTTCTTCCCCTTATACATGGTTCTGGTAACTTTGGTTCAGTTACAAGTACTGAGGCTCCATCAGCAAGCAGATACCCTGAAGCTTGTCTTTCTGAATATGCAGAAGACTTCTTTAGAGAGCTCGATGGTATTAAATCAGTATCAAACTTTGATGCAACAATGCAAGAGTATCCCGTACTCGCATCAAGTTATCCTTATGTGCTTGTAAAGCCTACTTCAGGTATTGCAGTTGGTTTTGCAACTAATGTACCAGGTTTTAACTTCGTTGATGTCTGCAATCTTGTTAAGGAGTTTATACAGGATGGCAAGTGTCATACGGTTATAATGCCTGATTATACAACAGGTGGATATTATATCAAAAATGATGCTGAGTTACAGCGTTTAATGTTAAGCGGTAATGGAAAGATTAAACTCAGAGGTAATTACAAGGTAATAGATGATAAAACCTTTGAGATAACCGAAATTCCTTATGGTCAGACCATACAGGGATTACTTAATCAGATTGACGATGACGAAAAGCCTTTTAGATATATTGCATCAGCAGGCGATTCTGCTGACTTCCATACAGAAACAGGTATTACAGTTAATCTTACACAAAAGAAGAAGATTGACGAAACAGTTTATCTTCTGTGTAAGCATACCGATTTCCAGACAACAATATCTGCAAATATGACAGTGCTTGATAAGGGTGTGCCTAAGCAGATGGGTGTTTGGACAATCGTTGCTAAGTGGGTTAATTGGAGAAAAGATGTTGTTCGCAACTCTTATGCAGTGAAGGTTGATGAACTTAAGCGTTCATTAAGACAGGCTAAGGCGATTATGGCTCTTATTAATGATAGAGCTAAGTGTGAAGAGTTCTGTAAAATCGTTGTTAAGACTGGTAAAGTAAATGGTCGCCAGTACCTTATGGATAACTTCACTCGTGACGAGATACCGATTGAAGAGGCTGACGCAGTGGCTAGTTGTCCACTTCATGTTTATACAAACGGCGGTAAGTACAGGAAAATCGTTGAAGAGGGTGACGCACTCCTTGCAGAGTATCAGGGTATTGTAAACGACCCTGCAGCATTTATATCTAAGCAGATGGACGAGTTCATTGCGAAGTATGGTGCTAAGTGTCAGCGTAAAACACAGATTATCGATACTGACTATAACTTCAATGAGTTATCTGAAAGTGAGCAGAAGGCAGCGACATCTGCACTTGCAAGTTCAGCTTGTAGCTTTAGTGTTTCTGGTGCTTTCCTTAAGAAGACACCAGTTGTACTTACTTCTGGCTTTGAGAAACAGGTAAATGGTGCTCAATCTGATGATGTTCTGCTTATGATAGATAATCGTGGTAGAATATTAAGAGTATACGGAAAAGATATACAGCAAACCAAACCAGGCGAAGCTGGTGTTTATCTTCCTCGATACTTCGGTTTTGATGAGGGAGATGACTACAAGATTATGTATATGGGCTTAATCTCTGGTCAGACACTTACAGTTATCTATCGTGATGGTTATGTTGGCTTTGTTGATACTGAAGAGTTCAATACAAAGAGAGTAATGCGTGTTATTGAACAGGGATTAAACGCATCATCAAGTCCATTTATCGGTGCAATCATTGAAGATGTACCACAGGTTATTATGGTTGAGGACAGTTTCGGTGATTTCGCTTGGTGTGATATGTCCACCATAAAGAGAAAAGGTAGAAAAGCTCGTACAAGAGCCTTCACATTGTATAAGAATGATGGTCTTGAGCGTTTCGGTACTTGCACCATGAACGAATTGCTCACCAATCCTTTACAGACACAGTTCAATTCAAAACTTACCTACGCAAGTAGAAATAAGATTGATACAAGTTCGTTCACTCAGTTGGGCTGATTTTTCAGTCGGGTGTTTGGTTCTGCCAAGCACCCTATTTTCTCCTAATGTGAAACGCTTTTAGAAAAACGCAGACGGAGGAAATATTATGAGTGGGAAAATTCTTAATCTTTTGAGGTTGAGTTTAAAAGGTTATGCACCCATATATACTGACTCTCAAGTAAGCCTTGTAAAAATTGGTAGGGAGTATGCGGTATTGAAGGAAGGGTGCGATGGTTCTGAACCTTTATATACCTCGAAAGACCTTGAATCAGCGTATATTCAGTATAAGCTACAGACAGAATGCTAGGAGGATGCTTTTATATGAACTTGTATATTATGATAGGCGATAAGAAGATATGCAGTATATCTAATTATCCTATTGTTTCACTTGTTGACGATAAAGATGGTACAATAGTAAATACAGTTTCTTTGCTTTTGAGACGGGATTACGCTTATTTAGATAAATCTCGTGACATAGAGCAGGGATTAGATATGGACATTATACCTAATATGATGTTAGCGTTTGATGAGAAGACTGCTCTTATCGGAAATACAAACCAGACGATAACAGAAAAGGGTGTAATACCAAAATACCACGCTATACGCTATGTAGCAAACGGGGCATTAGAAACAATTTACATTAGCACGAATGAAAAAGATGTATTTCATTCTCCATCTTTCGTGTATTCGTCTAATATCTCGTCAGTACAGTGGGAACGAATCATACAATATGTAAACGCTTTTATTGAAGCTGATTTTGTGAAGAAAGTAAATGATAGTTTGGAATTTAACTATCAGTGCAATAGCGAATATACTGAGTCAGAACTCAAATTTATTTATAGTTACATAGGGGAGTGTCTTGTAACCCCTGCCGACAGGGAACGCATATTGCTTTTCCCCGTCTTAGATGACATTTTAACGCCAGCTCATTGGCAGAAATTCATCTTATATGTAAGTTCATTACGCAGGCATGGTATTACTTTATTATCAGATGTAAAAGGCAAAATACCATATACATCAAATATTGTTTCATTGCGTTTTATGACTTAATAAGTCTACTCATTTTTCTAGTTAGGAGGTCACTTGGATGGCTACATTTGAAACAAGTGAGAGGTTGGAGAAGCTCGGTGATACTATTATCGCATCTATGTTACAAGGTGACGAGGAATCAGTTGCAAATCGAAGGACAGTGTTTGGTGAAATACAGCCAGATATGTTGTCAAACTTCAACTACATAATTTATAAGGTATTTCACAAGTTTAAGGAAGCTGGGTTTACACCTAATGCAGAGTTTCTGCAGTTAATACTTGCAAGACAGCCTAAATTTATTCTTGATAGTAGAAATCATATTGATGTTTCTGTTATTCAGGATACTGAAGGTGATTTGAATACTGCGTATTCTGGTCTTGTAATGAGGCATTACAAGGAACTGTTAAAACGAGAAAAGATTGATGCAAACACTCTGAAGCTTAATATTGAAATGTATAAGCAAGAGTGGGCACAGCTTGAAATTAGTAGAGCATTATCACAGGCTAAGTACATGCTTACCGATGAAGTTGAAATTGGTAAAAAGAAATATCGTGGTTATGAGGATGCGATAGCGACAGTAAAGATTGCAGCAGCTCGTATCGAGAATGTTATGGACAAGACTGCAGGTGCTGGTTTCATTGACTCACGTCAAATGGCATTAGCAAAAGAAACTGTAGCAAAGCCTGAGAAGATTGGTGACTTTGGTTTAGTTGACGAGTTAAACCAAAAGTTAGGTGGGTATTTCACTTCATACTTCTACAATGTTATCGCACCTACTAAGAACGGTAAATCAAAATGGTGTGCTAGAGCTTGTCATAATATGTTAATGCATGGTGTAAATGTTTCGGTTTGGGCACACGAAGGTGGAGTTGCTGCGTGGTGGGATCAGATGAACGCAATTCACTTTGAATACCTCAATTCACAAACTGGAACACCACCTTACCCATTATGTCAGCAGGAAATAAACACTGGTACATATCCTAACGAAGAGATAAGAGTGCTGGCTGAGCAGGCAAGAGTTGACCTTTTCACCAATGAAAACTACGGAAACTTGGGTATGATAGATAGACCTTTCACACTTGAGACCTTTATTGATGAAATTGAGACCTCGGTATCGAGCAATCGTTCTCGTGCCGTTATTATAGATTATCTTCAGTTGATTGAATGGACTACAAAGGGTATGTCAAAGCCGCAGGCTATTGGTAGTGCTTACCAGAAGTTGCTGGCTTATGCAAAGAAGCGTAATGTTTTGGTTATGTCTCCTTCGCAGATGACACAGGAGTTCATGAATGAGATGGCTAAGTCAAAAGATGGTCAGGTTAATGAGATTCGTACCGCAGGTGGTGAAAGTTCCGAAGTTATCAGAACACCCGATATTAACATCGCATTGTACGCTACGGTTGAAGATTTACAGCACAATGACATGACAATCTTATCAGTTCCTAGTAGATTAGCTCAGCCGTTCCCACCTATAAGGATATACGCAAATTTGGCTAATTGTGTGTTTGCAAGTAAACCTTGATAGGAAATAATACTTAAATAAAATACCCTTCAGTCAACGAGAAAAAACTAACTGAGTTGCTAAATCTAATGTCACTCTGAATTATCGTACTGAAGGGTTTTGTTATATCAAGACTTATGTGGTAATTTAAGTGTATGGTAAAAATTTCCATATACATCCGTTTTATCCGTATCGGTAATGTCTGAACAACGAGTAAACGAACAAAAATCGGAGTTTTGAAAATTTTGGTCAATAATGCTGTTGCGAATGGTATTAAGACCATAGGTTAAGTTGGTTTTGTTTTAAACTTATATTCTTTTATCCAGTTGGACTAGCCTAATTGCCCAGTTCTGAGTGGGTATTTAAGATAAAATCATTATTTCGGAGGAAAAATGTCATGGGTAAGAATAACACTTTAAAAGATATGTGTTGTGCTTTTGTTGTAATATTCAGTATTTTCCCACTAATTTATGCGGGACGCTATATCTTGGAGGGCTTGCTTGAGCGTAAGACCTTTGAGAAAAGACATAATATAAAACAGTAATAAAAATTTAATATATTACTGCTTTGAGTTGTGTCATCGTTTTTAATACTGCGTAACACGGCTCTATACAGCAACCTTTTTCGTAAAATTTGAAAGGAGAAAAATTTTATGAAAGCGGAAAACTTTAAGACAGCGGACGACGTTTTCAAGCTGTTAAACACACTTTCTAAGTCACAGGTTTTTGAGGTTTATTACAATGGTTCTCTTGTTTGCTATCGTGCTCATCTTTATGACCTTGATGACGAGGGTAAAGAAGTTATGAAGAAGTATGAATATGCAAAATTTGAGGGCAGCGATATTCCGAGAAGAATTGAAATGCTGAAGGCTCAGAATAGAATTGGAAGACTTGAGCGTAGGGCAGTTAACTTCACAAAGGATGGAAAGCCCTTTACTCTTGAAGGAACACCTGATGAGACCAGCATCGATACCTGTGCTATCAATATAAAGAGTGCTAAGCAGGCAGAAAAAGTATTCAACGCTGGCTGTGTAGTTCTTGAAAACACTTGAGAAATAAGCAAAATCGTGGAAGGGAGCAGTAAGTTATGAAGAACATAGCCGTATTAGGAAAAGTAAATATGGAAGACCTTACCTTAGTTCTTGTCGGCTTGGCTGAAAAAGATACTTCAGTGGCTTGCGATGAAATTGTACTCCTTTCAGAAGGTATGCTTAAGATATTTGGTTCAATGTATAGCAATATCCCGAATATTAACAATAAGAACCTTCCTACTTTTACAGTAGACGATATTAAAAACAGCGACTGTCCTGTTTACTGTTTATCACCTGATGGCAGTAAGCAGGATTTGCGTGCAGTTTTTGTTTCAGATTCTGCAGATGAGGATGATGACGACGATTGGAGTATTGAAGCTAGCGAAGACACGGTGGCAGACGCTGATGATTACGATCCGTTTGCTGACGATGATGAGGATGAAGACGAATACGAAGAACAAGACGCCATCACCGATTCTGGAGAAGCTGAAGATTTTATCGATGCAGACGATGACGATGATGAAGACCCTTCAATGACAACTGGGTATTTTGATACCGAGGCTTCAGAAATCACTTCAGATGATTCGGAAGAAGATGAAGATGAAATCTACGATGATGAAGATGATGATACTGAAGACTATGAAGAGGATGACGGTGCTGTATATTTCGATGAGGAAGAGGAAGATGAAGATGACGAGGATTTCATAGAAGAAGATGAAGTCTATGACGAAGATGCTGACTTCTATGATGACGAAGATATGGAGCTTAAGACAGGTTCCAGAAAGTCAATCATCGAAGACGAGGGTATTGTACTTCCTAAAGATTATGACAGTCGCCTTTATAAAGCCTTATCTGAAATTGATGCAGATAAAATTGACGATAAAGACCTTACATCTCTTATTCATGAGAGCTTAGGTGTTAAAACAAGGATTGAAGCACTTGAAAGAAAGAAAATACCAGGCGTTGCAGCAGGTCAAGACCCTAAAACAATTCCTAGTATCCTGTCACCAAGACTTCGTAGAATGGAAAAAGAGGCAGAAGCTGTTGCAACAGCAGCATCTCGTGTACTTGACCTTAAAGCACAGGGTAAAACCTACGCAAAGTCTTACAAAGAAGATAAGGTATTTGATTTGGTTGACCCGTTTGTTAAAGAAGTTGGCAAAAAGCCTAATGGAGACCCTATTTACGAGGCTATACCACATTCTCATATCTTTAACCGATTACGTCCTTACGATAATAGCAAGGTTCGTGCTTCGAGAAAAACACCTCAGTCAATCTTAAATCTTGGTATTGATGAGGAAGAAGATAAGGATGTTGATATTTACCAGTATCTTGATGACGATGAGATTGAAGCACATCGTACCTATATCTTTAGTTACAGTGCTTTGGTTGCATCATTGAGTCAGCAGTCTGGTCAGAATGTAATTAAGATTAGCCCTAAAAAGATGGCACAGTTGTCAGCTAATGTTAAGGGTAAAACAAGTTGGATATACGCTGGTTTGATTGACTTAGGTTACTTAGGAACTCGTAAGTGTCCGTACTGCGGTTCTTCGATGAACATTGCAGCAGTTTCTACTTGTTGTAATGCACCTATAATTAGAAATGCAGGTAAGGATGATAAAGGAAATGTTATTGAGAAACAGTCTTATTATGGTAAGTGTTCTTGTTGTAATGCAAATATCAGTTTGAAGTCAAATCAGATTCATGCTGTAGCATACTGTAACAGTACATTCCGAGCACCTAATGGTGATGAAATTCCTTGTGGTACACTTCTTGACCCGTCAACACATTATGATGTGTTCTTCAAGCCTGTAAGATTCCTTCATTTGCTCTGGGATGTAAATGCAAATGTTAGTATAAATTCGCTTGGCATGGGGTATTATAGTCAGAAGATATGCGATAGTATCGAGAGTTATGCAGAACAGGGTACTATTCTTAAGGTTTCAAAATCTTCTGCAGCAGGGATGCTTAATCTTTCAAAAGAAGGTTTTGCTTTGATATGTAGAGTTGAAGATATGGTTCTTGCTGATTCTAATACTTGGGGCGATTATTATAATGATAGAAATGCTATTCTTGAGAATATAAAGAATGGTTTAGGTACTAGGGTAGTTCCTTACGATTTCTCGTTCTTACATAGTGTACTTGATATTCTTAACTATGATACCAATTACAATATGTATCAGTTTGCTGGTGGTCTTGATTTTAATTTGATACTTGCAAATTGCTTGAACAAGGCTTCGAGTGTGTCAGCTGATAACTTAATACTTAGAGCAGTTCAGACAATACTCGAATTAAATCGTACTAAGGGAATGGTTCCACCTTATAGTGCTATAAAATATGCTCGTAATTATTTGCTTGGTTGGGATATACTTGAAGATTTCGGTAATCAGTCGAAATCAAAGTATGAAGTAATTGGGGATGCTGGACAGTCTGAAACAATGGGACTCCAGTATCTTGATTGCTTACCTTTTGCAGGTATTTCTAAGGTTCAGAAACTTATATATTTGAATAAGGAGCATAGGTTAGACCCTTCAGTTGATGTAAAATATGAATTTGAGCAGGCTATAAACAAAATGTTGTTAGCTGTTGGTTGCCTATCAGGTTACAGTGATTATGTTCAATATATTTCAAATGCTTTCTATAAAGTGTTTAAAGTATATTTTAATACACCAGACCAGTCAAAGGTTCCGCAGTTTACAAGCGATATGAAGGCTATAAACAATTCTAACCCGTTTATTAACATAGTCCTTTATAAAATGCGTGAAGGTCTTATGGGTGGTTACTCATTAAAGAATTGTAATGCAAACTACGGTGGAATGAAGCAGGGTATTAAGCCTCAGTTCTTTACAGCCTACTCCTATGGTGAGTTATTCTTATGTGCTGTTATGGGAAAGAAGCGTAAGAACCCTATAAGCAGTGAGTTGTTCTATCGTTCAGCTTTGAAAGCGTCAGAACAAAAACAGTTTGACTATAGTCTGCTTGATTTGCACTTTGAGGCACTTCAGAATATGGATATAAATGATTTCAGACTTGCAGTAAGACTTATGCTTGCTCTTGAAATGATAAGAAGTATGAAGAACAAGTCATTAGCACATATGATATTAACTGAGTGTGAGTTGGTTGACTTCATATCTACAGGAACTTGGAGAAACTTATCAAGAATAAACAGATATGTTACAGCTAGTGATACAGAATACACACCTTTTACAATAGACAATGTAAAGGGCGAAAGGTATTATGAATATCCTTATATAAGTTCTGCTTGGGATGTGTTGTATCCGAGAGTAATGAAGTTAGCAGATATACTTCTTCCTAAGTATATTTATGATGAAAATAATAATCCAATAGATGTTGACAGTTCACATTGTCTTGGTTATATGTTGTTAGCAACAGCTATGGAAAAGGATAACGAGCTTGATTTTGATGGCTCACCTTCTTTGAAAGACTTATTACCTAACACATACAAAGAGTGGTTTGATTGTGTCGAAACGGATATTGCAAATTATGAATATCCTGACCCGAATGTTCGTCATAATATGCACGAAGAGTTTGGTAATCTCAAGAATTCTATCTTACTTAATACAGGCGAGAAGCACTTTATGCTAAATGATTATGGGCGTACTGTTCGTCATGAACGTATGGAAGACATAAGAAAGAACTTGTTGGACGATATAATGACCATAGACAAGGTAGATAATGATAATATTATTCCAGCTCCAATTTATCTTGCTGGACAGATACCTGAGATAAAAGATATTTATAAAGCTCATCTTGAAAAGACTAAAGAATTGGTTAAACAGAGAGCAGAGGTAGTAAAAGAACTTAAGGCTGAGCAAGCAGCTAAAGAACAGGCTGAAAGAGAGGCTAAGTTAGCAGCAGCTCAGGCTGAGGAAGAGGCTCGTAAAGCTGAAGAAGAAAGGTTAAAGGCTGAAGAAGAGGCTAGAAAGGCTGAAGAAGCAAAGAGGAAAGCCGAAGAAGCCGAGAAAAAGAAGAAAGAATACCTTGAAAGTAAAGCAGCTTACGAGGAAGAAATCAAGCAATTCATTAAAGGAATGACACCATCGGGTAAGTTTAAGAATGGAAATGATGCTTATACGCTCGATGACATTAACAAGGCTTATGGTATTGATGATGCGTTCTGGAAATGGGCTTGTGATGAAGAAAAGAATTCTTATGCGATGTCGATAAAGAGATTTGGTCAAGCATCTTTACCTCAGTTGAGGGCGATTGTTGTTAAGGAGAAGTTGCTTGAAAAATGGGATGAGAAAAAGAAAAACACTCAGCCTACGGCTCCATAAGGATTATTGAAAGTGAAACAAATTTTTTACCAAATAAGGAGGAAAAGAAATGGCTACATCAGTTGATAAGGCAGTTGAGCAGGCTCTGAAATTACCTGAGAGCACACAGTATGCTATCGTAAAGGTTCTCGAGAACTACAGTAACGGTGCATTTTGGGGTTTCGCTAAGAAAGAGGAGGCTCTTTCAGTAGCTGAGTCTGTAAAGACCGACCCTAATGTTCGTATCTTTATACTGGCTAATCCCGATGATGTTCTTGTTGAGGTTAATCCTAAGTACTTTACTGAGGCTGTAGTTAAAACAGCACCTGAGTTAGTTAAACAGGAAGACATCAGAGATATGCAGGAAGCTATGAAGACCGCTTTAGGCGATTTCCAGAAGTTCTTAATGAACAAGAAGAAGAAAGGTTATCGTGGTTATGTAGGTATCTACTGTACTAATGATACACCTACCATTCGTTATAAGGAAGTAAGCTATCCTGCTTTCCGTGTAAATCTTCAGACTTTCCTTGAGGGATGTCAGCAGTATGGATTCAACATTGAGTTCAATGGCAAGACCTATAGCCCTGCACAGGTTAAGCAGATGGGTGCTGAAGCATACAGACTTCTTCAGCAGAGCCCTACAGCTACTGGTCTGTTTGTTAAGATTTCAGGTTGAGTTCTGGCTCCGAGAATTAAATAATTCATTAACAGTTGTGGGCTATATGCCCACAGCTGCTTTTCTAGTTAAAGGAGGTTAAAATGCTAGTTTCAGATTATGTACAGGATTATCAAGATGCAAATGGGTATAGACCAGTCAATGTCATAGATTATTATGATGACTATATTCGCCCGATAAACAGTACATTTGGTCGGTATTCTTTCAAGGAACAGAATCGAGTACCTTGTTGGTTTGTTGACCATGATGATAAGACGGCTTCAATGGGTTACTTAGACGATAATAAGCATCCAGGTCGTACTGTGTATCACTGTTTTGGTTGTGGAAAGGCTGGAGATGTTGTACAGTTACATGCATATATCCAAAAAGAGTACAAAAATCGTTATTTATCTCGTGAAGATGCAGCCCGTGACCTTGCAAAGCTGTATAATATTCCTCTAGTTGAAGGACTTTCGGATACTCCTGAAAGTTTCGATGAATATATTGAGGAAAAGTTGCGTCAGATTAGTGCTTTTGAGCATGTATATACAAGGGTTGACTTTGATAAACAAATCAGACGCTTAAAGGAGTTAGATGTTTTAGATTTAGGGTTGCTAAATGATGAAGTAATCAAGGCAACAGCAACAATAAAACATCTATACGCATAGGTAGTTTTATCAGACTTTGATAAAAGCAAATCAATTTTTCTAGTTTGGAGGCTAGTTACTAATGGATACATTGAAGTTAGAAAGACCAACGGTAGTAAGTATATTAAAGGATGCATTCAAATCGGGTTTGGCTATTGATGCAGCGAAAGACCACACTGGTATTTGTATTTTTGAAAACGATACCGTAACAACCTATGGCTTCGCACTCGATGAAATAGACCAAGAAAAGGATATGCATTGGGAGTATAGAATGCGACTTGATTTTAAGAATAAACTTGCATCTTATATCGAGGGAAAATACTTCGATGTTATAGTTATCGAGGGTTGTTATGGTGGAAAGAACTTCGATACTGTCCGTAAGTTACTTGCTCTTAATACAGTTATAGATGAGTTGATTTTTGATAATAGAGTATTCTGTAGGGAGTTCTACAGAGTTAGTGAACCTACTTGGATGTCACATTTTAGAAAGATATTTAAGACTCAGCCAGGGATGGATGTTAAAGCGGAGACGCAGCAGATACTTGAGTATCTTAACTTTGACTTCTATATGGAAAATAAGGATAATCCTAATGGCGATAGAGATGCTGATAAGCTTGGTGTCCAGAGCAAGACTTCTATTTTCTTCGAGGATAGATGCGATGCTACAGGTCAGTTACTTAGTATAGCAGTTATGAAGGCTCATACATCTCCCGAAACAGAAACGAAAAAAGAATATAAGTTCTCGGACATTAAGTTCGAGTATATAAATATGCCAGTCCCCGAATTGTCATTTATTAAGGATAAGATAATGTTGGCAAATAAGCCACAGACTGTTGTACTTAATACGAGGAATATTAAACAGTCTATGCTTGACGCAATATACATATATCCCGATTCTGTTTGTATAGCCGAAATAAAGCCAAGCAAGTTAGGGGTATTTGGACTTAATTATAACTTACCCTTCTATGACGATGATGAGGGTTGGCTTGTGTTTTATAATAAGAAGAGTGAGGTTCTTAAAAAATCTGTGCAGAAATAGGAGGTTGCTATGGATAATGGGTTTTATCAAGGTGATATGCAAATGAATCCATATGATGCTCAGGTGCAGCAGCAAATGATGCAGCAACAGATGATGCAGCAACAGTATGCTATGCAACAGCAGCAGATGGCACAGCAACAATATGCTCAGCAGATGGCACAGATGCAAATGGGTACACCGCAGAAACACTATAAGGTTACAAAATCTATGGTTAAACAACAGTTTCTGATGGATATGATGAGGTGTGGTGTGCCTGAGTCAAATATTTTTACACTCGAAGATACTATGAGAGACCAAATGAGGCATTGTTGTACTGTTGCAAGACAGATACTTATGCTTCCTAAACAATATTATACACTACCTAATATTACACAAATACCATATTATATGTGCAATTATTGCCATCGTGGGTATTATTGTAAGGATGATATTGTGGTAAATGAATTCTAGAAGGAGGTTTAAAGATGTACATATTAGTTGGCATTAAAGGTAATATGGCTGAAATATTCGATACCAACTGTAACACAAAGAATAAGGTTGTGTTTTCTGCACTTGCTATGCAGGTTCAGCGTGGTACTATCCGTGTTCACGGATTAAGAAGCCTTACTACAGCTACATCTGATTGTAAACCCATCCCACAGCTCGGTATATGTATCTGCGAGAATGACACAAAGGAAGCCCTAGTTGAGTTATATAAGGGCAGGGGCTTATCGACTGCCGAGGCACGAAGGAAGGCAGGTTTCAAAGATTAACCTTAATTTTATGTAGGAGGGTTTTAATAATGGAAAATCAGGACATAAGGTTGCAAATTGGTGACTTCTTAGGCTTCGTAGATTTGAATGGTATCGATGCTGTTACAAGTGAGCAGGTACAAGACCTCGAAGAGTTCGTTAAGAAATGTAATGAAGCCCATAACGATGGTGAGGATTTAGTTGTCGATGCAATTTATGATAGACTTATGGAGATACTTCGTAGGGTTGCACCAGAGAGTGAACTTTGTAAGCATATCTGGGAAGACAGCGTTGATGAAATAGATTTAGAAAATGATGCGGTGTTTGCAAACAATCCTATGTACTCTATTATGACAGTTAAATCATTTGATTGCGATGAAATTAAGTCATATATAGATAAATTACCTGAAGAAGATTTCGAGGCACATATATCTGTGAAGTTAAATGGTCATGGTATTCGTCTTGTATATAAGAATGGTGATTTCGTACAGGCGAGAAGCCGTGCTCGTTCTTCAGCAGGTCGAGATTTAACACCACAGCTCAAGGTGATACTTGAAAGAGATGGTCTGTTACATATAGATGATATTGCAGGCTACGATATTTGTGAAGTTCGTGGTGAGTGGGTTATGCCTTTTGAAAATATGGATGCAGCACGAGCTGTTAATCCAGATATTAAATCTGCTTTTACAGCGGTTTCAGCTATCGGTAAAGCGAGTGGAACCGAAGAAGATTGGAATTTGTTACATTTTGTTGCTTATGAGTTCCTTTCAAATATGGAGTCATTCTTCCAGAGTAAGACAGAAGAATACGAATTTATCCAGACATTAGGTTTTGAAATACCTTTGTATTGGACAGTACCTGACTTAAATAAAGAAACCTTATTATCAGAGCTTCCTTCGATAGTTAAAGACTGTGAAGAAGCCGTTACAGGCGATGATGCTTATGCATACTACACAGATGGTTTGGTATTCTCTATAAACGATATGAGCGTGTTCCGTACACTTGGAGATGACGGCTCTCATTACAAGTTTGGTAATATGGCTCTGAAGGTTGGGTATTGGAAGCAGGATTTCTATACAGGTGTTATTCAGACTATACTTTGGACTAAAGGAAAGTCGGGATTTAGCCCTGTAGCCATCGTAGCACCCGATGCAGAACAGATAATATTCAATAAAGACGAAAATGATGATGGCGATATGTTCCATCGCCCTTACATTATGTCGCAGAAAGAGATTGCAAATTACAGTGATTTGGGTGTGCTTACGGCATCGGGCAATAAGGTTAGAAGAGTTCCGTTGTATGACAGTGCTAACTTAATATACCTTAATGCCTACTATGGTGAGCCTATTTACTTCAGATACGGTGGTGAGGCTGGTGTAGTTCCTTGTTTTGAGGATGGTACTCCACTATTAGAAGGTAAAGCTCGTCAAATACTTGCATCAGCTTCTGGCGATGATTATTATAATGATGGTCAGATGGATGACGGATGGGAGGAGATGCAGTATGGACAAATTATTGAGTGAGCCTAAAAAACCAGTTGCTTCAAAAGGTCTCTGCTATCTCGTTGCTCTTGGCTACATAATGTTTGCAGTTATTTTAATACTGACAACAATTTTTACGATAAACATCAGTAAATGGTGGGCACTTGGTTATATTCTTGCTCTTGTGCTTGCTATTCTCGGTTTTTATTGTGATAAACACTATTCTTGGCATAAGAAGATAGAATTAGCCAAGACTAAAGACGGATTCAAGTGTATCGTGTACGGTGTTATGACAGGTATGCTTGGCGATGATAAGACTACTTACGAGGTACTTAATTTCCAGCAAATGAAGTACAAGCGTAATGGGGTATTAGTATTCGGAGCAATAGAAAGAAAAGAAGCTTTTTCAAAAACAAGGTTACTTAAACAATTTCTTATTCCAGATGCTTCAAGAGAAGTTAAAGATTGGTTGCAAGGTTGTAAGTTTGAAAACTAAGGAGTATGGTAAATGGAAAGAAGTTATAGATTGGCTTCAAATAGTGTTAATGATGCCTTTGGTTTCTATAAGCAGTACAATAAATACTGTACATTACATACAGTAATAGATATGTGCAGGGAAAAGTTTGAATTACCTTGCACGAAAATGTATGGTATTTATAATGAAATAGGCTTAGTTGCTATTGCGATTGCTACATATTGTACAATTACTCCTTCAGCTGAGGCACCGACAGGAAATATTTGTTTGGTAACTGAGTTATATACTACAGAGATAATGAGAGGACGTGGTCTTGCATCACAGCTCCTTGATAGCATACAAGATGACGCAATAAGATTAAAATGTGATTATATTTGCGTCAATTCGGTTGAAGATAACCTTTATTTTAATAATGGTTATGAACTTTTCCCACGAAATGAAACAAGGTTGTGGAAAAAGTTATCATTTTGACAATTTAACAGGGTTAAGATTAAATAAGTATTTTCTTCAGAATTGCTTATTTTTTCTTAGCCCCTGTTCTGTTGTATATGGGCGAAATTTTGGCTTTTTAGCCGAAAATCTACGAAAGGAGGTAAGGCGGTGGACTTATCGAATGAAGGTTACGATGAAACAATGGAAGACCTTAACGAAGACTTTATCGATGACGAGGAAGACGATGAAGTAGTCGATGGTACTTCCGAAGAGAGTGACTTTGGTGACAACCCTTTTGGTGATGATGAAAACTATGATGATGATCCCTTTGGAGACGAAAGTGATGACGAAGAGGATTATGAGTCCGAAGATTCAGGTCAGGAGTTTGAGGACGATGGTTTTGAAGATGCGTCAGAAGATACCGAGTTTGAGGGTGATTCCGATGGATTCACAGATACTGCTGAGCAGGGTGACTCTTTTTACAATTCAGATGGCTTTGATGACAATCAGGGTTTTGAAGAACAGGGTGAAGAAGGTTACTACGATGAGAACTCAGAGAATGCTGACAATAATCAGTCCTATGACGATGATGTCTTTAGTACGGATGGGTCAGAAGACGGTAGTGATGAATTCGAGAATGATTTTGAAGGAAGACAGCGTGATGACGCTTTAATGCGTGAGTATGAGGCTTCATTTACTGGCGAAGAGAAGGCAGCACAAGCACTTAAGCTGACTTCTGATGCTTTTACACGAAGTTATCAGCGAATTAAGCTGTCGGAAATTCTTATACCAGAATCACTTAAAGCAGGGCGAGCGTCAACTATGACAGGCTTGACAGCAATAACAAAGGATTTAGGTGTTCTTGTACCGATTCATGTCAAGGTATTACCCGAAGAGTCACAGGATGAGGATGGGAAATATGTACTGCTAGACGGTTTGCGACGCATGTTCGGGGCACTCAAGAACCAGCAGGAGTATATTGATGCTATTGTCTGGGAGTTTAAGAATGACGAGGTTGGTAGCGATTATTCATTGTTTATATCTATGCTACTGAATAGAACGCAAAAGCGTTCTTGGGGTGAGATATGGGATTTGTTCCAGATTTTGGAATTACAGTCTACTATCACGCCAGGTACACTTGAGTATCTGTTAGACCTCAAACCAGGCGAGGCTATGCGTTTACGAGATGTTATGCTCTGCAATTACGATGATGTAAAAGAGGCTTTACTTACTGACCAAAAGACCTTAGACGCTGCGTACAAAATGCTTGCGAAGAAGCGTAAAGAGGAGAATATGTTAGACCTTGACGATTCTCGTGGTATTGATAACACAGTTGAAGGTGCAGAGAGTTTAGCATCAGGTAATGCTGGTTCGAAGGCACAGCTTTCTGATGAGGATGTTCGTGAATTATTGGATATGTCAAATAATTTGGACATTTCAGACGATGCTGTTAAGGACTTGTCATTTGGTGACATAGCAACATCTGATTATGCTGAACAGCAACAAGTGGGTGATAGGCATCCATTACCGAAAGAACTTCGTGAGGCAGTCCTTGCAAGAGACAAGTTTACATGTGCTTGTTGTGGTATGAAAATGACAGGTGCAAGACTTGGACTTATTGCAGTTCACCACAAAATTCCCGTACATTGTAGTGGCAAGGACTTAATGGAGAACCTTATTACTCTCTGTGTAAACTGTCATATTGCACTTCATACAATGGAAAGAATGAAGGGTAGTATTCTTATGAGCGAGGAAGACTGGAATGAACTCTATGTTCATGACGAAGAAGGTAATATCGTTGAAGTCGATGGTAAGCCTCAGATGTCACCAGAACAGCTTTCCTTACTCAAGGCTCAGCGTTTGGCTATGGTAGCCATTGATGCTGATGCACGTAACGGTAAGACTAGGCAAGATGTATACGATGCAACTTCGGATGCAATGAAGCACCCTATGCCCAACACAGCTTACGAGCAGGGCAAGAAAGACTACATTGCAACGAAAGCAAAGTAAATCTCATTTTATTGAAGGAGGAAAAAAGAGAAATGAGAATAAAACATTTAACGGCTTTGCTACTTAGTTTGGTGTTAATCATCAGTCTGAGTGCAACAGTTCCCGCAAGTGCTATGGTCGAAATTCCTCAGAGTGAACCTGATGAGACGCTTATGTGTTCTGATGATTTACAGGGTTTCGATGATACGCTTGATGTTTACGGGGTGTTTGGTGTTGGTTTCTTTAATGAGCGAGAGAAAGTGGAATTTCTGGAAGTAATTTCTTCTCCAGCACCAGATTATGACAATTATGCTGGCTTTTTTAAGGGCAATCCGAGGTCGGTTGGTTATAAGGTTTGGAAAAATCTTACGATTGAGGAGTTTAAGGATGAAGTAAACTTTTTAGGTCTCAATCCTAATTATGTTTATGAATTAGCTTATACTCTCGATGGGAAATCTGAGGTTGAATTGCTTGATAAAGAGACTTGGATTTGGAAGATTCCATCTGACAAACTTACCGCTGATGATGTAAGTATCTATATTAGCGATAATGAGGCTCGTGACCATACTGTTATAGCAACCTTAAAGGAGTTTAATGAAGGTGGTGCTTATGTGTCACAGATAGAGGAACGTCAGCCTAATAAAGTTGTTGATGAGACAAAATATATCAGTGCTTCATTCGACCAAGAGAATGGTACTCTTACTGTGAAGTGGGATTATACAAATCTTTCAAAGAAGGTCGATTTTACTGTAACAGAGTTAAGAATTCTCGTTCCATCGATAAAAGATGATAGTATGGATATAGCAGCATCCGTAAAACCTTTAACATTAAAGGGAGAATGGGTAGTAAATCTTCAGACTGGTACTTATACCTGTGGAGAAATAAATGGTACTATGCTGGATGTACCTCATAACAGAGAGATGACTATTTCAGCAGGTCTTGATAAAATATACGATTCATCGTACTCAATTGAGTTAGGAAAATTTACTTGGGTAGTTGAGGGTGCAGATGATTATCAGGCTTACTTAGATATGCTTGAAAGTATGAAAGATGATGGCTCTGCTGAGGATGAAGAAGATATAGAGGGTGCTACATCTCCTATGGATATCTCAGGTTTTGCTGTCGATGGTACAGTTGGTGATATATCAGAGTTCTCAGATGATTATGATTTTGACTATGACCCGTTAAAAGATGACGATGAGGGCACAGGTGGTATCGTAGATGGTGATGGTAATCCTGTATCTGATGAAGATTTGGAGAAACTTGTAACCGATCTCAAGGATGAATTGGATAATCTTCCTACTCCTATACCTGATAATGTTGTATATAGACAGGATAGTGAGTATGTTCAAACAGGTATTGAGGCATCTGGTTCTCATACCGTAGCAATTCTGCTTGTAACAGCAGGTATTCTCGGTTTAGCAATAGTAGGTGTTGTAGTATTGGGAAAGAGAGGTAAAAATAATGTTCAGAAATAAAAAGTTTGTTTCAGTTCTGGCATTTCTGCTTGTACTTGTACTCGCAGTGCCTTCAGTCATCATGGTAGCTCCTACAACTTCTGTTTCCGCTGATACAGGTGGAGGTTCAGGAGAACATGGTAGTGGTAGCAGTACAGATGAATGGGAGTATTCAAATAGTCGTGATGGTTATTTGATATTCTTATATAAGAAGCCTTCAAATGTTTATACAGGTGCCGCTACTGAAGACTTATTTGCTACTAGGCTTACTGATGTTGAGTTTAATTTGTCGAGTTTTGGTGGCGATGTGTTTGCATACCGTAGGGGTTCTATTCCAGATGATAGAAGAAAGACAAATAAGCAGGTATTTGGTGGTATCAGTCATTTACAGTATAGAATAAGTTATACTAATAGTAATGGTTCTTACTATATGATGGATTCAATACCTTCAGGTACTGGTAATATAAGTTATGACGAAGAGCAGAATTCCTTTAAAAAGTATTATGATTATAGCGGAAATTATACTGGTACTGACTATAAGACTAATAAAAAGTTTTTCTGGTATGCATCTGAGTCATTCATGAGATATGATACAGAATGGTATGAGACTGTTTATAAGCGTTTACAGAATGCAAATAACTGCGAGGCAATTCTTGTATCAAATATTCCATCAGATGCGAAGATTGTAACGGGTAATAGTTATCATGTATCTGGTGGTTTTGTTGATAAGACATATTTTGATAAGGTAAATGTTGCTACATCCGAGGATAAGAATGGTCTTAAGCTAATTTCCTATGCTACATTTGAAGACAAGGCAAAGAAAGCAATGGATAAGTATGCTTCGGATTTTACAGCGAAGTATGGTTCTTCTGCTGAGTCTGATGTAAGTTCTGCTGGTTTATCTTTTAAGAGTGGTTTTAGTTCATCTACAACTACATCTAATAATGCAGAGTTTCTGAATATGTTAGGACAGATGCTTGTTGATGATACAGAGAATAATAATAGTCATCTTGGTAGACAGGCTGTTCTTAAATTATTTGAGGATGAGTTTGACAGAAATACAGGTATTACAGATGAAGATGACTTTTGGATTGTTGCAGTAGCTGTTACAATTCCTAAGAAGGTTGCAAATTGGAGTTCTAGTCCTTCATGCTATACTGGAACATCAACAGAAATAGCTATAGACAGTTATTGTCCAATACCAGGTATGATAGCATCTACTAAGAATATTTGGAATGTAAGTTCAGCTGGTGCATTTGATAATGGTCGAGTAACTAATGTTACAGACACATCTCTTGGTGGTGGTGCTAAAGCTTATCAGTTATCTAGTGATAATGATAAGACCTTTGTTGGTAACTTCTTTAGTTTTATTATCGCAGCTAATAATGCTTTATATCAGGAACGTATTAGTTGGGGTCAAGGTGGAGTTCAGTCTAAGATAGCAAGTTTTGAGCCCTTCCCTCACTATACGATAGATGATAATAGTATAAAGAAGGCTTGGAGTAAATTAGCAGCTCCCTATAATGATACTTGGGTTCCTACATCAGAGGATTCACGTGCTAAGTATTGGAAGAAACATTACACAGCAAAGTTCTGGTTTAATACAGGTAATAAGGTACTTCAGAAAGGTAGCACTTGGTTGACCGCTGCACCATGTTGCGGCATGGGCTATGCAGTATTCGGACCTCAGGGTGTTTCTGAAGGCGATGGTGCTGAAGCTTATTATAAGAATTTTATTGCTCATTACGATTTTGAGGAAGATGCAGATGGTAATCTTCGGTGGGTGAGGAACTTTACTGTAGCCACAAGAAATGCAACGCTATACGATGATGGTAGCGATGCTTATGCAAGTAATACCGAGGGTGGTGCTCGTTCTGATAAGGGCAATAATAAGATGAAGAATGCTTATTCGATAAGTAATAATGGTTCTTTGTGGGGTGCATCTTATTGGAAATCTGTTGTAGGTGAAAAGGATGTAACTTTAGTCGGTACTACAGGAACACTTACTGATACGGTTTCTGCATCAGCTGTAAATGGTTCATGGTATGGCATACCAGTTCTTGATAAGGATACACAGTATGAAGTTTGGGCAGGCATAATAAACAATTCCTATCCTGAAGCAAGTTATCAGCTTGTTGATAAACCAAACGATACCGATGGTAATGGTGTTGATAATATTCACCAGTCTAGTGAGGATTATACACTTGGTATATTATTAAAGGGCAATGTTGATTTCACTTCTTTACAGGATAATCAGTGTGTAGGTCTTGATGAAGGACATATTACAGACCTTTTAGTCGATGCGACTGCTCATAGAGTTGATGTTGAGGCAATAAAGACCTCGAATGCAGATTATGGTCATGTTGATGATTCGATTTATTCTGGTTCACTTGAGTCAGGATATGACGGTTGGGGTACAGATCCTATATATGGTTATCAGCACCGTACTTGGGATGGTTCTAGATGGGCTTTTGACCCCTCAGTTAAATCGACTTATAATTTCTCTAGCTTAGATAAGAAAAAGAGATGGGGTACATTACCAGATGGTGCTTCGGGCATAAATTGGGATAAACAGACATTTAAGAGTGGTACTTCCAAGGGTAAGTTTTTAGCAACAGGTGGTCACGCTGGTATTGTTGCATCAGTTCCAATGCCTAAGATTAAGACTACTGTTCATAGAGTAAATCTTTCAATAGATGATGCTACAGGACAAAATATTATAACAAATACTGAAGTAATAACGGCAGGTAGTGTTGAGTATCTTGCAGATAAAGCTCATAGTTATCCTACTGAGTTTAGACCTTATGAAAATGGAACTCAGCTTACACCAGACGTCATTATCTATGTTCCTTCTGGTCATCAGTTGACTGACGCTCAGATTGAGGCTGCTTTAAATAATCAGGAGTTCTATGCATCTTATGATAAGGTTAAAAACTATGCAGGTAATACTACTGGTAGTACAGCTACTAGAAAGACTTGGAAGGTCGGTGCTTCTGCATTAGTTTCTGATGTTTCTTCAAGTACACTTAAGTGGGTACAAAAAGAAGGCTATGAGATTTATGAAGTTTATCATAAGAAAGTTAAGTCTATAAACAGCGAGTTTGTTTTAAAAGAGAATTATCTTGCCGATGGTACAAGTAATCAGGTTAAAACCAGTGGTTTGGCTTCGTTAAGTGGTATTGATGTGCAATTAAAGTCTGGTACAGAAGGTAAATCTATAAATAATTATTTCCATACCAGAACAATGAGTTCAAATCGTACCTATAATACCTTTCCAGGTTGGGTTTATGGTGCGAGCGAGCATAGTCCTGTTACTTTAACAATGTATGATGTATTAAATAGGACTGATTTCTCTGCACAGGAGATGGAGAATGGCTCAAAGGCTAATTTCATTGTTCCTGTTGTATCTTCTCTGTCAAATCCTAGTTATATTTATAGTTCAGGTACATATGCATTCTATCTTGGAGATGTAACACATTATGGTCTATCTCTCGGTACTAAACCAGCAGGTGGTACATTACCTAGTGGAGCAAGTACTTCAACCTATACATATAAGGATAAGTTCTTCTTAAAGGCTTGGGGAACTGGTACTATGTATGATTCTAACTATCATTCCTACAATGAAATGAATTGGAATGTAAAGTACACAGTTAAGTCGTATATACCAGGTCTTAAGTCAATGGGTAAAGCATCTACATTCAATGATAATGGTACATATGTTGTAAACGGTAAAAAAGAATGGAAATTCTATCCAGAAGTTGCAATGGATTTAACTTATGGTGGCAAGGATATGAATTACTATGACAGAACTCCAGACTTATCCGATGCAGATGTTACAAGTTACTTGTGGTCTTATCGTAAGAAGTTACTAACAGACTACACTTCTCATTACTATCCTACTGAAGACCGTTACAGTTACATATATTCTCACGGTGGGTCTGGTGCATCTGATTCTTGGTGGTCTCAGCAGTGGTGTAGTACACCTACAGATACTGCAAAAGTTTATACAATCGGTTTAAGAGACCGTCATGTATTATCAAGCTACTTCATCAAGGGTCTGTATAATGTAACTAATCAGGCACTTCCCGATAGAGCTGGTGTGCTTATGAGTGATACAATGGTAGTTAAGTCAGGAAGTTTACCTCAGATTTATGCAGGTTCTGACATAACATTATCAGTCAAGGGTGACGCTGCAAGCTCTGCTGTTAAAGTCGATGCAGATTTCTATTGCTTGAGTCCACTTGATTCTGGTGATAGTGTAGTTCACGGTACAAATAAATATCTTATCGATTCTTATGGTAAAGAGTTCGAGATGACTCCTCAAGAAGTGGCACATTCAGCTGAATTATTCGAGGAGGATAAGGCGACTTGGAATGATGATATAAGTGGTAATGAGACAAATAAGTCTGCGAACTATGAGGATGGTCTTATGGTAAGCTGGTATAAGTCTCATCCACTTGCTTATTGGGATGTTAGTGATATAATTAGTAATGCGAGTGCTCTTAGAGAGTGGAATGGTGGAGGTTCACCTATTGATATTCTTGAGGACGACATCGAAGAGGTAGTCGGTGTTGAGGCTCGTATAGACAAGGCGGAAGTTGTATTACATCTCGATTATAGTGGTTCAACTGCTGACAAAGATATACGATTCCCTGTAGATATTAACATGCCCACCGAGGATGAGCCTCCAGTTACAATTACTTGGGATTCAACTGTATGGCAGTTAAGCGATGGTAGACTTGGTGATACAGAAGGTTTACCTAGCGATATTTCAAGGTGGAATATTGGTCAGGCTCTTAAGAACGCTTGTGAGAGGAATACCTCAACAAATGGTTGGTATGTTGAGAAGGTATTTACTTTCGGTATCAGAAAGTGCCACGTTAAGGCAGAATCTGGAAATAAGGTCGGAGACCTTATGATAGAGGATAAGATACCTTACAGTTATATGCCAGCTAAGGGTGAAACTGCCAAGGGTACTTGGAAGTTCAATGCATATGATTCTGATGGTAATCTGTTGATTACATTTGGTATCAAGAATGCTGACTTCCAGTTAATCTACGGTACTAACGAAGACCTTTAATTAATAATATTCAGGCTATTACAGCCTAGTTCAGGACGGGGCAGTAAAATGCCCCGTTCTTCTTTAAGAAGTCCTAGTTATTTGGAGGGTATATGAAAAAAATTATTGTAATAGGGTGTATTTTAGCAATAGGTCTGGGCATTTTTATTTTAATTACTGATGCTGAAAAGTATAATAATATGAATGAGGAAATAAAATCTGTTGCTGAAGAAACGAAGACCGTCAAATATCTATCTGATGGCGAAACAAACGCAGAGGGTATTGTTTTCTCAGAGGCTAAAGTCTTGTCTGATGAAGGCTGTATTCCAGATTATGTTACATATACTGATGGTGAGATAGATGATATGAAGACAAGACAGAAGATGAAGAAGATTGAGGTGTATGAAAATGTACTTACAATCCCTTCACTCGGTATTAAGGCTCCGATATTAGAGGGTATAGATGAAAAAACTCTTTGGAAGGGTGCTTGTCATTATCCTAATTCGGCAAAGTTGGGTGACTATGGTAATTGTGTTATAGCAGCACACGGTAGTTCGACATACAAATATGTGTTTTCAAACTTAAAGGATATTCAGCAATATGCAGATGTACATGTATGGGATGCAGATGGTAAAGAGTATATCTATACTGTAACTGATACTCACGAGATATATCCAAGTGATATTGAGTATTTGTACAGTGAAGATTATGAACACAAATATTTGACTTTGTTTACTTGTATAAATAGAGGTACTCAGCGTTTTGTGGTTCAGTGTAAACTGTTTGAAGCAGAGTCTGAACTCGACCAGTATAACTCAGCAATAAGTACGAGTACAGTTGATGCAGTAACGCCTTTAAAGTCTATAAGTATCCCTAAAGCAAAAACAATGCTGAATACTTTATTCAGTGTGAATTAAAAATTAATCCAGCGTAATTTATCCTTCAAATAAACAGATAATTTTAATATTTGAAGATTTTTAACATCACAGGCACTATACGAATAGTGCCTTTTTATTTTGCTTTTAGATAGGTTTTATTTTTTAAGGCAAAAAACGAGAAGTAGGCTAACTACCTCATATTATATCGACTTTTTCCTCATAATATAGCAAAATCCCTCATATTACTATTGACAAATTCTCAGTTCTATGTTAAACTTCGCTCGAAAAGAAAAAGGGGGCTTTGGCTAGGAAAAACGGGTTTAGCCCCAAGATTACACAAAACATCTTAATATCATAACAAACAACAAGTAAAACATAATCGATTCGCTTCATACAGCGAGGAAGGAGAACAAAATGAAAAAATTAGTTACAATGTTATTAGTTTTAGTATCTATCGTAGGTCTTATAGGTTTCCAGCCTGTAAGTGCAAAAAAGAAAACCACATATCATCTTGAACAGTATGAATACATATTAGATGATATGGAAAAAGGTATTCAAGTTAATCTTATTAGTTCTTCAGGTAAGAAAGTTAATGCTAAGAAGGTTAGATGGTCAGTAGATACTGGTGAGAGTTTCCTTGAGGACGATATTCCTTATGATGATGATTGGATACCTTATTCAGATACCTCTACAGTACCAATTAAGGTTTCAAAGAAAGGCAAGGTTACACTTTCAGATTATGGTAAGGAATGGTTAATTAATACAAAGAAGACTGCACGTGGGGTTATGGTAAACATGGCACATCGTTGTGTGGTTGTAGCAACATATAAGAATAAAAATTATTTTGCAGTAGTAAATATAGCACCGAATGGCTATTCAGTACTTGATGATGATTTGGTTATCATTCATCCTTCGTGGTGGGATAAGGATGGTATTACCTGTGATGGTAAGACATTAGATTATGTAGGTGCAGACCCTGAAGCAGCAGATAAGAGTGTTACCAAGCGTATGCATTTTGAGGTACTTAATGTTAAGTTACCGAAAGATGACATGTTAGCAGTGCAGCAAGTTGAATGGGATGGTGCTGATGTACTTGATGCTATCGCAAAGAAACGCTGTGCAGAGCTTGGTATCCGCTATTCACCTTTTATGTTTGATGGCGGTGGATATGGTGCAGCTAACTTTGATTACTCTTGGTATTCAGACAGTATGCATGGCTATGGTTATACAGATAACGAACGTATCTATTCATACGATGTTCTTACAGTCTATGTTGCAAGAGGCTATGCTTTAAATCAGGGTAAGATATTATTTGCAACAAGTACTTATACACCTTATGGCGAGTATATAACCAATACTGAAAAGAGACCTATAAAAAGCCAGTTAAGATTAACTGATTTAACTTGGGAATATATCTTTGGCAAGATAGATGGCTATATGGAAAAGAAGAATGACATTTACAAAAAGGGTGCTGAGTCTTGGAACATCTATGATATAATGAAAGTGGTTAAGTAATCAGTATTTATTAACTGAGACCTGAAATATGGTCTCAGTTTTTTATGCATTTCGGTCTAATGCACTCATAAAACCTAAAAGTTGAGAAAGATGCCGTTATGTTGGGACTGATACTTAACAAGGA
>JAEEGL014295191.1_pt1 | contig 51707 bp, 43 predicted proteins | sample 9134231 | NCBI WGS metagenome assembly JAEEGL01 (sample SAMN16246548, study PRJNA631951) | gut metagenome | biome: gut microbiome; feature: rumen; material: fiber-attached | host: Bos | place: Iran: Karaj | collected 2018-10
GAACTCGCGGCGGGGCGCGACATCCTCACCCATAAGCATGGAGAATACATAGTCAGCACCGGCAGCATCCTCGATGGTCACTTGCTTCAAGAGGCGTGTCTCGGGGTTCATCGTAGTCTCCCAAAGCTGCTCGGGATTCATTTCACCCAGACCTTTGTAGCGCTGGGTATAGACACCCTGTTCCTGACCTTCATTGTACTTCATGAGGAACTGCATACGCTGTTGGTCGTTGTAGCAGTACTCCTCTATCTTACCTTTCTTACAACGGTAGAGAGGGGGAGTCGCTATGTAGAGATGGCCTTTCTGGATGAGTTCGGGCATATAACGATAGAAGAGCGTCATCAGGAGGGTGTCGATGTGATAACCCTCGACATCGGCGTCGGTCATGATAACAATCTTGTGGTAGCGCAGTTTGTCGTAGTTGGCTTCCTTACTATCCTCGCCAAGGCCGTAGCGAACGCCAAGAGCCTGGATGATATTGTTGACCTCTTCGTGCTCGAAGGCTTTGTGCCACATGACACGCTCGACGTTGAAGATCTTACCACGGATGGGCAGGATGGCCTGGAAGTGGCGGTTGCGCCCTTGCTTGGCCGAGCCGCCTGCGGAGTCACCCTCGACGATGAACATCTCGCAGTTAGCGGGATCGCGGTCAGAGCAGTCGGCGAGTTTGCCGGGCAGACCACCTCCGCTCATGGGCGACTTGCGCTGCACGCTCTCGCGAGCTTTGCGGGCTGCTACGCGTGCGGTGGCGGCCAAGATGACCTTGTCGACGATGAGCTTAGCCTCCTTCGGGTGCTCTTCGAGATAATTGGAGAGCGCTTCGCCCACGGCCTGCTGAACGGCGCCAGCAACTTCTGAGTTGCCTAGTTTGGTCTTGGTCTGGCCTTCGAACTGAGGTTCGGCTACCTTGATGCTGATGACGGCGGTGAGGCCCTCGCGGAAATCTTCGCCGCTGATCTCAACCTTGTTCTTCTCGAGTTTCTCCAACTCTTTGGCGCACTGCTCCTCGGCATACTTCTTCAACGTGCGAGTGAGCGCCATGCGGAAACCCTGAAGGTGGGTGCCGCCCTCGATGGTGTTGATGTTGTTGACGTAGGAGTGGAGGTTTTCGCTGTAGGCGGTGTTATACATAATAGCTACTTCGATGGGTATGCCCTGCTTCTCGGTGTTCAGGTAGATGACATCGTTGAAGAGGTGCGTACGGGTGCTGTCGATGTAGCGTACGAACTCGCGCAGACCATCCTTTGAGTAGAAGACGTCCTGGCGTGTATTGCCTTCGTCGTCGGGGCGCTTATCGGTCAAGGTGATGGTGATACCAGCGTTGAGGAAGGCGAGTTCACGCATGCGGTTGGCAAGGATGTCGTACTTGTATTCGGTAGTGATGAAGATGGAGTCGTCGGGCCAGAACTGCTGGCGCGTGCCACGTAGTTCGGTCTCGCCAATCGTCTTCACGTCATAGAGGGGCTTTCCCTTCTCGTATTCCTGCTGATAGATTTTGCCGTCGCGGAACACTTGGCTGATCATGTGCTTGCTAAGAGCATTAACACAGCTGACGCCAACGCCGTGGAGACCGCCTGATACCTTGTAGGAGCCCTTGTCGAACTTACCGCCTGCGTGAAGCACGGTCATGACGACCTCGAGAGCGCTCTTCTGCTCCTTCTCATGCATATCGACGGGGATGCCTCGACCATTATCTTGAACGGTGATGGAGTTGTCGGTGTTGATGGTTACTTCGATGTGTGTGCAATATCCGGCGAGGGCTTCGTCGATGGAGTTGTCGACGGTCTCGTAGACGAGGTGGTGCAGACCCTTCTCGCTGATGTCGCCGATGTACATGGCGGGACGCTTGCGCACGGCCTCAAGTCCTTCGAGGACTTGGATGTTACTGGCACTATACTCGGTGCCGTTCTTGATTTCTTCTTCCATTGGGAGTTGTTTCTTCTTGGTTTTGCGTGCAAAGATAGTAATAATATCTGAGAAACGAAAGAATCCTCGATAAAGAATTTTGCTTTTTCACATCTTTTCACGCGCGCGCACACGCGCGCACACATAAATAATAAAAAGAACGATGAACCTCTCGGCCCATCGTTCTCAAAACGGATTGTGTAACTATTTGCTATGGACTATAATTGGACTAATGTCCAGCGAGTTTTTTTTATCCGAGTTTCTGGATGTAATGTGCAAGCTTTGACTTCAGATTCGAAGCCTTATTCTTGTGGATGAGCTTGGTCTTAGCCAGCTTGTCGAGCATCTTCTGCACGACGGGGTACTGCTTCTCGGCCTCTGCCTTGTCGGTCGTGGCGCGGAGCTTGCGGACAGCAGAACGCATAGCCTTACCATAGTAGCGGTTGTGGAGGCGGCGCTTCTGCTCCTGACGGATTCTCTTGAGTGATGACTTATGATTTGCCATTTCTTTTTTTAATTCTTTTTTTCGTTTAACTTTAGTAGTCCATAGCAGAGTCGAACTGCTCTTTAGAGTATGAAAATCTCTCGTCCTAACCGATAGACGAATGGACCGTGGGTGATGTAAATGGACTCACATAGATGCGCGAGAGCCGATTTGCGGGTGCAAAGGTACGGCAAAAATCAATACGCGCCAAACTTTTCGAGAAAAAATATTCTATATTATGTATTTTTCGTGCTTACGGAGCGTTCATTACGGCAATTTTCTCTATTTTTGTAGCTCTTAAAGCCATCCGCATGACAATTTCCCATGGAATAATCCTTCATTCCTTGCGCTATGGTGATGCGCAGATTATCGTGACCATCTTCACTGAGGAAGCTGGTACGGTTCCTTTCATCGTGCGACAGCCTCGGAATGGTCGGCGCGGCGTGAGAGCCAGCGCGTGGCAACCATTATCGTTGGTGGAGGTGGTCTGGGAGCCACGACCGAATGCGCGTCTGCAGAGGCCTAAAGAACTGACGCTTTGGCAGCCGTGGCATTCGTTGGCGTTCGAACCGGCGAAGACGGCCATGTGCTTGTTCATGGGCGAATTCCTCAGCTACGCCTTGCGAGTAGAGCAGGAGAATAAGGCGCTTTTCGATTTTATGCGGAACGGTTTGACCTGGTTCGATGAGAGTGAAGTCCACTACGCTAATTTCCACATCGTTTTTCTCTTGCATCTGACGCGTTTCCTGGGTTTCTTTCCAAATGTCGATGAGTGGCACGAGGGTTACTTTTTTGATTTGCAAGCAGCATCGTTCACGAACATTCAACCTCTACACAGACATTACTTAAATCCTGAGGAATCGGCTTTGGTGCCGAAATTCCTCAGGATGAATATTCGTTCGATGCAGGCGGTGGGCCTTAATGGCGCTTTGCGACGCCGTGCATTGGAGATTGTGACAGAGTTTTATCGGTTGCACGTTCCTGAGTTCCCCGAAATGAAGAGTTTGGGTGTGCTGGCCGAAGTCTTCCGTTAGAAAGTGATGGTGAAGGCAGGCGTGTCGCTCTCGCCTGTCTCAATGCCCGTGTCTTCAGGAGCTTCGTCGGCTTCCGCCTTATCTTGTATGCGCTTGAGTTCGTCCTTCTTGCGGTCAACGGTAGGCGTTGATTCGACCATTGATATGACGTCGTCGTTGTCGACATCGCGGTCGGAGAAGATGAAGATCTGTCGGCGAGGCTTAATCGGTTTGTTGTCGTCGCCTCCATAGTAGTTGACGCGGCGGTCGCGACGCTCTTCCTGCTCCTCTTCCATACGGATGCGCTCGTCCTCTTCTTCGCGAGTGAACTTGTTGCTGAGCTGTTCGTTCATCATTGGCACGTTCTGCAGGCCGAAACCCGAGGCAAGCAACGTGATCTTGACCTTTGTCCCGAGAGAGTCGTCGGTGCCTAAGCCCCATTTCACCTCAACTGTATCCTGATCGAACTTGCTCATGAACTCGTCGACCTCGCTCATCTCCTCCATCGTGAGTTGTTCGTTCTCGTTGTTGCGGCTGAAGGTGATGTAGAAGAGTACTTTCTTGGAGTTGAAGATATCATTGTTGTTCAGGAGTGGGCTGTGGAGAGCTTCCTGGAAAGCTTTGGTAACGCGGTTCTCGCCTTCGCCGAAACCTGTAGACATGATGGCGACGCCACCATCCTTGAGCACGGTCTTGACATCTTGGAAATCGAGGTTCATGATACCTCGCATAGTGATGATCTCAGCGATACTCTTGGCGGCGATGCTCAGTGTGTCGTCGGCCTTGGCAAAGCCATTGAGGACAGTGAGTTCGGGATAGATCTCACGCAGGCGTTCATTATTAATGACAAGAAGGGCGTCGACGTGCTTGGACATCTCCTCTACGCCATCGAGGGCTTGATCGATTTTCTTGTGCCCCTCGAAACGGAAGGGGATAGTGACGATGCCGACGGTGAGGATGTCAGCCTCGCGGGCACACTGGGCTACGATAGGCGCTGCGCCTGTTCCTGTTCCGCCGCCCATACCAGCGGTGATGAAGGCCATGCGCGTACCATCGTCGAAGAGCTGTTTGATCTGTTCGACCGAGTCGAGGGCAGCCTTGCGTCCTACCTCGGGGCGGTTGCCGGCACCGAGACCTTCTCCCATCTGCAACTTATTGGGAACGGGCGAATCGGCGAGGGCTTTGCTGTCGGTGTTGCAGAGCACGTAGGTAACATCGTGAATACCCTCATTGAACATGTGGGTGACGGCATTACCACCACCACCACCAACGCCAACGACTTTGATGATACTGGGATTGTTGACGGGCATGTGAAACTGAATGCCCCCTACTTCGTTGTTATAATCTTCAGGCATAGTAATTGTCTATTTGTCGGGTTGTGATGAATGGTCATTTGTCGTCTACGAGTCCTTCGGCAGCTTCCTTAACACCGCGCCAGAAACGGCCCCAAGCGCTGGGCTTCTTCGGCTCCTTCGGGGGCTCTGGATCAGCGGGTTCTGGGGTGTCTGGGGTGTCGGTCTCACCCGAACGAGGCGTGCGAACGGTGCCATCGCCACCGGCAGGTGTATTGCCGACGAAGGTGGGATCTTCCTTCTGTTTGCCTTCGAACAAGTCGGGCTCAACAGGCTTTTCGTCGGTGCATTCGTCGTCGCCACGACGTAGCATAGCCATCAACGTAGCAAGCGTGTTAGCTTGCGGGTCGAGCTTGAGGTTAGTCGTATAGTCGACCGAGGTCGGCATAATGCGTGTCTTGACTTTGTCGAAGTGGTGATAGGCTTCGAATGCTTTCTCGAGATGACGGATATTCGACGCGCCACCTGTGAAGATGATGCCAGAGAGGAGACGGTCGGCATAAACTTTCACCTGCTCCCATACGTTGTCAAGGATCTCTTGCTGGCGTGCCTCGATGATGGCTAGTAAACGGCGTTCGTCGATATGGCGGTCGTTGCTGATATTGATGGTTCGAGGTTCCTGTTGGTCGGTCTCCTCGGTGTAAGCCGAACCGTAAGTGCGCTTCAGGTTCTCGGCTTCTTCGTGTTCGATATGGAAGATGGAAGCTATGTCGTTGGTGATGTTGTTACCGCCGAGGGGCAGCACAACCAAGTGCCGCAGTATGTTCTTCTCGTAGATTGCCACTGTCGTCGTGTCAGCGCCGAAGTCGACAAGTGCGCAGCCAGAACGCTTCTCGGGGTCGGTGAGGAGATAGCCTGAGAGCAGCAGAGGTGAGATGAATACGCCTGCCATCTCGAGGTTGGCGCCTTGGAGGCAACGCTTGATGTTCTCTTGCAAGGTCTTTCGAGCAATGATGTTCTTGTAGAAACCTTCGATGCGATCTGCCATGATGCCTACGGGCTCATTGGTGAGATGGGCTCCTACGCGGAACTCCTGTGGCACGGTGTCGAGAATCTCGCAGCCAGGATAGACTTGGTTGAGGTTTTCGTCCTTCAGTCCTTCGATGATTTCCTCGCTGATGGCCACTTTCACGTCCAACTGGCGGCGCACGGTGTTAGGCACGGTGCGTAATGATTGTCCTGAGATGCCCACATACACTTGATTGACAAACACCTTCTGCCGTTCCTCTATGCGCTTGATGACAGCGGCGATGGCCTGAATGGTCTTGTCGATATTGTAGACAACTCCCTTGTGGATACTGTCGGGGGCCGTCTCCCGTTCGTAGCCCACCACTTGGAGGGTACCGTCGGGTCGTTTCTGCCCAATGATAGCACGGATGGCAGAAGAGCCAAGCTCGATGGCAACAATATTCTTCTCAACGCCCATAATGATTCCTTTATATTTTGATTATTACTTATTTTCGAGTGTTTTATCCTTTCAGTTTCGACGCGTGCAGATGACTTGGTCATCGTACTTCAGACTGATGGTTTTGTATTTGTTCCAGCCGACTTTGTCGAGGCCTTCGGTGTAGAACGTCTTCATGCGGCTGAGTTTGTCTTCGAGTCGGGATGTGTCGCCCAGGATGATAGTGTGGTTACCCACGCTTGGGGTGAGCTCGATATCACCTGCTTCGGTGATATAAACCTCTTGTACGCGGCCGTTCCAGAAAGAGTCGCGGCTGAGGGTTAAGGCCAAAGGCGTATACAGGGCTCCAGCTGTGGAGCGTTTGACGTGCCCTGTCATGACGATGAGGTCTATCACATGATGCCCGCGGGGCATCGTACCACCGCAATTATCGATATAGAAATCTTCGCCAGCAGCATTCAGCACGTGCATCACGGGAATGCGAGGCGTTACTTGAATGGTCACCTTGTCGTCGGCTGTTGCATAGCAAAGCGCTTTGTCGATATAGGGACTCACAACGAGTACCGATTCCAATTGTGCCAAGTCGATGTCCTTAAGAGCCTTGCCCTCAGGGAAGGCCTTCTTGCTCACCAAGAGTTCGCGGATCTCGTTCTCGTTAATGAAATTGGTGCCCTGTTCGTCGTTGACCACGATGTTAAGACCCTGGCAAGCGTGAACCTCCTCCGTACGGTTGAAGGTGGTCAGTGCGAAGACGAGGTAAGCGGCCACGCCGAGCAGGATAGAAACTTTCAGGAAGGTCTTGAACATGTAAGCGACGATTTTTATTGTAGGTGAGGGGATAATGTGACTTATTGTGCCGTCTCGGACATTTCTTCGACGATGGCTGCGATGCGATCGGCATAGTTATCCAGGTCGCCAGCTCCCAACGTGATGAGAACGTCAAAGGCAGTCTCGCGGACAACGTCCAGTACCTCGTCCTTGCTAATCAGGCGATGGGCTGTGCCAGGACGGAGGTTGTCGAGGATGAGTTGACTGGTGACGCCAGGGATTGGAGCCTCGCGGGCAGGATAGATTTCGGTGAGGATGACTTCATCAAGCTGCGAGAGCGCATCAGCGAACTCGCGATAGAAGTCACGGGTACGTGTGTAGAGGTGTGGTTGGAAAATGCCAACGATGCGCTTGCCAGGATAGACCTCTCGAATACTCTCGATACTCTTGCGAATTTCCTCGGGGTGGTGAGCATAGTCGCTCAGATAGGCTTTTCGTGCATTCTTTACGTGGAAATCGAAGCGACGGTCGACGCCTCTGAAGGAGGCCATACCACGACGAATCTCGTCGGCCGTGACGCCGGCAATCTGAGCGAGAGCCATGGCTGCGATGCCGTTCTCGATGTTAACTCCCACGGGCACTCCAAGACGGATGTCGGCAATATTGCCGAGCGGAGAGATTAGGTCGAAGCAAATCTCGCCACCGCCGATGCGTAGGTTTTCTGCATGGAAGTCGCCTTCATCGCGCGAATAGGTATAGGTGGTCACACCATCGGGCGTGTTTGGTTGCATCTTCAGTCCCGTGTGCAGAATCAGATATCCATTTTTCTGGATGAGTTCTGTATAATGACGGAAACTCTCGAGATAAGCCTGCTCAGTGCCATAGATGTCGAGATGATCGGGGTCGGTGGCCGTGATGACGGTGGCAAAGGGTGCAAGCCAATGGAACGAGCGGTCGAACTCGTCAGCTTCGATGACCACATAATCACTTTCGGGCGCGAGTATGTAGTTGGTCCCGTAATTCTTGGTAATACCGCCGAGGAAGGCATTGCAGTCGACGTGACTCTGATGGAGCAGATGGGCGGTCATGCTGCTGGTGGTCGTCTTGCCATGAGTGCCTGCCACACAGAGACCACGGTGGGTATGGGTGAGGGTGCCGAGGACTTGTGCACGTTTCTGGATATCAAAATGGTGGGCAAGGAAGTATTGCAACTCGGCGTGCTCGGCAGGAATGGCGGGTGTGTAGACGACTAGGGTTGTGGTCTCATCGAGACAAGCTTCGGGAATCAAGTCTACGCGCTCTTCGTAGTGGATGAGGGCGCCTTCGTGTTCCAGTTCTCGAGTGAGGGGGGTTGGCGTCTTGTCATAACCGGCAACGACGAGACCGCGCTGGAGATAGTAGCGTGCAATGGCGCTCATTCCAATGCCTCCGATGCCGATGAAGTAGACTGCTTTGAACATATTTGTGTTGATGCGTTATCAGTTATTTTTCAGTTAGCTTGATGACCTCTTTAGCGATGATGTTGGCCGAGTCTGGCAGGCCCATAGCCTTAGCGTTCTCTGCAAGTTGCTTCAGCATGGCGGTGTCCTTGGCCGTTGTGATGGCGAGCGGTAACAGTTGTTCCTTGGCATCGGCATCGCGAACGTAAAGGGCCGCGCCGCGATCGACGAGTGCCATCGCATTCTTTGTCTGATGGTCTTCGGCTACATTAGGCGAGGGGACAAGGATGGAGGGCTTGCCAAGCAGGCACAGCTCTGAGATACTGCTGGCTCCGGCACGGCTGATGACGAGATCCGCCGCGCGGTAGGCTTCGTCCATGTGGTTGATGAAGTCAGTCACTTTCAGATTAGCGGGACAACCCTGTTCTGAAAGCCGCTTCTTGATATCCTCGAAATAGTAGCCGCCAGTCTGCCAGACAATCTGTACACGGCTTTCGCTAATCAGATTCAGATGCTGGAGGACGCTCTCGTTGATCGTTCGTGCGCCAAGGCTGCCGCCGACGATGAGAATGACCGGGCGAATGGGATCAAAGCCTAATTTGGCGATGGCTTCGGCTCGGCTGAGCTTGCACTCAAGCAAAGTCTGGCGGACGGGATTGCCTGTGAGCATGATTTTCTCCGCAGGGAAGAAACGCTCCATTCCTTCGTAAGCCACGCAGATTTTCTTGGCGGACTTCGCCAACAGTTTATTGGTCACGCCTGCATAAGAGTTCTGTTCTTGAATCAGTGTGGGAACGCCCATCTTCGCGGCCATATTGAGTGTGGGACCGCTGGCATAACCGCCCACGCCAACAGCCACATCCGGTTGGAAGTCTTTAATGATGCGCCGAGCCATACGGCGACTCTTCATCAGTTTCCACAGCACACTGATGTTCTTGAGTAAGTGCTTGCGATCGAAGCCTGCTACGGGGAGCCCTTTTATTTCGTAGCCCGCAGCGGGAACGCGCTGCATCTCCATACGGTTCTCGGCTCCAACGAAGAGAATGTCAGCCTCTGGACACAGGCTTTTGATGGCGTTGGCAATGCTCAGGGCAGGGAAGATGTGGCCGCCCGTTCCACCGCCACTTATAATGACTTTAAGAGGTTTTTCCATGCAAACTTCTGAAATTTTGTGCAAATATAGTAATAATTATCGTTCGATGAGTGTTTTGTGACGTTTTTTTCTTTGAAAAAAAGGTTTCGTCTACATCTATGCCTCTTTGGAGAGTGATTTTGCGTTCTCATCGGATGTCACCATCGCTGCTGAGCGGCTGATAGAGAGCATCATCCCAATGTAGGCGCAATTCACCATAATCGACGAACCGCCTCGGCTGACAAGTGGCAAGGGTTGACCGGTCACGGGGAAGATGCCGACAGCTACCATCATGTTGATTAATGCTTGCGTGACGATGAGTAATGCCAACCCCATGATAAGGAACGCGGGGAAATTCTTCACGCATCGTCCAGCGATACGCGCCGCTCGATAGAGTAGGGTTATGTAGAGCAAAAGTACAAAGATTCCTCCAGCGAGTCCCAGTTCTTCGATGATGATAGCATAGATAAAATCAGAATAGGCTTGTGGCAGGAAGTCGCGCACCTCAGAGTTCCCAGGTCCGCGGCCGATAACATTGCAGGTAGCGATGGCGATATGCGATTGCACAATCTGAGGATTTGTGCTGAGGTCGAAGCTGTCGGGGTTGGCGGCGAACTCGCTGTGGTTGCGCACGCGGTGTGCCCATGTGGGCAGGCGCTTGAGAACGGGTACTTGCTCCAACTGGGCCAGGGTGTCGTCGGGGGTGAAACGTAGAACGGAATAACCCAATGAGCCCGCTATGGCCAGCAAACCGATGAGCGCGCCCAACTGCTTCCAGGGCACCTGACCCACAAACATCATCATCAGAACGACCATGAAGGTTAGAGCTGCTGTCGATAAGTTCTCTGAGACAATCAGGCCGCAGATGACTAGAGCGAATCCCATAATCCATTTGAAGGCTTTGGTTGTTGCGCCGTGTTCATCGCGCATGACACTGAGGATCCAAGCCACGACGACGACCAAAGAGCCCTTGGCAATCTCAGAAGGTTGAAACGAAATACCGCCGATGGACATCCAGCGGTTTGTGTCGTTCAGACTGCCCGAGAAGAACACCGCTATCAGAAGAATGACACTGAGCACAGGTCCCACAACTACTATCCAGCCAAAATAGTTGCAAGGGATGCGATGGATGACCCACGCCACTCCTACACCGATGAGCAGATAGATGCTGTGCATCAGTACAGGACTCCAGTAGGCTCCCTTCTCAAAAGTCATGTTGCTCGAAGCACTGTACACTTCGAGGATGGAGATGATACACAAGAAGAAGAGTACCATCCACAACACTTTGTCGCCTTCGAAGAGGCTGCTGAAATTGAAGGACTTGTCGCTAAGTTTCATTGTGGTTCAACGGATTAGAGGGAACGGGCAAGCTGTTTGAACTGTTCGCCGCGATCTTCCATGTTCTTAAAAAGGTCAAAGCTGGCGCAACAAGGTGAAAGGAGAACCGTGTCGCCGGGCACAGCCATACGGTAGCAGGCATCGACGCAATCTTTCATCGAGTGGGTCTCGGCGACAGGGATGCCGAGAGGGTCGAAGAAGTTGTGCAACTTTCGGTTGTCGACACCGAGATAGACGAGACCTTTGCATTTTTTGATGACAAGGTCTTTGATTTGTTCGTAGTCGTTTCCTTTGTCAAGACCACCCAAAATGAGAATAGTCGGTTGAGTCATGCTCTCAAGAGCATACCAGCACGCATCGACATTAGTAGCTTTGGAGTCATTGATAAAGGTCACGCCATGCACTTTGCAGACGAACTCCAATCGATGCTCTACGCCTTCGAAGTCGCTGAGGCTCTCTCGGATGATGTCGTTGGAAATACCGCTAAGGTCTGCTGTGATGCCTGCAGCTAAGGAGTTATACATATTATGCTTGCCTGATAATGCCAACTCTTCCTGCTCCATGTTGAAGGGCGTCGGACGTTCGATGACGTATTCGCCATCTGCGATATATCCGATCATACCTTCTTTCTTGAGGATGCTGAAGGGGCACATGCGGCTTTCGATGTGGTACTTTTCCAATTCATGGCTGATGACGGGGTCATCGTTCCAGAACACGAAGGCGTCATCCTTGGTCTGGTTCTGCAGAATACGCATCTTGGCATCGGTGTAGTTCTGCATCGAATTGTCGTAGCGATCGAGGTGATCGGGTGTGATGTTGAGCAGTACTGCTATATTGGCACGGAAGTCGTACATATTATCGAGTTGGAAACTGGACAATTCAATGACATAGTAGGCATGAGGGTCCTCAGCCACCTGAAGGGCTAGGCTTCGGCCTATGTTCCCAGCGAGGCCTACGTCATAACCCGCTTTCTTGAAGATATGATAGATGAGGCTTGTTGTGGTTGTCTTGCCGTTCGAGCCCGTGATGCAGATCATCTTAGAATCTGTATAGCGTCCTGCAAATTCTATTTCACTGATGATTGGGATGCCAGCGGCAATCACCTTCTTCACCATTGGAGCCTTGTCAGGTATGCCAGGACTCTTGATGATTTCATTGGCATTCAGAACGAGGTCCTCGGTGTGATGACCTTCTTCCCACATAATGCCGCGGCTGTCAAGCATCTCTTTGTAATGGGGCTTAATCTGCCCCATATCTGTAACGAACACATCAAAACCTTGCTTCTTGGCTAGGACTGCAGCACCTACGCCGCTTTCAGCGGCTCCTAATATGACGATTCTTTTCATCTCTTTATGATTCGTTTATGAACGTTTCGCTCTTTCACTTTTCACTTCTCAATTACCTAATCTTCAGCGTGACGATTGCTAAGGCGCACATCATGATGGTCACAATCCAGAAGCGGGTTGTGATTTTCGACTCCAACCAACATCCCTTCGGCCAATTGAAGATGATACGCAGGTCGGGTGCAAGTTGATCTGGCTTCACGCGGAAAGCGTCATGGATAGGTGCACGTTTGAATACACGAAGTTTTAGTCCCTTTCGGTTGCCATAACGGGCATAGTTGGTTTGGGCCAATACGCTTACGCTCTCGATGAAGAAGATGAAACAAATGAGAGGCAACAGCAGTTCCTTGTGGATGATGATGGCTGTTACAGCGATGATGCCGCCGATAGCCAACGAACCTGTGTCGCCCATAAAAACTTGTGCTGGATAAGCGTTGTACCACAGGAAGCCAATCAGCGCACCTACGAAGGCCATCAAGAAGACGACAAGCTCTTCTGAACCGGGTATATACATAATGTTCAGATAGGCTGCAAACTGAAGGTGCGATGACACATAAGCCAGAATGGCCAAGGCAAAGCACATGATAGCTGAGTTACCAGCGCACATTCCATCCATTCCATCATTCATATTCGCGCCATTCGACACGGCCATGACGATGAAGATAGTCACCAATACGAACAGCCCCCAGCCGGCTGCTCCTTTGTACTTGCCGAGCCACGAGCAGGCTTCGGTATAGCTGAGGTTGTTGTTTTTCACGAAGGGAATGGTCGTAAGCGTGCTCTTTACGGGTTCACTCTTGTGTACGATTTCCAAACCATTCTCCTTCTCGGTACTTACGTTCTCACGGATGACTGCATCTGGACTAAGCCAAAGCACGAGGCCAACTACAAGTCCCAGTACGGCCTGGCCGGCCAACTTGACGATAGGTCTGATGCCGTCCTTACTCTTGTGCATTTTTGTATAGTCGTCAAGGAATCCAAGGAGCCCCAACCATAATGTCGTACCGAGCATCAACAGCATGTATATGTTGCGCAGACGACCGAAGAGTAGGGCGGGGACGACTGTGGCCACAATAATGATAATGCCGCCCATCGTGGGAACACCTTTCTTCTCGACACCATAGGGGTCGATACTGGCATCGCGCTGCTCCTCGCTATAGTTGCGGCGTTTCATCCATTTGATAAACCACTCGCCAAACCAAGCAGAGATGATAAGCGACAGCACCAACGTGAGCAGGGCGCGGAAGGAGATATAACTCCACATGTGTGAGCCGGGTATGCCGAACTCGCCAAGGTAGCGGAAGAGGTAGTAGAGCATCTTATTAGATTTTACTGATTAATATCGAAATACCATAATGTCGAAATAACGAGATGTCGTAATATCGATAATGCCTTCACGCTTGAATGCCAAAAGCTTCGCGGACGACCTCATGGTCATCGAAATGATGCTTCACGCCGCAGACTTCCTGATAGTCTTCGTGCCCTTTGCCGGCAATAAGGATGACGTCGCCAGGCTGTGCCATCATGCAGGCCGTGCGAATGGCTTCGCGTCGATCTACGATGCTCAGCACCTTACGCTTGTCCTCGGCCGTTGTGATGCCAGCTAACATGTCATCGATGATGGCTTGAGGCTCCTCGAAGCGTGGATTGTCGGAGGTGATGATGACGCGGTCAGAGGCGCGAACGGCAGACTGAGCCATCAACGGCCGCTTGCCTTTGTCGCGATTGCCACCAGCGCCACAGACGGTAATGCACTGACCTGGTTTCTTCAGGATTTCATTAATTGTGGTGAGCACATTGTCCAGCGCATCGGGCGTGTGGGCATAGTCTACGATGGCCGTGACGCCTTCGCGCGAACGGATGGTCTCGAAACGACCGTTTACGGGGCGCAGGGTGCTAAGGGCAACGAGGACGTCTTCGGGTTGTTTGCCAAGGCAGATGGCTGCTCCGTAAACGGCCAATAAGTTCGAAACGTTGAAACGTCCGATAAACTGTACGCAGACTTCGCGACCGCAGATGTCAAGGGTCATTCCCTCAAAGCTCTCCTCCAGAATGCGGGCGCGGAAATCGGCCATGGTGCGCAGTGAATAAGTCTTTACTTCAGCCTTCGTGTTCTGAGTCATGAAAAGCCCGTTCTTGTCATCGGCATTTGTGACGACGAAAGCACCTTTAGGCAGCAGGTCGAAGAATCCTTTCTTGGCATCGCGGTAGGCTTCGAAGGTCTTGTGATAATCCAAATGATCACGCGTGAGGTTGGTGAAGAGACCTCCCTTGAATTTCAATCCTCCTATACGCCGTTGGGCTACGCTGTGTGAACTGACCTCCATGAACGCAAAGCGGCAACCCTCGTCTGCCATCTGGCCCAATAGGCGGTTGAGGGTGATGGGGTCGGGCGTCGTATGTTCCGTAGGAATGGCTTTGTCGTCAATGTAGTTGCACACTGTCGACACCAGACCACATTTATATCCGAAGATGCGGAACATCTTAAACAAAAGTGTGGCAATCGTCGTCTTGCCGTTGGTGCCCGTGACTCCGATTAGGTCGAGTTTCTCTGTCGGATCGCCGAAGAAATGGTGGGCAAGCGGTCCCACGGCTCCTTCGCTGTCAGCCACTTGTACATACGTCACGCCCTCTGCGAATGATTCTGGTAGAGTCTGACAGACGATGGTCCGGGCGCCCAACTCGATGGCTTTGGGGATGAAAGTATGACCGTCTACCTGTGTGCCAGGAACGGCAATGAAAAGTGCATCGGGCTGAATGCGACGCGAATCAATTTGGATGTCAGTAACATCGATGTCCGTGCTGCCCGTCACATGGATAGGCTGAACGGCTTTGAGGAGTTCGGATAGTAACATATCGATCGTTTTTTTGTTTATTCGTTTTTAATCTTGAGTTCCAAGGTGATAGTCTGTCCATCGACAGCTGCACTGCCAGCTGGTAGGCTCTGACTGTGAACCTTGCCCTGCCCGTGTAGCTTCACACGGAGCCCCTGCTGTTCTAGCAGACTGACGGCGTCGCGGGCGCCAAGGCCCTGAACATTGGGTATCTTTCCTTTCTCTATTTCAGGGATAGGCGTGGGTTCGGGAGCCTCGAAGATAGATGTGCTATCAGCCGCAGCGCTGGCTGGACGAAGTACGCCTTTAGCCATCACGAACTGGGCGATTTCGCTGAACACGGGACCTGCTTGTCCACCGCCAGAGGCAGGCAGACCGCTTTTCTTGATGCAGACGACGCATGAGTATTTGGGAGCCTCACTCGGATAGAAACCGGCGAAGCTGACCATATAGCGGGCCGGGGAACTGTGGTAGCTGCCATGCTCATCGGCAATCTGTGCTGTACCCGTCTTGCCGCACACTTTGAACTGCTTGCAGCCCGCTTTCTTGCCGAGGCCCGTCGGGTCGTTGACCACACGTTCCAAGATATCATGGATATCCTTCAGTGTGCTGGGTTTGCAGATGCGCTCCTTTACCGTTACTACGGGGAACTCTTTCAACGTGATGCCGTCACGCTGAATTTCGCGCACGAAACGGGGCTGTACCATGCGTCCATTGTTGGCGATGGCATTATAGAACATTACCGTGTAGATGGGAGGAATCTGTGTCTCGTAACCGATGCTCATCCAGGGCAGGGCGGTCTTGCTCCAGTTGCTGCCATCGGGTTTCGGACGTCTGACGTATGGCTTGCCTGCACCGGGGAACGGCAGATCTACGGGGACACCCACGCCCTCGCGGTAGAGACCGTCCACGTAACGCTCGGGATGGTCGTGGTAGTGCTCATCGATGATGCGGCTGACACCCACGTTCGACGAGAACATCAGGCACTCATCGACCGAAATCTTACGCCCGTAGCCGCCTTTGCGCCAGTTGTGGTCTTTCATTACGCGTCCATGCATCAGCCATTGGCCATTGCCCACGTCGACGCCGTCGGCACGTGTCACCATGCCGTCTTCCAGAGCGACCATCATCGAAGCAGTCTTGAATGTCGATCCGGGTTCCCAGAGGTCAGTGATGGCATTGTTCTTCACTTCGGCATAGACGCCTGGAGCAATGCGTGTCAGGTTTACGATAGCCTTAACATCGCCCGTCTGTACTTCCATCAGCACGACGACGCCTATCTCGGCATTGATTTCCTTCAGTTTGCGTTCCAGAATCTTCTCCGCTGCATCTTGCATACCTACGTCGATAGTCGTGATTAGGTCGAGACCATTCACGGGTTCTACGTCGGTCTTGTCCATCCACTGGCGGCGCACCTTCTCGCGGTGCATCTTACCGTTGATACCGCGGAGGATGCTGTCGTAGGCAAGCTCCAGACCGTTGCGGGCTGAGTCGTTGCTTGTCATCAACGAACCCAACGTGCGGTTGGCCATACTGCCGTAAGGCTTCTGTCGCTGAGGAATCTCTTCGGCATAGAAACCTGTCTTGATGCGCCCGTGATGAACGTATGGCAACTTCAAGAACTCTTTGTATTTGATGTACGACACATTGTGTCTGATTGCCAGGTTGCGCCGTCCGCGGCTCTTGCCGTCAAGCAACTTGGCCCGAAAGTCTGCAGCCGATAGGTCGGGGAACAACTCGTGTAGGCCTAAGCAGAGGCTATCCAAGTCTGCCTTGAAGGTACTGTCGCGCCATACGCGTAGTTTCTCCTCGGCAACGGGGTCATTGGGGTCCTTCACGACAAAGTCTGCTCGGAGTGTGTACACCGGCATCGAACCTACCATCAACTGCCCGTCGGCTGAATAGATATTTCCGCGGATGGCTGGGATGTCTTTTTGCTGCGAGGCCATGCGCTTGCGCACCGTCTCCCAATAACTGTCGCGCACCAGCATCTCATAGATGGCTTTGCCTACAATAGCTGTGCCCACCAACGTCAACACGATGATGATAAACAGGTAGCGTGGAATGGTTCGTTTATTGTCGAAGTTCATATATCAGATACACAAGATGATTCGATGTCCTTATTTTTCTCTCACGATGACGAACGGTGGTTCTTTGGCTGCAACGAGGGTGCTGTCGCCCATGCTCTTCAGCCTGCGTTCCAAGCTGCTTTGGCGTGTCCGTATAGTCAGTTCAGCATATTGTGTCAAGGCGTAGTTCTTTTTCTCGAGTAGTTCTTTACGCAGGTTCTCTTCCTCGATGATCTCCTGTTGTGCACCATAGCGATTGCTGATGTAGGCAATGGCAAGCACCACCAGGAAGAGGATAAACCAGATCTGCCGGCGCAGAAAACCGCCAATGAGGTAGTCGCCGCCTAAAATCTCGCGCAGCGACAACTGAGGCATATCTTCCGACGAGAAGCGACGCCAAGCCGAACGGCTTGTCGACGGCTCCACAGTCTCCGAAATGTCAGCATCGTCCTCCCCTGTGTTCTCCTCATCGGCGACCACAGCAAACGCAATCTCCGAATCTTCGGGCACACCTGTCTCGATCTCGAAGGGTACCTCGTCGGTTGCGTCGAGGCGTACATCCTCGTTCAAGCCTTCTTCAGCTTTACGTTTCATGCTATTTTCACTTTTACCTTTATAATATTACGCGCGCAGGTGGTTTCTACTCCTTACACATTCCACCTCGCGTTGCTAATTGATGTCTTGGCCCTTGTCCGTGCAGTGGGCTCTTCTGATTAGGCCTTTGGTTTAACCTATTTTCTCGGCGATGCGTAGACGTGCACTACGGCTTCTGGGGTTCGTCTCCATTTCCTCGGGAGTTGGTGTGATAGCTTTGTCCACTGCCCGCATGGGAGCTTTCGTGCGGCCGTAAAGGTCGCTTTCCACTTCGCCATTGATGTTGCCAGCGCGCATCATGTTCTTGACGATGCGGTCCTCAAGGGAGTGATAGGAGATGACCACCAATCGTCCCCCGGGGCGTAGCAATTCTATGGCCGACGTGAGCATCTCTTCGAGGGCGCTCATCTCACCGTTGACTTCGATGCGGAGGGCTTGGAAGGCGCGAGCAAGGTCTTTGCGCTCGTGGTCGTGTCCCAAAAGGGGAATCAGCAGCTCTGCCAGTTGGCTCGTTGTCTCAATGGGAGCCTCGGAGCGGACTTTTGTAATGGCCGATGATATGCGTCCTGCCTGCCTCAGTTCGCCATAAAGGCGGAAGATAGAGGTTAACTGCTCACGTGTGTAAGTGTTCAGTACATCGGCAGCTGTCAGCTGTGCCTGTTGGTTCATCCGCATGTCAAGGGGTGCTTCAGAGCGGAAGCTGAACCCTCGTTGTGGCGTGTCGAAATGGTGGCTGCTGACGCCAAGGTCGGCTAACAAACCATCAATGGCTTCAACGCCATAGTAGCGCATCCAGTTCTTCAAGTAGCGAAAGTTGGAGTGGATAGGTGTCCATCGAGGGTCGTCTTCTACTCGACTGATTGCATCAGCGTCCTGATCGAAACTGAATAACCGTCCACCGCCATCAAGGTGCTTCAGAATCTCGCGGCTATGACCGCCACCGCCCAAGGTAACATCCACATACGTACCCTCAGGCCGAATAGCTAAGCCCTCCACTGAAGGCGTCAGGAGCACGGGAATGTGATATGTCTCGGGGTTCATGCCGCAAAAGTACATAGAAATCCCGAACCGGCCAAGCATTCTTAGAAAAACTTTCAAAAATTTTTTATAAGATGCTATCTTACTGCATTATCAAGTGTTAAAGTGTTACTTTAACTTGAACCTGTTCAAACGCGTCAACTTGTAATCAAACGGTTACAATTGCATGCTAACGAAGTACCGAAATTCCGCAAAGATAAATACCTGCTATTCCGAAATCCCGTTACTCCGCTGCGACATGTCAATGTTGATATTTGTTCTGAAGGATGCGTTCGCCCGGCGCCACATCTTCCGTTACCCAGATGTTACCGCCTATCACCGCACCACGTCCAATGGTAATGCGTCCTAAGATGGTGGAATTCGCATAGACGATGACACCGTCCTCGAGGATGGGATGGCGAGGTATGCCCTTGATGGGATTGCCATCGTCGTCTACAGGGAAACTCTTTGCACCGAGTGTCACGCCTTGGTACAATTTCACGTTGTTTCCGATAATACAGGTGGCACCTACGACGACACCTGTTCCATGGTCGATGGTGAAGTGATGCCCGATTGTAGCTGCTGGGTGGATATCAATGCCCGTCTCGGAGTGTGCCATCTCGGTGATGATGCGAGGGATGAGCGGAACACCTAACTGCAATAGTTCGTGGGCGATACGATAGTTGGTGATGGCTTTGATGACAGGGTAGCAGGAGATGACTTCGCCGTAAGTTTCGGCGGCTGGGTCGCCGAGATATGTTGCTTCGACATCGGTGGCCAATGTCTGACGTAGCGATGGCAGTTTGCTCACGAACTGACGTGCCAGTTCCGAGGCTTTATGCTTGCGTGTGTCTTGTGCCGAGACATAACTCTGGCCGTAGGCTTCTACCTCGCTCCATCCTGTGGCGAAGCAAAGTCCAGCCTGTATCTGTTCACATAGCAAACCGTAGAGCTGCTCCAGTGCCACCCCGATGTGAAACACCAGATTCTGTTCGTTCACATTGCTTTTACCATAGAATCCTGGGAACAGGATACTGCGGCAAAGGTCCATCGCTTCCGCCAATGCGGGTTGTGAGGGCAGAGGGTCGCCATCGCGGTGTTCATGGAAGAGGCCGCACAGCGACTTCGCGCTGGCCAGCTCTTTAGCAATCGTTGTCAGAAGGGTTTGTGTAGAACGTCTCATAGTGCTATCCTTGTCTTTTCAACTGCAAAGGTATGAATAATAACCGATATATCGTCTCTATTGCCAAATTTATTGATGAAATCGCCGCTTTTTGCATTTTTATAGTCCCTATTGGGATAGTGAATGCTCTGACTTTTCCTTGTCGAAACATGTTTCAAACCATTGGCGTAATGGCTTTTCAGCGTCAATCATCTGTCGCAATTGCTCTAAACGCTCGGCGTTAGGTGAATGGTCAAACCATAGGTGGAGATAACCGCCCCGACCGTATTTCTCGCGTAGGTGCGCTAACATGCGTTCATAGTGCTGCTCGCGACTTAGTTCGGGATAGTGGTCAAGACCATATTGGATAGTGCGTTCAATGATGGTTGCGGGTTCGATGAAGCGGTCGGCCTCAGCAACAATACGACCATAGATAGAGCGCGGAGCGTGGTCGGCTGAGGCGCGATGGTCTTCTGCCGCTTCCGCCATCACCTCTATCTGCTCATCGGTGAACCATTCCCGTAGGTTTCTGTCATTGCGGATGATTTGAGCCGATACTTCATGGTGGTGCTCTCGTCCTGCGCAGAGGCCCGTGTCGTGGTAGGCAGCGATAGCATAGACCATATCGATGTTCACGTCCAGCGTCTTTGCCAGTTCCAGGCTCTGATCAATCACCATATGTGCATGGTCGCGCCGATGTGCTTTGTCGAAATGATCATATTGCGGCAGAATCTCCCGCTCGATGTAGTCTCTAAGAGCCTTGTTCATTTCTGTTTTCTAGATATTCTAGAGCCTCTAGATTCTCTAGATATTCTAGTTCCTCTCTAAGAATCTTAGTTCTCGTTCCAGCATCTCCAGCCTCGGCATTGCGGCACCTACGTGGCGAGCTTCTGCTATCGGTCGAGTGTAGATATACTCGATTTCCATGGGTCGACCGAAGTCGTAGTCGAGGCGCATGCTCGGCGAGTAGGGGACCATGGCGTCAGTTGTCTCCATCATCTTTTGGGCGAATGACTCGTCCAACCCTGTTATGCCGAGGGCGTTGGCCGCATTTATCACTTCCATCATCTGTTCGTAGATGAGCTGTCGAGTGGCGGGACAGGACAACAGCTGGTCGGTCTGTGTGTGAAGCGCTACAGTCATTCCGTTGAATGGCATATTCCATACGGCTTTCTTCCAGCGGGCTTCTGCATATTCAACTTCGTGAGCATCGATGCCAGATTCGATGAAATCGGACAAAATTGCATCTATTCTCTTCTTGTCGGGGCATGAGTAGTTGCCGAGGTTAATGCTGCCATAGCATTGGTGGCGGATATGTCCAGGTTCGGTCTTGGCTGAGCAAATGAAAGCGAGACCTGCAGCGAGCCATAATCCTGGGAACCATGACTGCACATCGGCCTCTAGCCCAATACCATTCTGGATAAGGACGACCACCGTATCAGCTTTCAGCAACGGAGGCAATAGGGTGCGTAGCAGGTGCTGGTTGGTCGACTTCAGCCCGACCAACACGACATCTGCCTTGGGCATCGCATGGGTGTCGGAGTATACTTGCACGCTAGGCAACATGAAATCTCCATCGCATGAACTGACCTTCAGCCCATGCTGACGGACGTAGTCGTAGTCGCTGTGCAGTAGGAAGTGTACGTCATGTCCCGCGCGTGCCAATTTCGTTCCATAGTAACCGCCGATGGCTCCTGTGCCGACGACGGCGTATGTGAGTTTGTCCATTGCTGTACGAAGATCTTTACCTACATTCTGTCCATGGCCTGCTTCAGGTCGGCGATGATGTCGTCGACGTTCTCCAGACCTACGCTCAGACGGATGAGATCGGGCGCTACGCCTGCCTCGAGCAATTGTTCGTCAGAGAGCTGACGGTGGGTGTGGCTGGCGGGATGGAGAACACAGGTTCTTGCATCGGCTACGTGCGTTACAATCGATACGAAGTCCAAGTTGTCCATGAAGCGGATGGCATCTTCGCGCGTACCCTTCAGCCCGAAAGCGATAACGCCGCAGGAGCCGTTAGGCAGGTATTTCTGTGCCAATGCATAGTATTTGTTGGAGGGCAGTCCACAGTAGTTTACCCAAGCCACGCGTGGGTTGGCTTCCAGCCATTCGGCTACGCGCTGGGCGTTCTCGCAGTGGCGAGGCATACGCAGGTGCAGCGTCTCAAGGCCGAGGTTCAGCAGGAAACTGTTCTGCGGTGAGGGGATGGAGCCTAAGTCGCGCATCAGTTGCGAGACCAATTTCGTTGCGTAAGCTTTCTTGCCGAAAGCCTTTGTGTAAGTAAGGCCATGATAGCTCTCGTCGGGTGTGCAGAGGCCGGGGTACTTGTCAGCGTAGGCATCCCAGTCGAAGTTGCCGCTGTCCACGATGGCACCGCCTACTTGCGTAGCATGTCCGTCCATATACTTCGTCGTGGAGTGTGTCACGATGTCGCAGCCCCACTCAAACGGGCGGCAGTTGATAGGCGTGGCGAACGTATTGTCTACAATGAGGGGAACGCCATGTTCATGTGCGATGCGGGCGAAGCGCTCGATATCGAATACGTTACCACCTGGGTTGGAGATGGTCTCGCCGAACAGGCACTTCGTATTAGGGCGGAAAGCAGCATGGATGCGCTCGTCGTCCCAATCAGGGTCTACGAACGTACATTCGATGCCTAACTTCTTCATCGTCACGCCGAAGAGATTGAACGTGCCACCATAGATGGTGTTTGAGGTTACAAAGTGATCGCCTGCCTGGCAGATATTGAATACGGCGTAGAAGTTAGCTGCCTGTCCCGACGAAGTCAGTACGCAGCCTACTCCGCCTTCGAGGGCGTTGATCTTTGCTGCCACCGCGTCGTTAGTGGGATTCTGCAGGCGTGTATAGAAATAGCCCTCATCCTTGAGGTCGAAGAGACGGGCCATCTGCTCGCTTGTGTCATACTTGAATGTCGTGCTCTGATAGATAGGCAGTTGTTGAGGCTCGCCCTTCGTGGGATGCCAACCGCCATGAATACACAGTGTCTCTAAGTTCTTTTTCATTGTATTCCTTTTTTAAACGATGCAAAGGTACGCATTATTTTTTAACGCGCAATGAATTTATATGATTTTTGGCTCTCATCTATACAACGAAGCCCCACAGCATCTGCTGCAGGGCTTCCATGATTATTGATGAGTAGGTAATTGCTTACTTGCTCCAGTCCTCGTTCCAGACGTTGTAGTCGGAAGATCCGCGCTGACCTTTGACCTCAACATCACCGGCCTCGATTTCACCGTCACCAATTGTTATGTCGGGACTATTAGCAATTAGAGTCTGCAATTCAATGAACTGCTCTTCTAAAACAGGTCTGATATATGTCTTTTTCATTTGTTCGTCATTTTAATGTTCACACTACTTTATTTCACCAACATCTTCTTGCCGCCAACGACATAGATGCCCTTCTGCATCTTCTCGACACGCTGACCGGCGAGATTGTAAATTTCAGCATTTTTGTCTGCGTTCATGCTGTCAATGCCCGTCACGATACCACCGAAGTTGAAGCTCAGTGCTTTGACATCGCTGCCTGTGCTTTCGACTACGCTTGCGGGGAGCAGGGCCTTGCCAGCCTTCACCGTTCCTGCTTTAACCTTTACAAATGTATTTCCGCTAAGGCCGTAATACTGATTGGCCTCAATAGATGTAGCCACGGTAATGGCAACAAGTCTATTGGTGCTGCTGATGTCAACACCTTCCGTCGCAGAAGTCAAGGTAATCTCATCTTCAGCCGTTCCCTTTAGCAATACACCCGTGCCAGCGGCCACAGCTCCCTTAATTTGTTCAAAGTTGATAGAAGTTCCCTCAACGCCTGTCACCTGCCAAGCTGTATAGCCATTAGCATTCGTGAAGTCGAGCGCCTGAGTGCTGGAGAACGTAGCATAACCTTCGCCGTTCAGAGTAACAGTGATAGCAGGAGTCGTAACTGTTGTGCAATAGTCAGAGTAGCTAGCAGGGGCTGCTTGGATATAGTTAATAACAACTGATGAAAGGTATCCAGCACCAGTACCATTGGTAAGGACAAAGAAATCGCAATTATTTTCTGAACAATCAAAAGTATACACAGATCCACTAACAGTAGCTGTTACAGAAGAACCAGATGTGGGATTGGCAGATGAACCTACTTTAACAGTAAAGTTTTTGTTGCTATCCGCAGCTGCGTATGTAATTACAATGCTCTGAATATTGCTTAAAGCATCTTGATTATACATAGTACCAGTACCAGCGGTGTTTCCTGCTGCACGCCATTGTAGTACATTAGAAGTATTTTTATAAACCTGAGTTATGTTAAATGTAGTTCCGTTCAATTCGTAATCTTTTGAGGCAGCATATGAGGATGGTATATTTTCCGTATTTGCATTAATTGTCATTGAGGTGAGCTGTTCTGTACCTTCTATCATTGATGCAAAAACAGCATAGTAGCTCACATCTTTCGTACCCATCTTAGCTGTAGTTACCATTTCTGGAGCTACATTCTGAGTTCCTTCAATCTCATTGGCTGTCCATCCAACAAAAGTCTTGCCTTCTATGTCGGCTGGATTGGTTGGGAATGTAATGTCTTCATCCTCCGGGATCTCAAAGGTACTTGAAACCTCGCCGTTTACATAGAACGAAGCTTGGTGCTTCGGCTTTTCTGGTCTAATAAGTGAAACGAGTTGGTTGTTGGAGTCAAACTCATAGGTAACTATTCCTGTTGTCGAATTCTCGTATTTCTTCAGATTACCAAAAATCACTACTTCATCGCCTACTTGAATGTCATCTTCCGAAGTGAAGTTGTCACCGTTATAGCTCTTACCACGATAAGCCTGAAGTTGGTCTGCGGTTGTTGTGCCATCGGCAGAGATGTTATATGTGATGTTACCATACTGAGAATTGTAAGCGGTTACAATCTCGGAAACAATACCCGTGGCATAAACACCTGTTATGCCTGTTCCTGCATCAATAGCAGCGCGAGCCTGTGCAACTGTATAGGGATTATTCTCGGTGCCAGGACCATTGGGGTCTGTGACTGTAACGGTGAACTCCTTCGAACCACCCTCAAATTCATCGTTTTCTGCCCAAGTGGCTGTGATGGTGGCCGTGCCGGCAGCAACACCAGTGACTGTAGTACCACTGACAGAGGCGACGTTTGCATCAGAAGTGGAAAGTGTTACAGCAGGGCCGTCGGTTGTTACGGTAGCTGTTTCACAGATGTTCAGCGAAGTCTTATCTAAAGCAACGGTAGCCGTCATCTTCCCGCCTTCTACGATAGAGATATCATCGACGGTGCGAATGGCTGTACTTCCATCATAGCGCAGGCGTACATAAACGTTTTTATATGTTCCAAGGTTAGCGGTCACTTCTTCCCATTCACCCTTTGCCATACTTGTTGCAGACTGAGTTGCAACCTCAGTCCAAGTAGAGCCGTCTTCAGAAACCTCAATATACCAAGTAGAAGCTGTTGTATTGGTAGTAGTCTTACTGATATAACAAGTGAATGTAGTAGGGTTAGCAACCTGTTCCTTAGTCGTGATTGATGCTGTCGCTACGCCATTTCCGCTGTCATTGATAGTAGCTCCATATTTACTGTCTCCGTGAGCAGTAATTGCTGTGTTTGAATTGCCGATGTTTGCGAAAACCCAATCAACATAGCTGTCAAGGTCGTTCTCGAAATCTACAGAAAGACCACTGATTGTGGGCATCGTCATAAAATTAATAGTCACAGTACAATCTGATGAGGCAGTAACGGTGAATTCATTACCATTCTGTGAGACCGATGCAGTTCCGGAAGAAACTGTATATGCTGGATTTGCAAATACACAGCCATCTGCAGGATCTGCTGTAATTACGTTGCCAGAAAGAGATACGATACCTAGATTATTGTCATTAGATACAGCCGTTATTGTGTATGAAGGCGTAGATGAGGAGTAGAATTTTGCGTTAGTGAACTGCAAAAACTTGTTGCTTGTGCTACTTACGGTTACATTAAAAATAAATTTGTAGTACGCTCCAGTCGCCCATTCCGTACCGGTGCTTGGCGTGAATGTAATTGTTGAGTTGGCCTCAAAAGTTGCAGTAACTTCATCAAGAACTGTAGTATAATTTGCATCACTTGCAACAATTAATTTGAGAGAATTGACAGTAATGGAAGAAGCAGTTCCAACGGCAAGTTCTACTTTCGAAATAGATGAATTCATTGCAGTTTTGGAATAAACTGAACGATCTACTTTTGTTATTGATTTACCGCCGATTCTCCACGGAACCATTTGAGCGTTTCCTGCGACATTCCATATTAGATTATCAACTGTTATGTCGCAAGTTCCAGCATAATTACTACCTGTCCCGGCAATAGGAATTAAATTGTAGAAAACTTCCTCTGCCCAAACCCCGTTTACTGCTCCGACGAGGAGCATGACGAGTAGGGATGCTCGTAAAGTGAATTGTTGTAGAATTTGTTTCATTTCTTTTTAGTTTTATGTTATTGATGTTTTTACCTTCGGTAAAAGAAGTGCGTTCGTACTGACACCCAAATCGGGACAAAAATACATTGTTTTTGTGGAATGTCAAAAGGATTCGGACAAATTCTGCATTTTCATCCATGTTTTCTTGACGCGAAACGGCCATTCGAGACTTCTGTTGCTGACTACTCGATGCCTATACGCTACGCGCTGCACGTATATTCGTAACGCCCTTCGCGAACGCTCGCTAAGCCCTGCACGTATATACGCTAAGCCTTACACGTATATATGTAGCGGCCGGTACGTGTATCCGCAGCGCCTTGCACGTATATACGCTGCGTGCTGAGCGTATATTCGAAAAAGGTGGACCACCATGGTGATCCACCTCTTGCGTATATATGTGTAAGCATTAAGGACCAGATGATGATGTCCCTGCAATTAGTCGCGAAGGCTGCAGCGAACAGACGGTAATCCTTCTTCGAACGGTCGAGTAATGAGACTCGAATGGACGCGTAACCTGTCACAACCATCCGCGCCGCCTGCCATGATTATATGCGTAACGTTGACAGTTTGTTCTCTACTGCGAAATGCATTTCTTTTACAGAAGCTTCTTTATTGTGGACTTCCCTCGGGGGTTCCCTTTCATCTGTTTCTCGCCCTAAACCAACAGCAGCTGCAAACCGAAGTCTGCAGCTGCTGTTGGATATGCGATGACTCAGCTGAGCTGAGGTTGTTGCGCTATTCGTTTTACTTACCGAGGATCTTGTTCACGAGCGCCGTAACGTCAGCGATGGTGACCTTGTTGTCGCCATTGACATCGGCTTTGCTGTGGTCGAATACTGGATCCGGACCTTCGTCCTTACCAAGGATGATGTTCACGAGTGCGGTAACGTCAGCAATAGTAAGTTTGCCGTCCTTGTTGACATCACCTTCAGTGGAGGGAGTCTCGGAGGCTACCTTGCGGTAGATTTGGGGGAGAGTCATGCTCGTTGTGCTTGCATAGCAAGAGAACAGAGGAGCGCCATTCTGGGTGTTGGGGTTGAAGCGGAGGTCATTACGCGTATTATTGCCTTGGAAGAGGATTGTAGCATTGTTGTCGCTGATGCTGATAGCAGCTTTGGCATTGTCATCAGCCTCAGCCTCTGTCTTCATCTGATTGGAGGAACTCGAGGAAGCATAGAGGTAGCCATTGCCGACATTGAAATACCATGCACCTTCCTCGCCTTCAAGCGTAATCTGCTGAATAGAACTACCAGGTGTGATCGTTCCATCTTCGTTAACTGTAACCTCATTAGCGGCACGATTGTTGTTGTTCTGGGTCGTGCTGAGTGCCATTTCATAATGGGTCGTTACCTCGTCTTTAGTGATGTCCCCCACAAAAGCTATAACGATAATGTCGCCATCCTTGAGGGTGGATGCATCGGTAACCAATTCGTACTTGTCGGTACCTGCGACTTCCTGATCTTTGACGACGAGAAGATAGCTTGCACTTCCAGCCTTATAAGTGTCGTCTTCCTCAGAAGTGGCCTTAATGGTAGTCTGTCCAGCAGCTAAGAGGGTGATATTACCTTCTTCATCGACAGTTGCCACGTCTACGTTTGTAGAAGAATATGTAACCGTGAGGTTGTTGGGATTATCCAACACGGGGAATTCGTTTGTCTCGCCAATGGTTGCCGTGAAATTAGAAGCGCTAAAGCTGAGGCCGGCCTCTAATTTCTCAACGACTTCTCCAGCCTGAATGGTGAAGTTTTTAATCTCCCATGTACCGCAAGACTCTAACGAGCTTACGTATTTGAATCCGATCTGGATTTTGTTTCCATTATAGCTGCTAAGGTCGACCGTACCACCTTGGACAAAGTCCCAGCCAAGGGCTTCCGGATAATTCACCTCGAGTTTAGTCCATTGTCCACTTTCAGTGCGTACCCAAACAGTAGCTTCTGCTATAGCATTTTCTATTGAATTGAATAGATTTGTAGCATGCTCAAATGAAAGGTCAGCAGCCCCCGTATTGGTAGTTAAGTCAATAAGCGGTGACACAAGCCAGCTCTCGGATACGTAATTCATTTTATTGTAGGCTGAAGCTTTCATTCCGTATTTGGAGTCACGCTTCCAAACGTACGTAAGTCCGGAGAGTTCCTTGTCCTCAATGACGAACTTGTCTTGGGTTTTCGTGAAGTCAACCGAATATGGGAAAGTAACGGTCTCGTATGCCGGGGTTTCTTCCTTAATCGTATAAGAAGCAGAAACGACACTACTTAAGTTGCCATCGATATCGTAAGCTCGGGCATAGATGGTGGTAGCTTCGGAAATAGTGAAGGGCTCGGTGACTTCATTCCAAGTTGATTGGTCAAAGGAGTATTCAATACCTTCAGCTTCATCAGAGCAAATAATTTCTACGGTAGTACCGGCTACAACCTCACCAGCTTCAGGATTAAAGGTGGGAACGGGGACGTTGACTGCTGTGCCTGCTTCATAAATAACGGTAACTGTCTTGACGTTGACGCTACCGCTTGCAGCGGCATAAGCAAGTGTAACGCTCTGAGCAGAACCCGTCCATTTGCCAGATGCATAATTACCAACGTTGGCTGTAAATGCCTGGCCTCCTGTGATATCTATGCTTGTAATGACATATCCTTCAGGAACGGAGATAGTCATAGCAGAGGCATCATCTTTATAGAAACGAAGGGTACCATCATTATTCCACCAGCGATATTTACCGCTAGAGACAAGCGTGACATTTACTGCCGTCCACGTCTTGTCCTCGGTGATGTACGTATTTCCGTCGGATGTAGGCTCAACCCCTGAACCATAGTCTGAGAATTTGGCTTCAAAATTGAAGACGCCATCTTCGATAGCAAATGTCTTGGTAACATTTAATGTATAGCTAGCACTGGCATCAAGATAGTTAGTGCTGTTGCTGATTTCTGCTGTAATAATAGTGGTTCCTTGGCCGACGAGTGTAACGATGCCGTTTTCATCAACAGTGGCCGCTTTAGTATTGCTACTTGAATAGGTAACTTCGGATGCAGCGGCTGAAGGATCTACTGTCACTTGTGGAGAGGTAAAGTCCTCACCGATAGTAGCGTCATAGGAATCTTCAGGGAAAGAAAGGGTGACTTCTTCTCTAGTGTCTGCTCCACCATAGGTGTAGCTGATATTATAGCATTTAATACCCTTTGCGATGTCTGTAACAGTTACCGTAAGAACAGTTCCTGTAGCCTCTTGAGTAGAACTAACGACAACATCGTTAGAGGACGGAATAGTGCCTAAACCAACAGTTTGTTCGCCTACCTTTAAAGTGACAGTTCCGGTTGTTCCGCTAAAACCGCCAAACTTAGCACTAAAGGCTGTAATGGTTTGCTCGGAAGGCAGAGTCATGGTAAAGGTAATACTTGTTGCAGGTTTGTTCGCAGAGCCAACCTGAGAATAGGCCGTATTCTGCGTGAAAGAAGCGTCATTCGTGACGGTCGTGATGTCCCACGAATTGCTTAAATTGTCATCACCTGTAACGGAAGTCCCACTGATTTTGATGCTTCCTTCTTTGGCCCCGAAGGTAATGGTACCTGTCTCTGCCCAAGCTCCTGTGATGGCGCTGACCATCATGGCGACGAGCATAAATGCTTTGAGCGCGAAGCTCTTGTGTAGAATTTGTTTCATAAGTGTATAATTAGTTAATATAGAATTGTCTACAAGGCGGTAGAGCACACAAAAACGGGACGCTGAAGGGGCGTCCTGCGGTTGTTTGTGCCGCTTTCGGCGGCAAAGGTACATAAAAAAATGGTAGGAAGTACTTTTTTTGACAATGTATTTCGTGGCGGAAGTGTTAATTTTTCTTGATGGTAGAGTTAAGGCGAGGAAGAGTGGCTAATGATTGAAAGTAAATCGGAAGGGGCCGAATGGGGACGAAGAGGCTAAGCGTTCAAGGTGGTGTGTTCGGCGTGGATGGGTTGGTCGAGGAAGCGAGTGGCAGAAGCAGCGAAGCTGTCGGGGTGCTCTGTGGTGAGGAAGCGGGCTGTGGCTCCGCGGGTGATGCTGGCTTCCATGTCAGTGTGCCGACGGAGGTAGTCGGTGAGGCTGCGGGCTACGTACTCGCCTTGCGGGATGAGGTGGATGTGAGCGGGTGTGTATTGACGGATTTTGTTGATTAGTAAGGGGTAGTGGGTACAGCCGAGGATAATGGCATCGATGAGCGGGTCGCGCTGTAGGAGTTGATCGATGTATTGACGGACAAAGTAGTCGGCGCCGGGAGAGTCGGCTTCGCCGTTCTCGATGAGGGGCACCCACATCGGGCAAGCTTGACCTGTAACGACGATGTCGGGGGCAAGTTTGGCGAGTTCGAGGGTGTAGGTGTTGCTGCGGATAGTGCCCTCGGTGGCCATAACACCGATGTGTCGGGTGGTGGTGAGGGCGGGCACGGCTTCAACAGTGGGGCGTACTACGCCGAGGACGTTCTTTTTAACGGGAACATTTTTAACGGGAACGATAACGTTAGCGTTAACCTTTCCTCCTGTGCCGTTTGCGTTATTTGTTGAAAAATAGTTATCGTTTTCGTTAACGTTAAGGTTATTAATAATGGGTAGGTCGTGCTGTTGGATGGTGCGGAGAGCTTTGGCAGAGGCTGTGTTGCAGGCGAGGATGACGAGGGGACACCCACGGTCGAAGAGGTGACGGACAGCCTGGAGGGTAAACTCATAGACAACCTCGAAGGACCGAGGGCCGTAGGGCGTACGAGCATTATCGCCCAAGTAGAGGTAGTCGTACTGGGGCATGAGCTGACGAATCTGCTTAAAGATGGTGAGACCGCCGTAACCGCTGTCGAAGATGCCTATAGGTGAGATGATGAGTGGAGAGTTAAGTGTTAAGAATAAAGAGTGCTAATTGAGAGTGCAGGAGGAAACTTTGCGATGAAATCGCAGAGTTCTGACTGGAAAGGATTAATTGTCGCCTTTGATGCCGAGGGCGCGGAGAACAGGATCGGTGATGTTGACGCCGACCTGTGGATGGATGAAGGGGACTGCGTTGCCGTCGGTGTTGAGGACGAAGATGAGGCCGAGTTGTCCGGCTACGCCATAGATGACTTGGTTGAGGCGTTCTGTGACAGGGGCTTGCAATTGCGCCTCGGCCTCGGCGAGGAGGCGTTGAGTTTCCTTGCGGAAGGTGACGCTCTTCTCCATGAGGTCTTGCAACTCAGCCTGTCGCTTGAGCATAATGCTCTGTGGGAAGTCCTTCTGCCCGTTAAGGAACTCTGCGAACTTGCGCTGGAACTCATCCTCGGCTCGAGTAGCTTCGGCATCGTACTTAGCCTTGAGGGCGGCAAAGTCATCGCACGCTTTTTTGTACTCAGGCATCTGCTTGTAGACCTCGTTGTAGCTGAGGTATCCGAACTGAGGAACGCGCACGGCTGATTGATTGGTGGGCGGTGCCGGCGCTGGAGTTGCTACAGGTGTCTGCTCGGGTGCTTGAATGGCAGCTTGTTCTGTTGGCTCCTGAGCGTTGAGGGCGACGGTGATGAGTAGGGCTGTGTTGAGGGTGATGAGAAATCTTTTCATGGGTGATGGAGCGTTGGAGGATGAAGATTGAAAAGATGTTCAAGTCCTGCTGCGGGCTGCGGTTGTGCAGTCCATGCAGGACTTGAACGTAAGGTGCTTCAGCAATTAGATGCCAAGGGCTTTCTTGAGGTCAGCGGAGATGTCGGTGCTGAGCTTTGTGCTGATGAAGGGGATGCCTGAGGTGACGTCCATGATGTAGACGTAGCCACCGTCTTCGCCAATCTTCTTGACAGCGTTGGTAATCTTCTCGGAGATGGCTTGCATCTTCTCGGCCTGAGCTTTCTGAAGGGCCTGTTGGTTATCGGAATAGGTCTGCTGCAAACGGTTGTAGAGGTCCTGCAGTTCCTGTTGACGACGCTGACGCACATTATCGAGGAGGTTGGCTTGTTCCTTCTCAAACTCCTCGCTCTTCTTCTGCAGTTCGTCCTGCATGCGCTTGAGGTCATCCTCATACTGCTTGCTAAGAGTCTGAATCTCGTTTTGAGCAGCGGTATACTCAGGCATAGCTGAAACGATTTCGGCAGAGTTGAAGTGACCAAATTTCTGTGCCATCATGCTCATGGGAACGAGCAGGAGGGCGATCATGAGAATTTTTTTCATTGTTTTTGTTATTTGATAGGTTTGATGGTTATAGACAACAAGTGATTACTGGCCGTAGCCCATCTTCTGTAGGACTTCGCTGGAGATGTCAATCTTGGGCGAGGCGAAGATGATGCCAGCATCGGATGCGCGGTCGAGGACGAGGCTGTAGCCCTTGGCTTCGCAAATGTCCTTGACGGCGGTGTAGATCTCGTCGTTGATGGGCGTCATGAGGCTCTCGCGTTTCTTGAAGAGTTCGCCTTCGGGACCGAAGTATTTCTTCTTGAGCTCGGCAGCTTCTTTCTCTTTGGCCACAATGGCGCCTTCGCGCTCTGTCTTCTGCTCAGCGCTTAGGAAGACGGCTTCGCTCTGGTAGGTCTTGTAAAGTTGCTGAGCTTCTGCAGCGAGAGCTTCGACCTCAGCTTGCCATTTGCGAGAGATCTGGTTGAGTTGTTCGTTCGCGCGCTCGTACGCGGGCACGTTCTTTAATATATATTCCATGTCGATGAGCACGAACTTCTGTGCGGAGGCAGGCAGGCTTGTGCCGAGGAGGGCGCAGGCTGCTAGGAGTGAGATGGTGAGTAGTTTTTTCATTGTTGTTTGATTATTAGAGGTTGGATGAAGGCTACGACAGTGCCGCAGCAAAGGGAGCAAGGATGATATATTGCTATTACGACTCTATTTTGGGTTTGAGGTTTAAAAAAGGTTGTGTTGTTAGAACTCTTGACCGAGGATGAAGTGGAATTGGCTGCCTCCGTAAGTCTTGCTTCCGAAGACTTTGTCGAAGCCGTATGCCCAGTCAATACCGAGCAGACCGACCATGGGAAGGAAGATGCGAACGCCGGCACCTGCAGAGCGTTTCATGTCGAAGGGATTGAAGTCCTTGATGGAGTTCCATGCGTTACCGCCCTCTACGAAAGCAAGGCCGTAGATGTTGGTGGAGTTGCCAAGGATGAAAGGATAGCGCAGTTCGAGGGTGAAGCGGTCGTAGGCATAACCTGTGTAGCCGCGGGGCGTGAGTGAGCCGTTGTCGTAGCCGCGCAGGCCGATGGTCTCGGTGGCGTAGTTGTAGGAGTAGCCGCTCATGCCATCGCCGCCTACGTAGAAGGTCTCGAAGGGTGAGCGTTTGTTCTTATTGTAGTGGCCGAGGATACCGAACTCGACACGTGTCATGAGGACAGGACATTTGTCGTGGCCTGTGAGCGCCGTGAAGGTGCGGCTCTTGAATTTCCACTTGTGGTACTCGATGAATTGGTATTTTTTCTTGAGGTCGTCCTGATAGGTGCTGGCCTGCGGATTGGTGGCGAGGTTGCCATAGTCGCGTCCGTCCCAGAGTGAGTAGGGCGGCGTGAGGCTGACCGAGAAGAGGAATTCCGAACCACGGCGCGGGTAAATCTGGTTGTCGGTAGAGGTGCGTGCGACGTTGATGTTAAGACTGATGTTATTGCAGTTGCCGTTCGCAATCATGAAATACTCCCAGTCCTTAAGGCTGTAGCGGGTGTAGCTGAGATCAGCTGAAAGGGTGAAATAGTCATCAGGCCAATTAAGGCGTTTACCCCATCCGAGCGAGAAACCATAGACCTTGATGAACTTGTCGGGGTCGTAGAAGTTCTCGTAGTAGTTGCCATAGTTGGTACCGTAGCCGTAGAGATAGTTGTAGTAGGAGTTGTAGTAGGCAGAGTTGTAGTAACGGTCGCTGACATCGGTCTGCTTGGAGAAGAAGGCCGAGAAGGAGAGCGAGTTGGGTCGCTTGCCACCGAACCAGGGATTGAGGTAATTGATGGAGTAGGCCTGATAGTAGCGTCCGTTGGTCTGTCCGCTGATGCTGAACGTCTCGCCATTACCCTGCGGCATGACGCCGCGGCGTAGTCCGTTCTTGGCGAAGAGGTTGGCAAGGCAGAAGTTGCTGAACTTAAGGCCAATCTTACCGATGACACCCGTCTGACCGTAACCGAGTGAGAACTCAACCTGATCATTAGACTTAGGTGTGAGGTCCCATGCAAGGTCAACAGTACCGTTGTCGGGGTCGGGCTTGAGGTCGTACTTGATGGCCTCCGGGTCAAAGTGACCCATACTGGCGATTTCACGGTAGGAACGTTCGAGGGCGGCCTTAGAGAAGAGATCGCCGGGCTTATTGCGCAACTCTCGACGGATGACGTTTTCGTAGACGCGGTCATTACCTGTGATGATGACACGGTTGATATAGGCCTGCTGGTTCTCGACGATACGCATCTCAAGGTCGACACTATCACCGACGATGTTAATCTCGTTGGGGGTCAGGTTATAGAAGAGGTAGCCTCGGTTGTAATAGAGGTTGCCGATGGCGTCATCGTCGTCCTTGATGCGCTTCATGAGGTGCGTCTGGTTGTAGACGTCGCCTTTCTTCATGCGGAGTCGCTCGTTGAGTTGGTCGGTCGTGTAGAGCGTATTACCCACCCATTCGATGTTGCGGATGTAGTATTTCTGTCCTTCTTCGATCTCAATGTTGATGTCGACAGTGCGGTCGTCGTGACGAAGTACGCTGTCGTAGACGATGCGCGCGTCGCGGTAACCGAACTCATTGTACTTTTCGATGAGGCGTTCCTTATCCTCTTTCCATTTCTCGTCGACGAACTTCTTACTACGGAACCAACTGCTGAGGAGGCCGCGCTCGTGAGTCTTCTTGAAGGCACCGTTCTTGATAAGTGAACCCTTAATCTGCTTTATTGTCAGCGCGTTGTTGCCGATGACGTTGATGCTGTTGACCTTTACTTTCTCTTTCTTGTCAATGTTCACATCGAGGATGACATAGCCTGGTTGACTGACGTCGTCCTTCTGCTCAAAAAGAATCTCGGCGTTCTTGAATCCCTTGTCATCGAAGTACTTCTTACCCCAAATGCGTGCACGGTCGAGCATGTTGGGCGTGAGCTGGGCGTCCTTGATGAGACCGAGTTTGGTTTCGAGGTCCTCGCGCTCACTCTTCTTAACACCGTTGTAGTTGATCTGAGAGATGCGTGGACGAGCGGTGAGTGTGATATGGAGGTAGGCGGAGTCGGCCACAAGACTGTCGACGCGTATAGCGGCATTGCTGAACAATCCGTTCTTCCAATAGCGCCGAATGGCCTTGCTGATCTCTTCACCAGGGATGGTGATGCGTTGTCCCTTGGCCAGACCTGAAAGTCCGATGAGCACGTAGTCATCGTAGGTGGGTACACCTTCTACGGTAATGCCTCCAATGTAGTATTGCTGGGGCGTTCGGGCGTAGTCGATGACGGGGTTGACGACGCGCTCCTGAACTTGAGCGCAGAGTCTTGTCCCCGTTCCCTCAGTGAAAGGAGAGGGGAGCAAGTACCAAAGGAGTAGGGCGGTCAGGAACTTATATGAAAAGAGTTTATTCATTTGCTAGTTCGTATGTTTTGAAGCTTCGGCGTTCTCCTCCGCAGACGGAGTAGTGGGCTGAATTTGTTCGCTGGTCATGCCATAGCGGCGTTCGCGCTGTTGGTAGTCTGCGATGGCAGTTTGCAGAGCCTGCTCGTCGAAGTCGGGCCAGAAGGTGTCGCAGAAATAAAGCTCGGAATACGCAATTTGCCAGAGCAGATAGTTACTGATGCGCTGCTCTCCTCCGGTGCGTATGAGGAGGTCAGGGTCGGGCATGAAATAGGTCTCGAGATGGTTGGAGATGACCTCCTCGGTGATGGATTCCGGGTCGATGGTAGCTCGCGTGAGGTTAGTCTGCTTGAGTTCCCATATGATGTCCTGCATGGCCTTGGTGATTTCCCAACGTGAACTGTAGCTGAGGGCAACGACCATGGTCATGGCATCATTGTCGGCGGTGTGCTCCATGACATCCCAAAGTCGCTTTTGCACATCGGCTGGTAGGCGTTTGATGTCACCGATGACGCGGAAGCGGACGTTGTTCTTCATGAAGATCTGCTCCTCAAGGTTTGTCAGTACGAGTCCCATGAGTGCGCTGACCTCGTCGGCGGGTCGGTTCCAATTCTCAGTGGAGAAGGTGTATAGGGTCAGGAATTTGACGCCAAGGCGCACGCACTCTTCCGTGATGCGCTTGACGGCCTCCACGCCTTCGGCATGGCCTGCTGTGCGTGGCAGTCCGCGCTGTTTCGCCCATCGGCCATTGCCGTCCATGATGATGGCAATGTGCTGGGGAATGCGGTTTGTATCGAGCTCAACCATAGTGGTTTGTATGTATGATTACAGAGTTACTTGTTTGCTAATTGTTGCATTTGCGGTACTTGGGCGAGATGTCGTAGGTGAGCATGAGGACGGTCTTCGTGTAGCAGTCCTTGTTTTTGAACATTCCGCTCTTGATGCCATAGGGGTCGCTGAGGTGCGTCGGGCCGCCGCAGTCATCGAGGCGGTCGGAGGTGGTGAAGTTGACGCTCCATTCCAAGCCTATATTGAGCCGCGGACGCAGCTTATAACGGAATCCTATGCCAAGCGGTATGTTGAGACCCGCTGTGGCGTCAGCTCCACCGCCGAACGCCATCGTGATTCCAACTCCGCCGAGCAAATAGGGTGTCCAACGATATAGCCCTTTGTAGGCAGCTCCCATGCCGTAACCTAGGAAGTTGAATTCAAACTGAGCCCCAACGTCCATAAGGGTCCGACCAAAATGGATGTCGGGTGAGGGCGTGCCTCCTTCTGGAGTCTCGCTGAGCGGATCGGTGGGGACGAACAACCCCTTGGTGTTGCCGCTGAAGCGTCCTAAAGCCAGATTTGTCTTGACAACCATACGCGGGTTGAGATTGCGCCTCCAGATGAGGGTGCCGAGGGGTCCGCTGAAGAGCTTGTTGCCCGCATCGGCGAAGTAACCTGTCATGCCGATGCCTCCGCCAATCTCCTGCTGGTATTCCAGCAGTTCGCCGTCTTGAGCCTTGACCGCTGTCGTGGCGAGGGCGATAAGCAGGGTTACGAGGGACAGTCTCATTGTCTGATTTCAAAGAGCGTTCTTATTCGCCGTAGCTGTTAAGGCGAGCACGCCATAGTTGGTCGCCCGAAACGACATAGATGATTTCACCCTCAGCGAAGGCCGAAAGAGGCCGTGTTGTGCCGTAAAGGGCAGTAGGCAGTGTTAGGTTGGAATAAACCTTCCAAGTGATGCCGTTGTCGTGGCTGATATAGGTTTTCTCATTGCCGATGGCGAGGAGTTCATTGTTGTACCAGACGATGTTCAACGACTGGGTGCGTGGCAAGAGATAGGGATTGCTGGTCTCGGAGAAGAGCGTCCATGGCTGTCCATAACCTTCAAGCAGGCTCCATACGTAGAGAGGCGCTGTCGGATTATCGAAGACATCGGCCACGAGAAGCACGCGGTCGTTGCCGTTGGTCTGGGTGTAGGCCAAAGATGCCTTGGCCTCAGAGAATAGTAGTTCGTCGATGGCCATGGGCGTCCATGAGTGGCCGTCGGTGGAAGATGCTATCTGATAGTCGGACTCGGTGAAACCTCCATTGCGGTTGAAGACGAGGGCATAAAGAGCTTGGTAGGATGCGGCTAAAAGCTTGACGGCTGTGTTGTCGTCCTGCTGCACCTCTGTCCAAGCGAGAGCGTTGTCAGAACAATAGAGGCGGTAATCATTGTCGCTCATCCAAAACTTCCCATTGGAACAACCTGCCGAACTGATATCCGGCTGTGCGCTTAAGCCTGTGCACGGTTCATCGCTCCATGAAGCGAGATCGTTGCTGCTTGTCAGGTAGGCATTGCCCTCGTTGTCGGTGCTGAGGATAGTCGTGGAGTTGATGAATTTGATGGCCGTGCGTTGTGAGAGTTCGTCAAGGGTGGCAATGCGCGTCCAAGCAAAACTGTCGGCGTCGGCCTCGCGGATAGTCAGAGTAGCTATATAATCGCGATAGCTGCGACCATCGGTGGCGACGATGCGGAAGATGACGGGTGAAGAGAAATCGATACTATCCTTTGCCGAGAAGGACTTCCATGAGGTAGTGTCGCTGGTGGAAGCATAAGCTATACCGCCTTGAGCTGTGATGGTGGCCAGGATGGCGTTGAGTTGTGCCCCCGTGGGAATAGGCGTCACGTTGGTGATAGTGCCATGGACTTGGTCAATGGCCATTTTGAAAGCCGAACCAGTGAGGGTCGTATAATAGATGCTGTCGGCCCCCGTGGAACTGGTGGTGTGCAAAGCTCGCTTTATGTTGCCCAACACGAACGACTTGATGTAGCAATCGCTGGAGTAGGCAACGTCGTCGTTGTCGCTTTTGCAAGCTGATGCGACAAGCGCGACAAGTGCGCAAGCGATGAATGCATATGTGATTTTCTTCATTTCTTAGTCAGTATGCGATGATAAGCGGGTGCAAAAGTACACATAAAAGTCGCGCGAAAGAAATTTGAGGCTCTGAAAAGTGATGTAAAATGCCCGTAATTAGGCAAAATTAACGTGCATAGGGCGTCCTTTTAGGTCTGTTTTCATTTTTGGAGCCTTAATTCCGTCGCCTAAAACGATGTCGGTACGCTCGATATAGGTCTCGTCCCAAAGGTCGGCATCGATGAAAGATTGCAGGGTTTGAGCTCCTCCTTCAACCAAAATAGATTGGATAGGGCTGAGGAATGAAGGATGAGGGTTATTTGAAGGCTGAAGCGTCGCAAGAGCCGAAAGGGCTGAAAGATCGGGGATGAGTTTTGGCTGGGCTTGACCATCTTTTATTCCTAATTCATCTTCTTTTAATTTCGTGGTTAGCACCAATTTCTTTGGGCTCTTGCCCGGCCATAATCGTGTCGTGAGACTTGGCCGGTCGAGTTCCCAGGTGCGTCGTCCCACAAGGATGGCTTCGTGTGTAGCTCGCAGTCGATGGACGAGCATCTGCGTCCACGGCGAAGAGAAGTGAACAGGTTCGCCGTCATTGGCACTCTCTCGTTGGCGGTCGATGAAACCGTCGGCACTCTCGGCCCATTTCAAGGTGATGTAGGGGCGGTGTAGCGAATGAAAGGTCATGAACTTGCGGTTCAACCAGCGGCACTCAGCTTCCAGCACACCCACTACAACCTCAGTGCCAGCTTCCTGCAAACGTCGGATGCCACGGCCAGCAACCTTTTCATTAGGGTCCAAACATCCGACAACAACGCGACGGAAACTCTTTTCAACCAGCAACTCGGCACAAGGCGGCGTCTTGCCCCAATGGGAGCAAGGCTCAAGACTGACGTAAATAGTGGAGTGGGGAAGGAGATGTTCGTCCTCGGGGCGTACTGAGCGAACAGCATTTACCTCGGCATGCGGTCCGCCATAGCAGCGATGCCATCCTTCGCCAATGATACGACCGTCATGAACAATGACAGCTCCTACCATTGGGTTGGGAGAGGTGGTCAGTTCGCCGCGACGTGCCAATTGCAGGCAACGCGCCATGTATTTCTCGTCGGTGGTCATTCTTGTTTCTGGTTTGTTGTTTCGTGTCTGAGACGGTTATTTTGTGGCATGAAATGATTTTTTTTGTCCAACGACCCGAGCCGAACGAAAAAAACATTACCTTTGCGCCATGAATTACCGCGAACTCATTGCTGCGCTCACTCCACTGCATGGTGAAGGCGAAGCCCGTGCTATCGTGCGAATGGTTATGGAAGAACGCTATGGCCTCTCCCAAACTGATCTTTTGCTCGGCAAAGATACAACATTATCCGCAGACGACCGCATAGATTTCGAAAAAATTGCACTTCGGCTTTGCTCGGGCGAGCCAGTGCAGTATGTTTTGGGCTACACCGACTTCTGCGGACATCGTTTTCACGTGACGCCCGATGTACTCATCCCACGTCCAGAGACGGAGGAATTAGTTCAATATGCCATTGATGAAATAAGTAAACCCTACTCCACCCTGCTCGACCTTTGTACGGGTAGCGGCTGCATCGCTATCTGTCTGGCTTTAGCTTTTCCAAATGCGCATGTTATGGGGGTGGATATCAGTGAGAAAGCTCTTGCCATAGCTCAAGAGAACGCTGCCGCACTTGGGGTGTCGAATGTAGAGTTCATTCAGCAAGACTTGCTCTCAGTGTCATCCTTAGTTTCGGCCGAGAAGGTCGCTAACTTTTCGCCCTTTGATCTTATTATTTCGAATCCACCTTATGTCCGCGCAAGTGAGGCTGAAACGATGTCGGCAACCGTTCTAAACCACGAACCCCATCTTGCGCTGTTTGTTCCTGATAATGACCCTTTGTGCTTCTATCATGCCATAGCCGCTGTGGCACTACGGTCGCTGAAAGCAAGTGGAGAGATCTTGGTTGAGATCAACAGCGATTTGGCCGTAGAGACTCGTCAACTCTTCGTGGATGCTGGGCTTTCGGACGTCGGTGTTCTCTGTGATCAATTTGGACGACCTCGAATGCTCAAGGTAAGGCGTTCATGATTTCGTCGGCAGTAAACCCTCTACTAGCTGCGAAACGCATTAATTTCCCACGACGTGCGTAGTTGTCCTCATCGTGCAAGGAACGTTCCTTTTGTGCGATTGTATCGTCGAGGACTTGACGGTATTCATTCTCGGGCAAATCATGAAGCGCATCGCTGATGTCGGCATCGGGCAATCCTTTCATGCGTAATGCTTGCTGGATTTTAAGCCGACCCCAATGGGAGAAGAGCAAGCGGTCGTGTGCAAATGCATGACAATAACGAGCGGTATCGAGGTACTGTTCGTCATAGAGCTTTGCAACGATTCGCTCGATGTCTGTATCAGACATAGCGACCTTCTGCAGTTTCTCGCGAATCTCGCTCTCGCAATGCTCGCTACAACTGCAGATGGCCGCCATGCGACTGAGGGCCTGTTCGAAGGTCATGGTAGGGCTTGAAACGCCTATTCGGCTGTGAATTCTTCTTTGCCTACACCGCAGATGGGGCACACCCAATCCTCGGGGAGGTCTTCGAAAGCGGTGCCGGGGGCTATGCCGTTATCGGGATCGCCCAGCTCGGGATCGTAAACATAACCACAGGGGTCGCAAACATACTTCTTCATAGTCGTCCTGTCTTAAAATAAGGTGAATAATGTTTGGCAGGGAAAGCATATTGGCACAGAAAATCTGCGCCAATATGTTGATGGCTCATTCCCGACGATTAGAGGTTGGGATTGATTTTGTTCCACTCGCTGATGGGGGGCACGATGTTCAGCGTGACGAGCTCATCGCGCATATGGCAGAGGTGCTCATAGCTCTGGTCGAGCTTAGCCATCTCCTCAGGCGTGCCAACGGGCATCTTGTAGGTGCAACCATCGGGGCCGAGTGTGGTATCCATGGCCATCATGATGTGGTTGTACTTCTCGTTGCAGACGTAAGTGCCAACAGGCCAGCGGAAAGCCTCGCCGCCCATCACCGCACGAATCATTTCGACGGAGCAGTAGGCAGGGCTCTGCCATGAGCTGCGTCCACGCAGTTCAATAATCTTGGCGCCACCCTTGGTAACGTCAATCTTCAGCTGTTCCCATTCCTCCTCAGTGCAAGCGGGTGTGCCAATGAGGTCGTGGAGGGGCTTGCCTGCCACCTTGACGGCGCTGCCGAAGACGGCCATCTGCTCACCGTGGCCACCATAAGTGGCACAACCCGTAACTTCGTACTGACGAACGCCGAACTTCTTAGCTAAAGCGCTTTGTAGACGGGTGCTGTCGAGAGCAGCAAGTGTGGTTACTTGACCGGGCTTCAGACCACTATAAAGCAGGGTGACAAGACCCGTAAGGTCAGCGGGGTTGAAGATGATGACGACGTGCTTCACGTCGGGGCAATAGGTCTTGATGTTCTTGCCGAGATCTTCGGCAATCTTGCAGTTGCCGGCAAGGAGGTCTTCGCGCGTCATGCCTGCCTTGCGAGGAGCACCACCACTGGAAATGATGTACTTAGCATCTTTGAAGGCTTCGGCCACATCTGTCGTGGCGGTGAGATTCACGCCGTCGTAACCGCAGTGGAACATCTCTTCCATCACGCCTTCCATAGCGGGAGCGTAGACATCGTAGAGGCATACGTTGGGCGTCAGTTTCATGGTCAACGCCGTCTGAACCATAGTGGAACCGATGGCACCGCCAGCGCCCACAATCACAAGTTTGTCATTTGTCAAAAAATCCATAATTCTTGTAGGGTTTTAAGAGTGTAAGTTTATGTGTTTTTGAGTTAATGCAGGGCAAAAGTAATTAAAATTTGTGGATTGCATCAACAAAAGAGCAGAATATTTTTGTAGGGAGCCGCAAATAGTTTACTTTTGCCATGCCGAAGGGGCAAAATGATGTGTAAAAGTCCTTCGGTTAGCATTTATTCTTTAAAAATGATTCGTGGCGACGCGTAGTTTTCGTCTGCCCAAAACAAGTTAATGATATGGTATCAAAAGCAGAAATCATCACACAACGTGTGGAGGCGCTTCGGGCATGGATGCGTAAACATGCCCTCATAGCCTATGTGTTCCCGAGTACCGACCCCCACATGGGCGAATATGTCCCTGATCATTGGAAAACCCGTGAATGGATATCGGGCTTCAACGGTTCTGCTGGCACTGCTGTGGTGACACTGACGCGGGCTGCTCTGTGGACTGATAGCCGCTATTGGTTGGCTGCCGAAGAACAGACAGCAGGCACACCTTTTGAGGTTATTCGTTGTACTCGCAATGTTGCAACTGCCCGAGAAATAGCAGGGTGGATAGCTGACGAACAGGAAATGGCTAGCATAAATGAAATGCCCGCTGTGGGTTACAGCGGATGGACGATGGCTGTCGACTATGCTGCCGATTTGGAACAAGAGTTAAGTGTTTATGGATGGTGTGCAAAGAGTAGTGCGACGTTCAAAGTGGATATGCGCGAGAACTATGAGCTCACCTTCGATATCAAAGACGAGGCTCCCGAAGATACACTTTGGGATGAGCGCCCTCCTCTGCCACATTCGGACATCGAGATACAACCTCTTAAGTATGCTGGCTGTCCTGCATTAGAGAAGTTAGACTATATACGTCAATCGTTGAAGGATGCCAACGCCATTATCATCACACAGCTAGATGAGATTGCTTGGGCGCTCAATCTGCGTGGCCGCGACATCCATTGTACTCCCGTATTTGTGGCCTATCTTGTCATTTTGCCAACCGAGGCTCTTCTTTATGTCGATGCTGCTCAGGTGACGCCTGAGGTGGAAAGCTATTTAGATGGACTGCACGTCAGAACCCGTCCGTATGAGCTTATAGCTGAAGATTTGTTCACAGGTGCTATTGATGAAACATTTGAACTACAGTACGATCCTTCGGTGACCAACCAAGCATTGTCCACAGCCATCCGTCAGGAGAACAGTGGTCGGCTGTTCTTCGTTGCGCCGTCGCCTATTCCTGCCCTTCGTGCCATAAAGAATGAGGCCGAGATTGCTGGTTTCCGCAGCGCGATGCTGAAGGATGGTGTGGCCATGGTCAAGTTCCTTCACTGGCTCTGTACGGGAAAATGGACGAAGGTTGATGGCGGCTGGGAAATGAATGGGGAAAAGATTAGTGAGATTACCGTCGACCAAAGACTTACTGCCCAGCGTGCTGAGCAGGAGGGTTTTCGCGACATTTCGTTCGACACGATTGCTGGATATGGTGCTCATGGTGCCGTCGTTCATTACGAGGCGACCCCTGAGACCGACATTCCCTTGGAACCTCACGGATTATTGCTTCTTGACAGCGGTGCACAGTATGTTGACGGCACCACGGATATCACGCGAACCATTGCTCTTGGCCCGCTTACTGATGATGAGCGTCGTGACTACACGCTTGTGCTGAAAGGACATATACGCTTGGCAATGGCTGTCTTTCCTGATGGTAGCTCGGGCACTCAACTCGATGTGTTAGCACGGTATGCCATGTGGCAGGACCATAAAAACTATGGTCACGGAACAGGGCATGGTGTAGGGTCTTATCTGAGCGTTCACGAAGGTCCTCACCAGTTTCGCATGAATTGGATGCCAGCACCACTTCGAGCCGGCATGACGGTAACCATCGAACCGGGCATCTACATCGCTGGTAGCCATGGCTGTCGTACGGAGAATACGATGCTCATCGTATCAGATGGAGACGGATGGTTGCGCATGGATCCCTTGACGCTATGCCCCATTGATACAACGCCCATTATCCGTGAACTCATGTCTGACGACGAAATCAACTATCTTAATAAGTATCACGCACATGTGCGTGAGTCTCTTCTGCCTCTGCTCGATGATGAAACAGATCGAGAGTGGCTCATTCAAGCAACAAAAGTTTATTGAGAAATGGCAATAGTAAAAGCAGTTAAGGGCTTAAAGCCCAAGTTTGGGAAACATTGTTATTTGGCAGACGGTGCCGTCATCATAGGCGAAGTGACCCTTGGTGACGACGTAACCATCTGGCCATGTGCTGTACTTCGTGGTGACGTCCATTACATTAAAATCGGTAATCGCAGCAATATTCAGGATAACTCATGTCTGCATACGCTTAATGGCAAGGCTCCGGTCGAAATAGGTGAGGACGTGACTGTCGGGCATAGTGTGACGCTGCATGGCTGCACGGTTCTTGATGGTGCCCTCATTGGCATGGGTGCAACAGTGTTGGATCATGCGGTGATTGGTCGCGGTGCCATCGTGGCAGCAGGGGCGCTGGTTCTCTCCAATACACTCGTTGGCGACGGTGAGTTGTGGGGTGGTGTGCCCGCCAAGTTTATCAAAAAAGTTGACCCTGAACAGGCTCAGGCTCTCAACAAAACCTATGCGGCTCACTACATTGAGTACTCCGATTGGTATCGTGAGTCGGATAAAGATCCATCTAACACTCAAGTGGTGCTGAAGGGCGAAGATTATAAATAGCGTAGTCCATTATAACGCCAATGCCATCACGACAGTTGACGTGATGGCATTGGCATAACATTTTACTCGGTAAATAAGCAGCTTACTTCACCTCCCAGATATCATTGGTCTCGAGGAGTTCGGTGAAGTTGTGGTACTTCTTTGCAGCTTTTACTTCTGTGATTTGAGCCTCCACAGCCTCATCGTAAGTGGGAGCGGCGACATCGCGAATGACACCGAGAGCGATGGGGAAACCATCGCCATCGCCCATGAGGGCAAGTTTCAGTTGCAGGGTGTTGTCCTCGCAGTGGGCGTCGTGGACGAGGATGTCATCGAGCGTATAACCGTCCTTGCCAATCTCAACGACCTTCAGTCCAAAGCCTTCCTGCACAAGACCGAATTCATTGTTTTCGCCGAAAACGAGTTTCTCGCCATGACGTACATAGATGGCATTCTTGGCACGACCTGCCTTGTCATAGACGCTGTCGTGCGTGCCGTTGTTGAAGATTACGCAGTTTTGCAGGATCTCAGTGACGCTGACTCCTTTGTGAGCGTGGGCTGCTTTAAGAACCTCGATAGTGCCAGGGGCATCGGTAGCTACTGCACGGGCGAAGAAGTGACCACGTGCGCCGAAGCAGAGCTCAGCAGGACGGAATGGGTCTTCTACGGTGCCATAGGGGCTACTCTTCGACACGAAGCCACGCGGGCTGGTGGGCGAGTACTGACCCTTCGTCAAACCGTAGATGCGGTTGTTCAGCAGAATCATGTTCAAGTCGATGTTCCTGCGGTTGGCGTGGATGAAGTGGTTGCCGCCAATGGCAAGACCATCGCCATCGCCGCTCACTTGCCATACGTCGAGGCGTGGATTCGTCACCTTTGCACCTGTAGCAATGGCGGCAGCACGACCATGAATGGTGTTCATGCCGTAAGTGGCCATATAGTGGGGAAGGCGACTGCTGCAACCTATACCGCTGATGACAGCAATGTCCTTGGGTGCTACGCCGATTTCGGCCAACGCCTTGTGTAAACTAGCCAAAAAGAAGTGGTCGCCGCAGCCGGGGCACCAACGCGGTTGCCCTTTCTTATAATCTTGTGCTGTATAAGCCATAGTTATTTCCGATTGTTTTTAGAAAAGTTTTTGAAAAGCGTCTACCAATTCACTCACCACGAATGGCTGTCCCTTCACTTCATTGAACTGAGCGGGCACGAAACCGTCGACTTTCATACGAAGGTAGGCGGCAAGTTGTCCCATATTCTGCTCGGCAACGATAACCTTAGGATACTTTTTCAGTACTTCGGCTGTGTTTTTGGGCAGTGGGTTGAGGTAGCGGAACTGGGCGAGAGCCACTTTGCGACCAGCTGCGCGCAGCTCGTCCATGGCGGCATGTAAGTGTCCGTATGTGCTACCGAAACCTACGATGAGCAAGTCGGCATCGTCTTTATCACCATCCACTTCTAAGTCGGGTACTTGGATGCGGGCAACCTTCTCGGCACGCAGACGTGTCATGAGGTCGTGGTTCTCGGGATTCGTGCTGATGGTGCCCGTCTTGTTGTCTTTCTCCAGTCCGCCAAGGATGTGCTCGAAGCCTTCGCGACCAGGTACGGCCCAATAGCGGCTGCCCGTCTCGCGGTCGCGCATATAAGGAGTCCAGCTGCCGCGCAACTCTTCAGGTACGTAAGGCGGACAGATGGCTGGCATTTTGTCGAGTTCTGGTAACTTGAAAGCACCAGAGCCATTGGCAATGAAGGCATCAGTCAGCAGTACGACGGGGGTCATGTGTTCCAAGGCCATCTTCGAGGCATCGTAGGCGGCATCAAAGCAATCGGTGGGAGATAGGGCTGCGAGCACAGGCATCGGGCTCTCGCCATTACGGCCGAAGAGCACCTGTAGCAGGTCCGTTTGTTCTGACTTCGTGGGCAGACCCGTGGCAGGACCGCCGCGTTGCACGTCGAGCACCACGAGCGGCAACTCCATGATAACGGCCAAGTTCATGGCCTCGCTCTTCAGGCAGATGCCAGGGCCAGAGGTTGAGGTCACGGCCAAGGCTCCGGCGAACGATGCACCCACGGCAGAGGCAGCACCTGAGATCTCATCCTCGCACTGCACAGTCTTCACGCCGAGGCTCTTATGCTTTGATAGTTCATGGAGCACGTCGGTGGCAGGTGTGATAGGATAGGAACCGAGATATAATTGGAGACCTGCTTTCTCGGCAGCAGCGATGAAGCCGTAAGCTGTGGCTTTGTTGCCGGTAATATCCATATAGCGGCCGGGCGTCTTCTCCTTCGACTCGATGCGATAGACATTCATGGCTGACGAATGTGTATTGTGACCATAGTCATAACCCGCCTGAATCACCTTGATATTCGCTTCGGCGATAGCAGGCTTCTTAGCAAACTTCTCACGAAGGAAATTGAATGCGATTTCGAGGTCGCGGCTGAAAAGCCAGCACACCAAACCTAAGGCGAACATGTTGCGACACTTCAGAATGGCCTTCATGTCCATACCCGTTTCGGCTAGTGCATCCTTCACCATTGTGGTGAGTGGGCACGCGATGACGCGGTCGGGATTCACGCCCATCTCGGCTATATAGTCGTCGGTCTTGAACTCAGCCTTCTGAAGATCCTTGGGACCAAAACTGTCTGTATCGATGATGATGGTGGCGTTGGGCTTGGCATAGCGCAACTGAGTCTTGAAAGCTGCAGCGTTCATGGCCACTAGCACGTCGCACAAGTCGCCTGGTGTGTAGACCTTCGAGGCACCTATGTGCACCTGAAAACCAGATACGCCCGTCAAAGATCCCTGCGGGGCACGAATGTCGGCGGGATAGTCGGGGAAGGTAGAGATACTGTTGCCCACGGTGGCAGACACCGTGGAGAAGATGTTGCCGGCGAGCTGCATGCCGTCGCCGCTGTCGCCAGAGAAGCGGACTACCACTTGCTCCAGTTCTTTAATGTCTAACTGTTCTGCCATTACTCTGTTGAGAGTTGAGGGTTTTAGAAGATAGTTGTACGATGAATTTCGGGTGCAAAGGTACACATTATTTATGATTTACAGTTTATAAATCCGATTTTTGTTGTCGTGTTCGAAGAAAAATTCTACCTTTGCGCCCGAAAAAACAAAATACATAGATTATGGAAACTAAAAACATCACTTCGGATATTCGTTACATCGGAGTCGACGACCCCGACCAGCACCTTTTTGAGAGTCAGTATGCGACGCCTGATGGCATGTGCTACAACTCTTATGTTATCTTCGACGAACGTATCGCTGTGATGGACACCAGCGACAGCCGTACGATGGATCAATGGAAAAAGAACCTTCGTGAGGCACTTGGTGACCGTCAGCCCAACTACCTCATTGTTCACCATTTGGAGCCTGATCATGCAAGTGGTATTGCAGACGTTTGTGCCATGTATCCTGACTTGCAAATAGTCTGTTCCGCTAAGGCTAAACAAATGATGCCTCAGTACTTCGAGGACAGCTCTCTCGAAGCCCGCGTGCAGACAGTCAAGGAAGGCGACACGCTCTCGCTCGGTCGTCACACCTTACGCTTCGTTATGGCTCCTATGGTTCATTGGCCCGAGGTAATGGTGACTTATGATGAGGCCGATCATGTCCTCTTTTCAGCCGATGGTTTCGGCAAGTTCGGCGTCTACGATGCAGATGCCGATGACTGGGCTTGCGAGGCACGTCGCTATTACTTCAATATCTGTGGCAAGTACGGCGCCCCAGTCAGCACGCTCCTCAAGAAAGCTGCTGCTCTTGATATCCAGCAGATTCTACCTTTGCATGGTCCCGTTCTTAAGGATGAGCAATTGGCTGAGGCTCTACGCCTTTACACCATTTGGAGCGCCTACGATGTGGAAACGGAGGGCGTGTTCATTGCCCACGCTAGCATTCATGGTAACACCGCTGTCGCCGCCGAACGACTGGTGGAGATCTTGAAAGCCAAAGGCTGTCCGAAGGTGGCTATCAGCGACCTCTGCCGTGATGATCTTGGCGAAGCTATCGAAGATGCCTTCCGTTACGGTCGCATGATCTGCATGGCCTCAAGCTATGATGCCGGTGTATTCCCGCCTATGTTCGATTTCCTTCATCACCTGGAGATCAAGGCTTACCAACGTCGTCGTGTAGGTCTCGTGGAGAATGGTTCGTGGGCGCCGAGTGCTGCCAAGACCATGCGAGGGATGCTCGAGGGCATGAAGCAGGTGGAGGTCGTGGAGCCAGTCGTTACCTTGCGTGGACGTATGAAAGGCACTGATGTCCAAGGGCTTGAAGCGCTTGCTGATGCCATCTTAGCGTAAACTATGGTAGGCGTGCCGATATGCGTATATACGCGTAGCCCTTTACATATATACGCGCAGCCTCATGCGTATATACGTGCAGCCTTATGCCTATATACGGAGAGCCTTATACCTATATACGTGAGAGCCCGCGCGTCTATTTGTGAATATCGGAACGAGTTTTTGTCTAATATTATAATAATGTTCGCATGCGTGCGCGCGAGAGCGTGGGCATGCGTTTCTCATTATCCTCATTTATAGGGTAAAACGCAATTTCTCTCCGATTTCTTTGGCTGGAACGGAAAAAAGTTGTACTTTTGCACCGCTTTTCGACTCTGTCGAGGCAAAATGAACATTATTTAATCACTTAATCAAAACTAAATCACATGATTGTAGTACCTGTTAAGGAAGGCGAGAACATCGAGCGCGCGTTGAAAAAGTTCAAGCGTAAATTCGAGAAGACTGGTGTTGTGAAGGAACTCCGTCGTCGCCAGCAGTTCGACAAGCCCTCCGTGCTGAAGCGTTTGGCCAAGGAGCGTGCCATCTACGTGCAGCAACTGCGCCGCGTGGAGGATTAAAGCGGCTCGCCCTGGGCCTAGTGAGGTCCTGAAAGGGCGTAAAAAGCGAAATTTACTTAACTTTTGCTGAATTTATTTGGCAGTCTGAAGAAAAACCTCTATTTTCGCATCGCCGAACTCAAAAAGAGGTACTTATGCTGCTTGAGACTTTTCTCGATAATTTGCGCTATGAGCGCAGCCTGTCTGAACGGACGGTAAGCGAGTATCGGGACGACTTGAAGGCGTTTGAGTCGTATTACAAAAGTCTCGACGGCAACCTTTCCTGGGAAACCATCGATACGGATGTGGCGCGGGATTGGATGGTAGCGATGATGGAGCGTGGCAACAAGGCCAGCTCTGTGCAACGCCGACTCTCGGCATTGAAGACGTTCTACCATTTCCTTCATCGACGCGGGCTAGTGTCCCACGATCCGGTACGCAGCTTAGTGGCTCCGAAAAAAGAGCGTGTGCTGCCTGCTTTCGTCCGTGAAGATGATATGGAGCGTCTCTTGGATCAGGATGGAATGTTTGAGGACTCGTTCGACGGACGTCGCGACCACCTCATCATCGAAGTGTTCTATGCGACGGGTCTCCGTGTGAGCGAGTTGATTTCGCTCGATATGGTTGACGTCAATTTGGGCGCTCAGACCATCAAGGTGACCGGAAAGGGTAACAAGCAAAGGTTGGTGCCGTTTGGCAGCGGGCTCTTACACCTTATAAATATATATATAGGTGAACGAGCGCAACATCTGCTGGTAGACAAAGATGCTTTCTTTGTCAGCAAGAAGGGCACTCGGATAGCAGAGCACTACGTCCGCAAGATGGTGAAGGCCAAACTCGGGCTGGTGACGACGCAGCGCAAGCGCAGTCCGCATGTCTTACGTCACACCTTCGCTACCTCTATGTTGAATCATCATGCCGATCTGCAGTCCGTGAAGGAATTGCTCGGGCATGAGAGGCTCTCCACGACCGAGGTCTACACTCATACGACCTTTGAGGAGCTCAAGAAGGCATATAGCGAAGCCCATCCAAGGGCATAACAGAATACTCACACTTTAAACAAAGGAGGTTACTTATGGACATTAACATTCAGGCTATCCGTTTCGAACCTACAGAGAAGCTGCAGGACTTCGTCCACAAGAAAGTGGGCAAGCTCGAAAAGTTCAGCGATGAAATAAGAAAGGTAGAGGTGTCATTGAAGCTCGTAAAACCTGAGACGGCAATGAACAAAGAAGCTGCCATCCGCGTGTTCGCAGGCAGTGAGCTTTTTGCCAGTAAGGTGTGCGACACTTTTGAAGAAGCAATCGATAATTGTATGGATGCTCTGCTCCGGCAGCTGCAGAAAAACAAGGAAAAAAGCCAGAACCGATAAAAAAACGTCAAAAAGTTTTTGTGGTTCAAAAATAATGCGTACCTTTGCAGCCGTTTCGAGACGGTTTGCCGTCAAAAGCGGCTGCAAAGGCTCCTGAAAAGGGCGGATACCAGAGTGGCCAAATGGGGCAGACTGTAAATCTGCTGGCGCACGCCTTCGGTGGTTCGAATCCATCTCCGCCCACCGTGAAAGAAGGGAAGCCTCGCAGTCATTGCGGAAGTAGCTCAGTTGATAGAGCACTAGCCTTCCAAGCTGGGGGTCGCGGGTTTGAGCCCCGTCTTCCGCTCCACGTCGAAGAAACACGACTTGCTGTTGTA
>JAEEGL010984888.1_pt1 | contig 51698 bp, 64 predicted proteins | sample 9134231 | NCBI WGS metagenome assembly JAEEGL01 (sample SAMN16246548, study PRJNA631951) | gut metagenome | biome: gut microbiome; feature: rumen; material: fiber-attached | host: Bos | place: Iran: Karaj | collected 2018-10
AATGGGTTTCGAACATAATTCTGAGCCATCATTTCCTGTGCCTGAAATGTTACTATTTTATCCACAATCTCATCCGGCGTCTCCTTCACCTTGATGACCTCGTTCGTGATGTCCACCATGAAACTGCCTTTTTGGGAGGGATTCTCCATTTCCCTGAAATATACGATCCGGTCCATATTCACATAGATCGGTTTGCCCTCGTTCAGCCCGGTTGAAGAAGTTAGTTTGATAAACATCTCTTTTCCTCCTTAATGATGTGCAATAATTCCGAGATCATCGAGCAGCACCACGTGGTCTATCTTCAGCACTTCTGCCACGCCCTTCAGAATATTTGGAGGCATATACCCCTCTTTTAAATACTCTCTCAAAGTTCGCTCGTTCCGGTCAACCAATGGGTTCTTAGCCAATCGGCGAATGCTGAGGCCGCGTTCTTTCATCATCTCTATAATCAGCTTGGTGTCAATGGGCCATTTCTCGATTTTTCGGTTAGCCATCTTATTTCACCTCTTTGTTTTCAAGCATAGCAATGTATTCCAGGATCAAATCAAGAATATCCTCAGCATAACCTTTTTTAATAATTATGCCATTCTCATCGTCGAATCGGATTTCCGCCTCAGAACGAGAAAGATTATCCTGAATCATATCAGCCAGTCCTTGAGCATTGGTAATCTTATCTAAAATATCAGCTACCTTCATTTGTTAGTTCCTCCTTCTTCTGTTCAACTAATTTCGCAGCCTCGATCATGAATGGCAGAAAGGAACGATAATGAATATTCACCTTGATCGCTGTCTCCAGTCCTTTGCTGTCTTCCCGATCGACGAACAGGATGTCTCGGTCAATATCATCACATTTCAAAGCCCGAGCAATCTTGAATTTTTCATATTCTTTAAACTTATTCCTTCCAGACAGCTTCATATGCAGAGTAGCCCGTTTCATACCGATCATATTAGCCAGGTCCTGCTGCGAAATATCCAATTGGCACATTTTGAAAGCAAGCATCGGATAGGCGATCATTTTGCAGCCCTCCCTATATGCCTGGGATGGTAAATGCGAAGCTCGGCATGGTCACAGCTCAGAAGCTGTCCGCTACATATAGGGCATCGTTGAATATCACAATACATTTTGTGGTATTCGCCCATTTTAGCCCCGCAATCTCCGCATCTTGCATCTTTGTCCTCATTCTCCAGAAAGTCTCCTGGCGCTCCGACTTTGATCAATTCGTATTTCTTTCCATCGTCATCCATCAAATACAATTTTTCCAAGCTCAACGTAGTCCCCATGTAGATTCTCCTTTCAAAATATAAAAGAGGAGAACCCAAGTTTCCTCAGATTCTCCTCTTTTGTCATACAATGGTTGCGTCTTCATCAGGAATAATCACAAAGTCACCAACCACCTGAATCGGCTGTTTCACCGGAAGTTCCTCAGGTTTCCGTTCCGCGATTTTTGGATTCATCTTCTCGTCCAGTTTCTTGTCGATTCTGTCCACAATCACGTTCACGGCCACCATCGTTCCGATCGTAGCAGCCAATTTACCAATGGCTTTTCCTATGGTGCTCCACATGAAGCTCACCTCCCATTATGGAAGATGTTTTTCATGCGATTTTTATGCCAGATTTAGCATGTTCTTTGAGGATTGACAGCAAAGTCTTCAAGATTCATCTTCCTTTCTTTTTTCAAAGTTTTCATCATGAGAAATACGCCGTGTTTCCATGCTTTTCTCTGATCCTGATATATCCCTTTGAATTCATGATCAACGAACAGCATGAATCCCCCCCATCGATAAGGCGATACCTTGATAATATGAGGAGGACTATTTGGATGCCAAGGCATATTTGAAGGCGTTTCAGACATGTCATTTCACCGCCGTATGCTGTACTTTTTCGAAAATGTCGTCAAATATGATTGGGATTTTATCATGCAGTTCGAACAGCAACGGAATCATCAACCTGCGCATTTCCGGATGAGCTCGCTCGCTGGTCCGCTCCTTGAAGATATGCCGCCATTCCCGAAGATTGGCCTTCATGTTGATTTCGGTCTTCAGGCAGGTGGGGAGGACTGAACGGGCGATTTCTGGAGTGCCACCATTATTCAGAATATTCAAATAGGCATTCTCAGCTTTATCACATGCTAAATACCATTCGGCATACGCTTGATATATTGGTTCATACATTTCGTATTGGGTTAGCGTGTTTTCGTTGTCGTAATGATGTTCCAACAGTATTGCTAAATTTTTAACATCGTTTTTATATAGAGCGTCAAGTTCTTCAAATATCACTGGCTCAATTACGGTTATTTCATTACCGAACTTATCTTTACTATAATTGCAGTATCTGGTGGATTCCTGAGAGAAGCTACAAAGCCGGTGTCTCACCAGTTCGTGGCTTACACCTCTATCGCAAATGAACCGCACCTTAATGTCGAACCCCTCCAGCATAGCCAAATGCCCACTGTCAATCAGGCGTTTGATCAGCTTTCTGGCGCTTTCCCCATCTTCGGTGATCCAGTCTTCGCTTTTGTAGCAGGTGCGGGCATCTTCTTCCAGGTCCTTCAGCACCCAAATTCCATTCCCGGGAAGATCTGTGCGGATCTCATAGCTCGGTTTGATAATTTTCATGTTTTTTATCCTCCTTTCTTGAATAACTATATCTAATTACTTCCCCGTCACTGAATAAAATATCCAAATTTATAGGATAATTATTGCAGCTCCTCCGGCAAGAATCGGCATTGATATATCTGGGGCATTCCCTCACTATTTCCTTTGCAGTCATATGCCTGTCAAAGCAGTCCTCTGCTTGTTTTTCCGTAGAATAAGTGGCTCCGCATTTGCAGCACTTAAAACCGGTAATTATTTCTACTTTAGGAAATGCTGTTTCGCTCATAATAGCCCTCCTTGTATTTTCCCCAGAAGTCCTCCGGCGGCTTTCCTTTGCATACCTTCCATGCAAATCGACGCCAGTGTTCTTTGATGCGTTTGGCTAAGCGATTCCGGCGGTTTAAACGATTTATGTATTTCTTAATCGCCTTATCCCACTTTTTTATCGTTCTTCTGGATTGATTGGTCAAAGTAATGGTGGCAGAAAAACCGCAATCGTAAGGACAGCATACCCAATTGGGATGTGATTCGGAATCGTCATTGACTTCAAGGGTAACATCTTTCAGTTCAGTAAAAGGCTCGCAGGTTTGTCCTCCATCCTTAGACAGAAACAGTTGTAACGGCTCTTCATGGTAGTTAAAGGGAGGCATTAACTATCATCCTTTCCACTTTGTTTTGGCGGCTTTCCTTTGTTCACTTTCCATGCCAGCTTCCTCAGTTTTTCTTTATGCCGTTTAATTCTTCGAATGTGGCGTTCACGGCGATTGTAAATTTCCAACCAGTTTTTGTGACTTTTCTTTATTTCCCTTTTTGTCAGTACGAGCCTCGAAACATAGCAAGCCTCTGGTTGAATCGGATAAGACCAATTGTATTTTTCATTGTTTTCATTGGATAGTATACTTGTAAATTTGTTAATATCAATCAAGTCAATATATTTACCATCTCCATCTTTTTTGATGAATAAGACCACATATTCCATAAGATTTGGGTGGCCTTCAACGGTAAAAGGAGGCATTAACCACCGCCTCCTTCACTTTTGTCTTCACTTACTATACAACTGTTCATGCAAGGCCCTCGAAATTCTCTTTTCAGTTCATTTAGTTCATTACGAAGCTGCTCGTTCACATTTTTAAGAGCGCTAATCTCGATATCATGAATGTTAGTTTTGCGCTCTGTGATTGTTAGATCCATATTTTTTACTTCTTCATCCCCCTGCAAGGCCCTCACAATGGCTGCAAGATGGTATTTGATATTGTGCGGATTGATTTTTGTATTGAGCACCATGGCATCGATATAAGCAACTTTTAGGCAGTCCAAGTTATGCCAAATGTCAGAATAATCAGAGATGATTTTCATAATTGTACTCCTCTCATTCGTCGGTAAAGTATTCCGGATCTGAATACTGAAGCGCGCCTTGACTTGGATCAGCAATCAGGATCACATTGGTGTAATGTGTCAGATAGTATTTCCCATCTACCAGTACCTGAACCGTGTCACTATTCTCATAGTCTCTCCACTGGGTCACATAGCCCTCCTTGATCCTGCCAGGACCCAATTGGATATATGCGTAGGTAAAGGTCTGTACGTCCTTGCCGCTCATGATCCGGTTTCCGGTCTTGATCTCTGAGCATCCTGCTAATATCAAGATATACAGAATAAGCATTACGGCAACGAAAATAGGTTTAACGGTCTTTTTCATGATTATCTCCTCCTGTGAATGTTCCATAGTTCAGCTGCGATCCAAAGAATTGCAAGTATCAGTAAAATAATGAACAGAGTCAGTCTGAGCGCTGTCATTCTTGTCGGTCCTCCTCTTCCAAATTGACAGGTATAAGTTCCGCCACGGATGGTTCTCCATTTTCATCTAAAAACGCCCACTCTTTAGTGCTCGTTTTCATGCATGGGCCGCCATTTATAAAGCACCATCCTTTTTCACAAGACTCGGCTTTTTTCGGATCACAGAAATAAAGAACCCGAAAGCTATTTCCAGGAATATCATTCGGTGTCATGCTTCACCCGGTCTCCTTCCTCAGCACGCTTGGCATTATTCCATCTGTTCATGTCTCCAACCAAATATCCGGTGATTCGCCTTAACCTTTGAAATGGCACCTTGGATGTGTCATAAGAAAGATTTACATATTCCGGATCGATTGGATCTACCTCGATATCCATGCCTTTTAGCCGAGAACCAAACCGACTCTTTCCGCGCTTGACGTATTCTTCTACCTCTTCCATTGGAATATCAACGTCATATGTAACCTTGATGCCATTGATCTCTGCGTTCTTATGCATTGCCATCTTCTTTTTCCTCCTTTTCTTTGGTCGCTTTCAGCATGTCTATAACAGCGTCGCGGAATATCATGACGATTCCAACAACCATTTCAGAAAGGTTGTTCGCATCCTCTTCGTCATACTGAAACTTGTATTTTTCTGAAAGTTTTCCGGTGGTTTTTACCACTTCATCCTGGATTTTTTTAATCATTCCATCCGCGATGAACACGATTCGATCCCCATCTTGTTTTTCACTCATTATTGTCAGCCCTCCTCATTTCCATAATGGTCATAGTGGCATAGTTGATGATATCTTTAAGAGTATCCTCCAAAGATTCATCGTGTACTTGCTGGGCGTTTTCAGCACGGCTCAAAGTCTTAAACCGTTCCAGCTTATCACTCAAACGAATACGACTCATGGCAAATCCTTCTTCCAGGAACGTTTTATGGAAGCTATCCCCATAGTCATGATTCTTCCGGGCATACAGGTCATTGCACTCCTGGAGAATATCCATATGCATTGCCGGTAAAACCGTAGCAGTGATATCCATATTTTTTGGCGGCATTTTGCATCTCTCCTTTTCATTCTTTTGATTCATTTCAGTTTTCCTCCGTTAAAATTCTCAATTGCGTTCTTGCAAGATTCATTAAGGCGATATAATGATCGGTACAAAGTTTATTTTTCTCATATGCTTTCGGAATATCTTCCAGAAGTTTTTGTAATTCTTCTTTTGATTGTCCATGATATGCCATACACAATTGATCAAAGTAATGAGTAAATAAATCATCCATACTGCTCATTATATCGCCTCCTTTTTATTATCCTACATCAATACTGAACAGGCTGCTCCGGGCCACTTCCTCCACGCTTTTCAGCTCTTCTGCCAGCTTACCGATCATCCGACTCGGAATATCCAGAACGCTGCCAAGAAACTCGATACGAACCCGGTCATTCTTAATTGTATACTGGCACTCCTCCCCATTCAGCACCAACTGGAAAGATGCAATCTTTAATCCGGAAGGTGCATCTTCAGGAATCTCTTTGGTCTTGATGATTTCCACCTTTGCCTGTGCCTTTTCCAACTTCTTTTCCTCCTTTAACTTATGCAGGTCATATCCTTTCGGAACAAAGGTGTCTCCAGTTGCATGGGCTACGATGCTGCCATAATCCGCCCGATGCCCATCTTTTTGATTGCCTAAATGACGTTGGACTGTGACCACAGACAATCCCATTTCGATGGCGATCTGCTTATTGGAAAGGCCAAGCTCTCGATAGATCTTCATGTCCTCGATCTTCTCATCCGTTATTGCCACCGGCTTTTTTCTGGTGCTTACATGTTCGCGAAAAGATTTACCAGTAACATAGCGATAAATTGTATCCTGGCAGTATCCAACTTTATCGGCAATTTTCTTGTAGCTCATCCCTTCTTCGTGCATTTTCTTCCAGGATTCCACATCGGAGTTTCTAATTTCTTTAACCATAGTATTCCCTACCTTTCTAAATATCAGGTTTCATTTTTGGTTTTATGGAATGATGTACCAGGGAAGTGGGTAATAGCTTACCAGCACAATTGCCAGAAAGAAACCAAGCAGCAGAAAAAGTGTATCGATCAAGATCGCATCCACAATCCTGCGCCTCTTTGTTCTGGTTTCTACTTTTGGATACCGCATCATATGAAATATCATCCTTTCTAATTCAGTTTCTCACTAAGTTTCCTTGGGGCAATACTAATATCTCCGTATTTCCCGTTTTGCTCCTTTAAACGAAAGAGAATCGTCCCAAGTGGATACTCAGGATGATTCTCTCTGCTAATCAAGATTGTGTCCGTGATTGGCTCATCTCCGGACAAGTTATAGGATTTCTTGCAGTGCTCCAAGTTCTGGATCAGGTCATTGATACTCACATATCCACATCTATCAGCCAAGGGTGAACCTCACTTTCCCGTCGTCACTTTTGTCCGACGTTTTACGAACCGTTTCAGCAATGCTGGAATAGATCTTCTGGATATTGCCAAGATTCCCGCTGAACTTGTCGACGATATCCTGAAGATTATCATCGAACTTGGCCAGCACTTTCTGCTCCGCTTTATCCCGGACAGCCTTGCGGAATTCGATCATGTCAATTTTGGAAGCCTCCTCTGCGGTAACCTCCTGCACCTTGGCGTGAATATCTTTTTTAGCTTCCGATACGGCTTCCTGGGCTTCTTTCCGTAACTCCCGATCGGCATCAGAAAGAACTACGTTGTGCATATCTCGCATATAGTCCTTTACTGTATTCTGGGCCGCATTTTCCACCGCCTTCTGGACCACAGTCTGCTGAATATCCTTTACCGTAGAGTCTTCTAATTCGCTCACACTCTTGTCGAATTTCTTCGAGAGTTTGTTCAGTTTGTGGACAGCGACGCCAACAAGCGTAACCACAGCAGTCCCAACTCCGATGCCGATCGGCAGAAGCACTTTTTCCCATACGCCCATTACTTATTCCTCCTTTTTATCCTCACAAATCGATGTGAATTGGCTAATTAAATCAGTGACTGCCTGTGCATAACCTTCTTGGTATCCCCTTTCGTATTGCTGACGATCATAAGCGAGTGCCTTGATTAGTTCGTCTTTATTGACCTCAACTCCAATATTTTGAATCGCTGTAAGTACGTTTTGTTCGTACTTGTAGTTAATGTCCTGCATGATCAGGTTAATCGGACTTTCATATGCCACACTCATTCCTCCTTAGATTTTTTCTGCATGACGATAGTTGCGTTGGACATTGTAAAATCTCCGGTGCTGATGTGGAACTTTGTTGCCAGGAGAGCATCATTAAGGACGCCGGGAACTGAACCGGCTTTTTCAAGAACGATCTCCAAATCCACAGTATCGTTCTTCGAAGCAGCGACAATGTCCGACATCACTTGTTTTGCCATGGCGACAGAAGGGAAGCTCAAGTACATCCTCGGCTTCCCTTCTTCAACGTTTTCCACTGTCAGGGATATACCATTTGCCCACAGTGTAAACAGGATTTCCATTTATTTTTCCTCCTTATTTTAAAGTGAACTTTTCGTCCTCAAACACGGCAGTTTCGTCGTACAGAATGCCAATATCGTTATACGCTTTCTGCATTTTCTCGTAATCCAGAACAAAGTCAGAAAGCTTATCATGGGCTTTATGCAGGACTTTTACGATGGTTGAAGCCTGAAACCCGGCTTCCTGCATTGCCTGGGCGAACGATGCATCACACGCTTTGCACATGGCCATGCCACCATCATTGAACCCCAGCCCATATTCCGGTGGTTTTTCGGCCCGCATCAATTCGCGAGCCATGGCATTCCGTTTCTTTTGCTGAAGTCTCCTGTTTTCTCTGTTCATGCGCTTTTCCTCCAATAGTCCAGCATGTCTTCCTGCACGGCGGTAACCACTTCGTTCAGATCTTTCATTATGAACTCCGCAGTTCTGGTTTTCGGATTGTACACTTCCCCGCATACAATATGATACTGATTGTCCATGCCATAATATCCTACGCTGCACGCCAGAATAGGCTTGGACGCCCGTCCTTCCCCTACTCGGTCAAGAGGATAATGCAGGTCTTTCGTAAAGCATTGCACACGATGGGGATCGACGCATTTTTTCAGCGGAGCCTTCCAGTTCCAATGGTCGCTTACCCGGAAGCTGAAAAGAGGCTTTCCGTAGTATGTGATTTGATTTTCTGTTCCCTTAGGCACCAGATAACGGGTTTTGTCTTTGTTGCAGCTGTCGGCCATTTCATGCGAGCTTTCCAGCATTTTCGCCAGGTTATTCATGTAGTCATTGCACTGCGCCAGATAGTTAAATTTCGTGATTTTCTGCTGTTCCGTCATGATTTTTCATTCCTTTCTTAATTCATCAGAATATAAAAGATGAGGACACATGTTTCCACGTATCCTCATTCCCGAAGAAGCCAATTCATCTTCACCAAGTTCCAAATATCAACTCTTTCTCGCCAGATTCAGCACGAACGTCGCCAGCTTCATCGCTTTCGGGCTGTCCATATCGAGAGCAACCCCAAATCCCATAATGATCAGCATTCCACAAACCACGATAATCTTGTCGATCGGGAATCCCAAAAACCGCATCTCTTTTACGAGTTTTTTGTTCTTGAGTTCCTGCTCATAAGATTCACGCAGCCGCTTGAATTCTTCACTTCCAGGATCTGCAAGTTCGGTCTCCTCTTCAATGCGCTTCAGCACCTTGTCGATATCCCGCTTTTTCAGTTCCTTTGCTGCTTTTTGTTTGGCCCACCATTCTTTGTCGAATATCATAGAACCACTCCTTTCGATTTTCCGGCCTCTTCATACTGGCCTATGTTTTTCACGCTTTTATGCCGTTAAGGTAATGGCCTTTGTACCGGAAGACTGTGTTGCTTTCCTTCAGGCCCATCCTGGAACGGATATAATCGAATACGGAACCCTTCACCACCAAAATGTAGTGCTTTGTGCCACGATCCGTCACTACAGTATCCAGATCCACCAGTGTTCCGCCGAGCGGCATTCTTTTTCCTTCGCATTCCTGGTAGAAGTCTTCCACTTTAGAGTCATACATGCAGCAAACGCCAAAGAACATCTTTCCTCCTCCTTTCTCAAATATAAAAGAGGAGAACCCAAGTTTCCTCAGATTCTCCTCTTTTGAGCTTAGTCGTGATCCTTCCGATAGAGCTCCTCCTTCAGCTCTTTCATTTCGTTTCTCAGTTCCTTCAGCTCCTGGTTCTTGTCCTTGTTGTCCCGGATGAGTTCAATCAACTTTTTCCCTCCGAGCGTTCCGGCAATCCCAGTTGCTGCACCGGCAATGAACAGTCCTACGAACATCCGTATCACCCCTTTCATCAAGGTTCACAACCCCTTTCTCATTCTGTGCCATGTTTTCGGTGCGCTTTCTTATATAAATAAAAAGGTGAAGAGCCTTGTTATCAGCTCTCCACCTTGTGTTTTTACAGGTCTTCTTGTATTGTCTTCATGTACTCTTTGGCAAAGGCCATGGATTTCCTCAGCAGCGCATCCGTATAGTCCTCCAGCATAGCCTCAACGCTTGGCAGAGTCTGCGTCCTGAATACCTTAGCTTTATAGATCGTAATTTCCTTGTACGCATAGCATCCAGCCGCAATCAATACGAGCGCCAGCATTACCAGAGTTGCAATGACTCCGAGAGTTTCCATTTTCAAGTTCCTCCTCAAATACTTTTTCGACAGACAATCACTCCTGTCATTATAGGCTGTGTTTTTCGCGCGGAAAAAGAAGAAGGACTCGGTTAAGAGTCCTCATCTTTCGGAGGGTCATTAAAGTATTGTTTCAATAAACCGTAATAGCTACCGGGTAAGAGTATTTCCCAGAAAAACATCGTTAGTACCGTCGATAACGCCCACATAAGATGTGCTTTCTTTCCATAGTATAAATCATAGACTTCGGCCATGTCCTCAAGCAGCTGAGATTCACGTTCGTCCGCCTCCGATTTCCCTAATTCTCTTCGCATTTGCCAACGTGTAACCTTATCCAGGACTAACAGTAATAGGAATCCTATCAACCCATTTGCTAAAAATATCCATCTGAAACTCATATAGTTTCACCTCCTATTATACTGCATGTTTTTCATGCGTTTTTCTGCATAAAAATAAAGACCTCATCCGGATATCCAAACGAGATCATGGCCTGATGCTCCTTGGTAAGGATGAGGTCCCCAGTTCGAATCTGGGTATCAGCTCCAGTAAAGAAAGCCTTGCACCGTAAAGGTTGCAGGGTTTTTCTTTTGCCAAAATATAAGTTTGACTTTCCCTGACTTTATTGAAGTTGCCAATTTTTACGGATGAGATAGTCGGTCAAACCCTTGTACCATAAGGGTTATAGCCATTCACCGCTTGCCAATTTCTCAAAAGTCAGGGAAAATATCAAACCAATCTTTACATTAGGTTCCTGGCAGATTCCACAATTTCCTGCCTATATTTGACATATCGCTTCTCTGTGGTCTCGGTTTTGGCGTGGCCGAGGAGTCTGGCGATCATATCAAGAGGCATTCCTTTTTCACGCCATTCCGTAGCACAAGTATCACGGAAGTCGTGGGCTGAATAATCATGAATATCAAACTGCTTTCTCAATTTTTCAAATACTCGCCGGGCTTCCATGTAGCTGAGTGGTGTTTCCCTGGTTTCGTCTTTGTTCGATGCTAATATAAAACCTTTCTTCGGCATCCCCTCCAGCAAAGGCTTCAATCTCTCAGGAAGAGGAATAACTCGATTGCTGGTTTTGGTCTTCGTGCATTTGATCACCGGTTGATTCCTTTTCGGGTGAACTACAGCTCTTTGGATTTCGATGAATTCTCCTGAAATATCTTCAAATCGTAGTCCAAGGATTTCCTCGAACCTCATGCCAGTGTAGCTCAGTAGTCCGCCCATGAGGCGCATCTTCGGTTCAAGTTCTGGCAAAGAGGCTCTGATTTCCGCCATTTTTTCTTTTGGAATGGCGTTATGATGCACGGTGTCTTTACCGCCGATTTCCAAGCGTTGACTTTTTAGTGGATTTTTGGTAATATAATCTTCCTCCACAGCAGATTCCATCACCTGGCTTAGAATGTTTTTGATCTTCAGTATAGTCTCTCTTGAATATCCTGTTGCCATTTCATTGAACCATTTTTGTAAAAGAGTTGTTGTGATTCTGTCGATTCGTAATTCGCCAAGTGTTGGAAGAATATGATTCTTAATGATCCTTTCTCTATTGATAATAGTGTTTTGCTGTTGATTCGTCTTATAGGTCGTGTAGAAAGTATGAATATAATCCTTGAGCAGTGGAACGACCTCATCCGGATCAACTCGTGAGATTAGCCCTTCCTTCTCAAGCAGATCCACGTAAGCTTCGTACAATTCCTGATTGGAATATCCGTCAATCCAATAAATCTTCCCATTTACTTCCACTTTGTCTTTCAATCTCTTTGGCATATCTGTTCCCCTTTCAGATACGCCATAATCCCGTTTGAATATCCGGTTGTCAAGGTTCTCGATCGAGTCCATGGCCTTTTGCAGGACCGATCTCTTTCCAGTATAAGAAAAATGAGATGTCATGTCAATGGTTCCTTTCTGAAAATAAAAGGGACTTGATTAGTCCCTTCATGTAACTCGAATGAGTGAAGAATAGCCACCTTCCAAATTAAATGCCATCCTGCTTTTTCTATCTTCTGTAGCTTTTTCCCATATTATTGAAAATCGGCGAGCTCTTAATGGGCATTCTTCAACATATTCGTTACAATATTGCTTCGGAATATGACCATAATATATCACATAAATGCTATCCTCCTTCGATAATTGATCGAGAACCGCCAACGTTTCTGCCAAAGGCCTACTGGGCATTTCAATCTGTTCGATTTTCATTCTTATCACTCCTTTCATCCAGAGGCGTGTTTTCCAAGCGAAAAAGAAAGGGCGCTGTTAATAGCGCTCTCTCCATTCTTTTCCAGTGTCGATGTACTCATTCCACCACAGTTTTAGTTCGTCCAATGCTGCTGAGCCGACTACCCACGGCCAACTGAGAAACATAGTAACAAAGAACACCATTCCGCCCATTCCGGTCAATCCATCATACCGCATTGCGTGAATGGTCATTCCAAGTGCCACCATTACCCCAATTGTTGTGACTATTCTTGCTGTCCACATAAGATAGAACATAATTGTGTAAAACATGATTTCCATCTCCTTTCATTATAGGAAATGTTTTCCACGCGAAAAGGAAAGGGCCATGTTATCGGCCCTCTACCTCTTGCAAGTTTCTTTTCACCCTTTCATAGAAGTATCGGCTGCACGTGTTCTTCTTCAACTCGACATTGGTCTCAAAAGCCAGCTTGATAGGGCACACATCACAATCCATTTGCTTGCACTGCATCGTACACAGGTAGCAGCTCTTCTCAAACTGCTTCTGCGCCTGATACAGGTTCCAGGCATTAAATTGCCGATCCACGCCCACTTCAAAGAAGTCCTTCTTAACCACACCAACCAAGATAGTGCACATATTCAGTTCCTCCTCTTCAGCCGTCAAGGCTTAATTCTCTTCAATATATGGCATGTTTATGTCGCGAACGAAAAAAGAAGCGCCGTGTTTTTAACGCTTCTTTTCCTATCCGGTCAGTCGAGCAAATTCATTCTCGCCAGAACTTCGCTCAATTTTTCTCCAGTTTTCCGGCGGATTGCATTGATCTTCGTCACGTCATTGCTTTTCAGGGGCCGCTTCAGCTTCAAATAGGCATGCAGACTGTGGTCATAAATATACCGCTCTTTATTGAATCTCTCCATCCGAATTGCGTGATGCTGGATCGCGCCTTTTGTAACTTTTGCGACGCCTCCGACAACCACGCCAACCCCGGTAAGAATTCCAATAGTTTCCTGCGGATGATCCATGCACCAACGCCCGATTTCCACCGATTTGGTTTTCACGTCCCGTCCAATTTTCTTGACTTTCTCTTTGAATCCTCGCCCTTCGACTTTCATTGTCTTCAAGTCTAATACTGGCATAAATCATGCCTCCTTTCCTATTATAAGGCATGTTCTATGAGCGAAAAAGAAAGAGCCGTGTTTATAGCACGACCCGATCTTTTTATTATTCGTCGAGGACCAATACAAGTAATACTCTGCCTTGTTGAATACTGTACAATATGCTCTCTTTTTGAATAGTTGTTAGAGTCTTGAAATGATCACCAAATTTCTTTAGTCGATATGCAGGCTCTGCTACTATTCGGTCATCTAATTTGTAGCCTTTATAATAGAAGATACTGTATACCGAGCTGTCATCTGCCAATTCTTCAAGTGCTCCCATTGTAATTCCGTTTGAGTCCACCTTGTAAATATTTAGCATTTCACATGCACCTCCTCATCAGAAGGCGTGTTTTTACTGCGAAAATAGGGAATCTGGGACTCGAACCCAGGACAAACCTGGTTTATAAGACCAGCGCTCTAACCAACTGAGCTAATCCCCCAAATATAATAGCCGACCCCAGGACTCGAACCTGGATACAGGATTGCCATCTTATATAGTACAACAAAAGGAGGTGTTGTCATGGCTGGCACATGGTGGCTGCGAGTAGAAAGGAATAAAGAACTCGCTAAGACAATCCTGCGTAATGCCTAATTATACGAGATCGGCAAAGAGGCCTCCCGGAATATCCAGGAGGCCCAAAAGGTTACCACTCACGGGGAGTATAGGGGTAACTCGGGTAATGCGGATAGTGCATCGAATTCCCGCCATTCTCAGATTCAGAAACGTTGCGCATGGTGTTCACGCCATCCTGAAAGCCCTGAGAATATCCATTTCGACTCATATACTCGCCGTTGTTCTTATTACGCCCACGACGCTCGGACATACCGGGTTCTTCTTCCTGATCCCATCCCTCATGGTCCATCTCTTTTTCGATCTGGCAGATGCGGAGGAATTTCTCATAAGGAATAACCAGGCACTCGAATTTCTTCCAGTCTGCGTCAGTGAACTGGTCCTGGTTTGCCATTTTGGCATTAAACATTTCCAGTTCACGGCGGGCTAACCTTTTCAGGTTCTTCAATTCTTCCATAGTTTATTCCCCCTTCGCCTGGGTGATAGTGACATTCAGGTTGCGAATATCAACGGCCGGGGCAGGCGTGGTGCCAGGGTCGGCGGAAACAGAGGCGTTTCTCACCGCCACGGAGAAGCCCATTCCGGCGGGCACACGAATGGTTCGATCGCCGCTCACATGCCAAAACTGCTCGGCGGCGGCCGGCGTCGCGGCAGCAATAGACAGCTGATCAGTTTCACCATTAATGGAGAACGCCAACTGGATTTCACCGGCAGTCCCTCCTTCGGGAATGGCGATATTCGCACTGTAATGAATGTCGTACTCGGAATATCCACAGCACGGACGGCACGGTATACCGCGAAGAATGAAATTCGCAGTCATGTCGTCATGCAGCACGCGCTTGGGGCACATCTGGCAGGGCCGGATGTTCTGAAGAATCGCAGAGCCTCCAGCCTGAACCGTCTGAAGGTCGTTATAACCGAACTCTACCATCTTTGCTCACCTCACTCAGGCGGCCTGACGGCAGGGGCACTGATACTGGTAGTATCCGTTGTTGTACTGAGGAGCGCAGCAGTTGGGGTTCTGAACGATATAGGCAGGACGAGGAGTGGGCACTACGTACTGCTCAATTTCGTTCGCCAGGGCACGCTGACCCTGCTGGATCGTGGCAGTCTGAGCGTTCTGAGACGCCTGATTATTCGCCACCAGAAGCTGAGTACGCAGCTGGTTGATGGTATCATTCGCCTGACCGAGCTGGTTCTTGTAGCCATCCAGTTCGAGCTGGCACAGCTTGTCCATCGTAGCCTGATGATTACGATTATCATTGTCAATGATATCGCGAGTGGCCATGGCCAGAGCATTCCGGTCGGCACAGCCTTCGTTGGCGACGGTGTACTTGAGATCGGCGATACCGGCACGGTTATCGCAGCAACACTGCTGGAATGCAGACTGCATGGCGAAGTTCTGGTTCATGTCCGCCATCTGACGGGCATTCGCAGCGATTTCAGCCTGAGAGAAGCCGTTGGCAACCGCCATAGCGATCTGGTTACCAGTGGTGGAGATATTCTGGTTCACCCCAGCAAAGCCAGCACACTGACCCTGCTGCATGGTATCCAGCTTGTTCATGACGGCGTTCTGGTCAAAGCCGCGCTGAATATCCGCATCCACATGATAGCCAGCGCCAGCATTGTTACCACCAAAGCCGAAGCCGTTTCCGCCCCAGCCGAACATCGCCATCCAAACCAGCAGGAACCACATCCAGTTCCCGCCGAACATGTCATTACCATTGCTCTGATACGGAGCGGGCCCGTAATTCGCGGGCACCATAGGAATCTGATACTGCACATTCGGCACGCCATTTTCGTACATGGTCTCTTACCTCCTAAAATTTGCAGGTATAAAGTTTGCCAAATTCTGAATATCCTGATTAGAGACATTCCTTGTCCGTTGGATGTATTGCATAATCATGGCGGGATTATTCGCATATTCGTCGGGAATATCCGGCCATTTCTGCTTGAGGAAAGCCCACGGGTTGTTCATTGCCGACATCACCTGCTGCCCCATCATCATAGGATTCATGGGCATTTGCGGTTGAGCCTCAGGCATCCGAGGCGCTTGCACAGGCTGCTGAGAAACACCTTGGCCAAACATTTCAAAGGCAGAACTACCCATTACGCCCACCGCCTCTGTTATTGTTCGGCTGCTGGTTATTCTGAGCTACCTGCTGATTTCCATTTTGATTCTGCTGAGGATGCATGGGCATCTGCTGCTGTTGCTGCATCGATTGCACCATGCTCATCAAGGAATCAAATTTCTGGTCCAGGTCAGCTTTTGTCACGTATCCACTCATATCCTGAGCGCCGCTGTTTCCCCCGGCAGGAAGCATTTCCTGGGGCGGAGGTTCCATCTTATAGGTGGCCTTCGCAAGTGGATTCGCCATGCCGATGGGCGTCCAGGATTTGAACCAGATCACATTATTGGTGCTATCCCAAAGGGGAATCGGGATTCCCGGAGGCAGCCACGGAGGCTGCGGGAAAGATTCGGCGGCAGCCTGACCCTGCACGAATTCCATCGTTTTCACGGTCTGCTGATTCGGCATTGGCTGAGGCTGCTGATAGGAATAGCCGGGTGACATCGAGGGCATTGGAAGCTGTGTTCCTGGCATTCGCTGCCCCTGAGAATAGACGTTCGGGGCTTCTTGCGGAGGCGGACCAGGCCAGGTTTGCTGTTGAGGAAACATCGGATTATAGGCCATAGAGCCATTCCTCCTCAATCTATTTTCCAAAAGAAAGAAGGAACCTCATCACCGGAATCCCATGTATCGTAGTAGTTGCCATCGATTACAGCAACCGCATGATATCCTGTTCCGATGATGTAAGTTCCTTGAGGGAAAATTTGGGAAAACATGCGAATGGTTATGCATTGAGGACAGCCCTTGGGGAGAAGAACCGGTCTGAAGCCTAACCGGTAAAGGTACTTTCCCCATACATGATCATCGCATGTCACGCTGAATTCCTCATCAGAAAGCTTATTTAGATCATGTTTCACTTTCATCCAAGGAAGGTTGAGAGCGACGCAGACGGCTCGTATCACGCAATCCGGAACATTTTTCTTCGCCGGATTGGGATTCGCAAATATCCACATCGATTAGGCGGCGTCGTCCAAAGTAATGGGATCGACCCAAGGCTTATCATAGGTCATGGCCCGGCTGCTGTCATCAGGTCCAGCCGTAGTGGGATCGTTCACTACGCCGAACAGCGCCAGCAACGAGAATACGGCCGTGATTACTGCGGATATCTTCTGCACAAGGTCGTTCAGTTCAAGTTCGATACCGAACACCTTCAGAACAGACGTGATGACCAGGGCCAAAGCCGGGATGAAAGCCGACCAGAACGCGGGATTTGCCAGCCTGACTCGCCAATTGATTTTCATGCCTCATCACCTCCTATTTTGATTTGGAACAAAAAGAAGAAGGCATGCGTATTTGAGGTTACACCCTTTCGGCAAGGAACTTTGCCAGATCATTCACAGCCTCTTTCACTTGGGTGCCGTTTCCTAAACTGCTTGAGTTCCCAATGACAAGCAAGAATTTACATATTGCCGTCATGCCTTTATGGATGTCCTCGTGACTTTCCGTCATACTGGAGATCGCGGCTTCATGCGATTCCAGGCGTCGTTTATCTCTATCCAGATTTCGCTCAATCTCTTCAAAACGGGGTTCCCATTTCGAATTGATGTCCTCAACCACCTTCTGGCTGATTTTTTCAGCGAAATCCGGCGACTGTGATTCCTTCCTCTGCCGCCTACGTTCAACGATGGTGTGTATAGCATCATATACTTTATAGACCACCATAAACAGGATGCACAAGGCAATAATGCCATAGAGCGTTGTCCATAAGACGGAGGGGGTAAATCCTTCCACAGTCGGCATACGTCACCACCTCCTTTTTATTCATCTATAAGGACCACGCTGCCAGGCTCCGGCAATAAGGCGGCAGACATCAGCGCGCCAATTCTGCTTTGTGGGCTTTGGTCTCTCGAGCTTCGACCTGCTCATTCTCGGCTGAGTCTGCACTTATGGGTACACCTGGACAGCGTGGGAGCCTGCCTAAGAAGCGGGCGGAGTCGAGACCTCATTGCCTTTCATATGTTTTTCCTCCCATCTATATGAGGTTTATTAAGGCCATTCACCAAGAGGATTGCTGAGGCCACCAAGCGGCATGACCGGCATAGGCAGCGGAATGGTGGCGTCGGGCAGGTCCGTGCAGAAGAAGACTCCTACCACGGGCGTATCAGCAAAAATATCTTTCATGATGTCTTCGTACAGCGTGGATTCCAGGCCGTACATGCTGCTCAGGTTGTCGGTGTAATACTGAACAACCGTGTTCCGGAACACAATATAGGTGATACCGGCCAGCACACCGGGAACATACCGGGAATAGCGGAAAGCGCTGTTGCCGGCAAAGGCAATATCCCAGATTTTATCGCCAGGCTCGAATTCTGCATTTTCCGGGTTCGCAGGAATGACGGTGATAGTCATTACCACGTTACCGAAATCACGGGTTTTGGGCAGGATCATATCCAGGGCGGCAGCCTTTTTGGCATCATCCACGTAGAGCCTGACCTCTTTCTTGTCGTCGTCATACACGGTGTGCACCAGCGGGTCGTTGCGGAACAGTTCGGTGATCTTCTTTGCCAGGATAATCCAGGGAGGGCTCAGTTTCAGGTTTGCCATAATGATTCTCCTTCCATTTTGATTATTGATATGCTGTTAGTTTTTCTTCGATAAACTTAGCAGCATTGAGAATCTGCTGTAGATCCTCGGACGGGATCATGTAGTAATTTTTTACTTCCTGTTTCGTTTCTTCATGATAATCTGGAGCTTCTTCGGCTTGATCGGCATACTGATCGTAGAACTTCTGGCCAAGGGCAGACCGACGTGCAATATTCTCCTCGCTTGTGTTTGCGGGCTTTTCATATTTCAGCATGAAAAGGCGATTGGCTTCCTCAACAGAAGTAGCGTCCAGAAGCTCTTCTTTGAAAGAACCGTAATGCTCGGACAGTTCTTTCAGCAGAAAGCTCACCTGCATGGACAGTGACCCGATGGAATACTCCAGTGAATGAGCGTATTCCCATAGGTCAGCTTTCCGGGTGCGGTAAGTCCATTGGGCAATACCATAACCAAAGCCGTCGGTGGCAAACTGATCCATGGTGATAGCGCCGGAATCAACCGCTTCCGTGTACTCATCATCGGTCATGCCGAGCTTGGTATTACCACGGCCTTCCAGATTCTTCGGGTTGATGCCGCTTTCCGCTTCCAGATTACCCAGAATAGCGGCTACAGCATAGGGATTTTGCAATCCGGCATAGAGCTGATCCCAGGCTTCTTTAGCTCTGGAAATATCAGCATCATCAGCTTCTTCATGCACCAGATGATCGTATTTATGCAGCTCTGCCCAGGTTTTTGGGCCCACGATGCCATCCACAGTCAAACCATTACTTGCCTGAAATGCTTTCACAGCTGCTTCCGTATCTTTGCCAAATACTCCATCCACTTTCAGCCTGGATTCCCCGGCAGCATTCAGCAGATTCTGCAAGAGCCGTACATTCGCTCCTGTAGATCCTTTCCGAAGAGTAGGGATGTTCTTGCTTTCGTCTACGGTAATGCCATGTTCTTTCAGGTATTCTGTAGAATATAAACCAGCCGGCAAACCGAAATGCGTCCAAGGCCGGTTGCCTGGAAGATGGTCCTCTTTCACGGTACCCGAACAGTGGATGATTAGGTCATTCGTAAGCCACAGCCCGGTATGGCTCATCTTGGCTCCATCCTGTTTGAACAGGCAGAAGATGAGATCCTTTGGCATTTTGTCGATGGTGCCTTTGATGACCCAGTTGCTATTGGTATCGTACTGGGTAGTGGCCCCGCCGCCAAAAAGAGAAATATCTGCTTGCGCCAATACCCATTGGGTAAAGCCTCGGCAGTCGAATACCCTGGTGTCATGCCATTTGCACATGTCGCAGGAATATCCTTCGGTGCCTTGCATGATGGGGCAGTCGCGCACGATCATATCGGCGTACTTGGTAAGGCCTCTATTCCTGCAAATATCCAGGTAATGCCTGCGGTTTTCAGGAGTGCACATGCATCCGGCCGCCGCGTAGACATAGCACCACCCCAGGCAGTCCCTTGCCACGCCTTCAACAATATCAGGCTTAGCCAGACCGCCCTTCTTCCAATCGGATACTCGTTTGGTTACCTCGGTTGCCGTGTACATAGGCATTCCCCCTTGCTTTTACCCAAAATGAAAAGAGGAGAGAACATGTTTTTAAGCACACTCTCTTCCTCTCCATAATAGGGCATGTTTTTGACGCGAATTACGTGCTCGGGATGTCCAGGTCGAAGCCGACCACCACAGTAAGCGAGATGGAGGAACCGTTGAAGTCCTGATTGCCGTTGCCGTTCACACTACGAAAATTGCGCACGCCGGCCGCCGAACGAAGCCAATAATACGAATAATTCGTAGAAGCACGCTTTCTCCGTTTTCTCGTGGCACTACTATTGAGTACGTCGTCATATATCGGTCCCATGGTTTCGTATCCGGAAGAACCGAATACTTCATGGTCAGACAATATGTAGACGGTTTCGGTAGTTTCTACGTTATTCACACTAGTCTCGTCCGATGCCTGGAAGATTTTGGTGTACTTCTTGACGGGGACGATCATGCTCTTGAGATCGCTATCCATATTGGGATAAAGCGTTTCTCTCAAATACGTCCGCATCTCAGTTTTCTCCCATCCACCAAGCGAACCAGTACCTTCTGTATTGTTGACTTTTGAGGGGGTCATTATCCGGTCACTGGGCAAAGCATAGTAATACGCCGCCGAAATCTTGGCCATGTTGCCACTGCCATCCGCCAGTTCATCCTTATTGAATCCGAGGATCTGAACATAGTTTGCACTATTTTCGCCATCATTATCAATAGCAATCAGATCGCCAGGCGCATAATCGGTGGCATAGGTACCCGCCTGCATAGAAGCCCTGAGTGCGCTCAGTCCTCCGGACTTGGTCTTGAGCTGCACGTCGGACCCGATGCAGAAGCCGACCACCACAGCACTCGAGTTGTAGGCGCCACCGTTGTTCTTATTGCCGGTGTTGCCTACACTACAGAACTTGTCCGCGCTGTATGCCGAACGCATCCAATACGAGGACGCTGAAAAATTGCCAGTTTTGTACATCTTCCTAGGTCCGGTATCCGAGAAGAAGGCTGTATAGTCAGGCCCCATGGTTTCGTATCCTGAAGAACCGAACATTTCATGGCCTGACAATAGGTAGATGGTTTCGGTGGTCTCTACGTTATTTATGACAGTCTCATCCGAGGCCTGGAAGATTCTGGTGTACTTCTTGACAGGGACGATCCGAGAACGAATTTCAGCTGGAATAAGCGGCATAATAGTATTTAGGATATACTGTTTCATTTCTGTCTTATCCCATCCGCCAAGCGCGCCGGTGCCTTCCGTATTGGAGACTTTCGAAGGATTCATCCTCATATTCGTATTTAGAGCAAACGTCACCACCATACTCAGCGGTGCCGTCCCTGTTCCGTTCGCACATTCATCCGCATCCAGCGCCACAATGCTCACATTACCGCTGCCTTCCGTGCCCAGATCGATGGCCTTGTAGTTGCCAACTTTATACTTGGTGGCATAAGAACCATCATCCAGCGCGGCGAAGATAGTATCCCAGGAATCCGTGATCTCTTTGATCTCCTTGGGAGAACCGAACGTCGCATAATACGTTTGTGCACCAGTAACCGGAGCAATGGCTGGAGTCCAGCCAAGGAACGGATAGCTAGCGGCATCACCTTTCGAAGTGGATGGCGTGGTACCGGTGAAGCTTGGAGTCTGGCCATAGTTATATGTGGTGGTTTGCAAAGTCACATCGCCATTATTACTGTTATCTTCGCTCTTCTTCACAAAGGGGATGGTATACTGCCGGATCGTTCCAGAATAGCAAGCGTATACCGTTCTATCGGAAGAAACGTTCTGTGTGGCCGCAGCAGAAGGATTGTTGTTCGGTTCTACGCCGCTTCCTGCCGTGGTTCCCCATCCTGTAAAGGTATAGGTATACTTAGCAGACTGCTCCCTTGCCGGTTGACCGGAATAAGACCCGTTTCCACCATCATAGATCACTTGCTCGGTGATCGTCTGGCTGCCATCCCAGGATTTATAGGTCAGAACAGCCCTGGATACACCGGAATAGGCCGCATATACCGTGCGATTTGTTGTTACAGCTGTCAAAGCGTTCGGATCAGCGGAATTCGGAGCATCCGTATTACCAGGGGAAGTGCTCCAACCAGCAAAAGTATACTTCCAATGCTCAGAATCATTTCTGGTAGGTTGCCCGTCATAGGTTCCATCAGCACCGTCTACGATAGTTTCAGTATATAGAGTTTCACTGCCGTCCCAATTCTTATAAGTCAGGGTAGCGCTGGTATGGGCGGCATTGATCGTCAGATACGGATAATCACTTCGATAAGTCAGCGCGTCAAGGGCTGCATTATCTTCCGCAGTCAGCGTATCAATGTTAATGACGCCGCCGATCTGGGCAATATTCGGAGTAGGAGCATCGCCGTTTTCATCCAATCCACGCATCAGACGAATCTGTTCATACAGGGCGACGATTTCAGCACCGGTATTACAGGTCCAGTTTACGCCGATCAAGCGAACACGAGTTGCCGAAGGAACCGCCATCAGCATGGTCTTCGTATCCTGGTTCGGGCAGTTTTCCAGCCACAAAGTAGAGAAATCCTCCCCGATCGGAGCTACCAGATCTGTCAGTTTCTTGGCGTCCAGTAATACCAGGCCGGTGATGGTATTCGGCAGATGCAGATGCTGGATACGGGTGCCTCTTGCCAGCTGAATACCTTTGATGTTCGTGCGTTCCGCCAGGAAGGATTGCAGGTTGTCTGCATACCGCATGTCGATAGTCTCCTGAATATATCCCGTTTGCTCATCAGCAAGACCGAGACCTGTGCAGCCACGAATATCCACAGTTTTCAGCAATGGCATCGGGTGCTTTTCGGAACCGGCTTCAAACCTGTGAAGATTTAGGTTGCTATATGAAACATCAGAGCTGCCCAGCTGAATATCCAGCAGGTTCTTGGCAGCAGAGAAGATCGCTTCACCGGTATACAGACCGCTGAGGTCTCCACAGGATGAGATTTCGCCGGCCAGACGGATATAAATTTCCGTATCATTCATATCCGACAGCGGGCAGACATGGGTATAGCTCGCCCCTGCTTCCACTCTTTCCTTAGTGGTATACGCGCTTGCCCAAGTGATAGCGGAATACAGTTTCATGCGATGGACCAGCGTAATGTCAGACCTGGCATAGCCGCGAAGCTGAATCGTGTCTGTCCTTGCGTCGCCTGCGTTCCATTTTGAATCCAAATACTTGGTACGCTTGGACATGAACATCCGCCGCTGATGGCGTTTGTCGCCCTGAAGCTTCTGCCAATGCTCCGTGGTCGGCTGGTTGACGTATTTATACCAGGTATCCTCAATCCAGATCGCTTCCGGCCAATGATTCTGGTGCTCTTCCATACGGCCTTCAACATTTTCATAGGACAGGCCGTTCGCACGAAGATTACCAAACATCTGGCTGATCTCAGCAGGGAAAGCATCACGAATATTGTTCCACAGCACAGAGCCGTAGGAAGTATGCGGACGCTTGCCATTGACTGTGTCTGTATTTTCCACCCAATACACGAACACCAAAGCGCCTTCGTTATTGATGCCCCAAAGGGTGTCCTTATCATAAGGTTCGCAGATGGCTTTCCGGTCAGCGACGCGATCTTCGGCAGTTACATCATCACCAACGAAGCCAATGAACAGGTTCTTACCCCAGCCATCCATGTCCAGCGCCCATTCACCGATCGTATAATAATAGATGAACGAATCCAGCTGGCCATAGCTCGGGAATTCATTTTTGAACTTTGCCAAACGGTATTCAGCCGTATCCTGGCTGTAGGACACACCGTCATACACCACGGGCGCTTCCAGGTTTTCACCGGTTGCAGCATCCCGATTCGTGGAGACAACGAAGGTTTCCAGTTCCTTGATCTTGGAATAATCCATCCAATCAGAAGATGGGAAACGGGCTTCAAAGTCCTTCGTCCACTTCGGCACCATTTCGCCGGTCGTGTCGTCCAGAACAAGCGTTTCATCGAACACGTCGGAAGTGAACCACATCAAGCCGGGAGAGTTGTTCTCAAATTCCCAGCTTTCCTGATTGCCACTGTAACCGTAGGGACCAGGTGCCCTCTTCGGCAGGTTGAAGTTATACTTGCCGACGAACTGGATTTCTTTTGTTTCAGGGTCTCGGTGGAAGCACACGATCGGAACGCCGTAGATGCCGTCTCGAACCATGGGATTGGCTATACGTTCGCGCTTCTTATACGGGTTCAGATCGTTAAACAACTTCACGAACTCCACGTTGTTCGCGCCTTCAGAACTGGCATAGTCAGCCTTCAGCACATATCGGTTGAAGGGGAGAATGCTGTCCACAAGCGCGTACTCCGCAGCATGCCCGGCCAAAGTTTCAAAGCCCTTCTTAAACTGAAGGTCGATGTTCGGGACAGGATACTGCAAGGAAGAAGTTCCCTGACGATTGGATTTAACCCCAGTCGCTGTAAATGACTTGGCTGGATTCTGCTGATCCACATACTCGATTTCACAGGGAACGCCGCTGTCGGTTTTCGCAGAAGGAAGCGCAGTGCTCTCAATGAACATATACGGAAGATCGAACGGGAGTTTCTCAGGATCAATATTACCATAGTCATCATAAATATCATTGCGGGTATACCGGTCGCGTTTCTGTTGGCCATTCTGGGTATCGGCAATGAAATTCGACAGAATCTGCTGAGGAATGAGACTATGGTTATAGATACGAACACAGTAAATATCCACATCACACTGATCGCTGCCGAAGGTGATATTTACAGGCTCTACCTGGGAGAAGTCATCCACATCCGGATATTTGACAGCCTGCTGAGGAATACTGTCGATATACGCCATCATCATACGGCCGTCCGCGCGCTTATCGATAGCAAAGGTCAGCCTGGTGTGCAGGTCTTCCATCAGATCCAGACGAAGCGTGGCGTTCTCAGAATGGAATTCCGCCAGATTGGGCTTAATGAAGAATCCTCTGCCGCCGCTGTAACAGGAAATAGCAGTGGTATCAAAGTTCTCCACATTGCGAATGGCAAATTCAATCTCAATCAGCATACCGGAAGAGCGAATATCTTCCTGAAAAGGCTTGAAGCTGACAACAGCACGCCCGCCTCTGCGAAGACGAAGGCTGGTGTTATTGTCTTCATCTGTATGCCAACCATCGGTATCCCAGTCGATTCCAGTAAGGGTGACCGGAATATCATTATAGCCCCAGGAAGCCGGATTCTGTTCACCATTGCTGCGTCCAACCGGGGTCAAATACAGTTCCAGGCCGTCCATTTCGGCATGAATATCCATAGAACTGGGCGTTACGGTGATCGTCCATTCCTTCTCCTGATCCTGGCATACCAGCTTTACCGTGGTTTCGCCGGCAGTGGTGGCATTGAACACATAAGTATGAACATTACGGTCGAATTCACCGCTATACTTGAGAATACCATTCTCATAGAAGCTCACAGTGGCCGTCTGGCTGGCAGGATCGTACACCTTCCAGGTGATCGCCGCAGAGTCGTACTGCTCCATTTCTGTGGTGTTGAAGTCAGACGCGATGACGACGGTATCATCACCGATTTCCAGAGAAATGAATTCGTAGTACAGATGGTTGCTTTCCAGAGTCTCGCCATTCAGGAGAATAGAATACCAGGCTTCCAGCGTATGAGAACCCTGATTCTGTGCCGGAATGGTGTAGGTAACCTCACGCTTGGAAGAGGTTACCAGAGGATCGAGCTCGAGACTGTCGAGCTTTACATGGATCGTCTTTTCACCGTCAGAATGCGGCGTCAGGCGGAACTGGATCGGACCGGAGAAAGTGGTGCTGCTGTCAAAGGACGAAGTAAGGTTCAGGTCAACGCAGTCCACATCAAAGCGGCGATAGGTAGCATTCTCATAGCTATCCACAACTTCAACGCGGACAGTGCTGGTGCCGGAATCCAGATAGGGGCTGATGTCAATTTCAACATTTCCCTGAGGTTTATTCTTTAGCAGCGCCTTGCGAACGTTCTTCACGTACACAATGATAGAACCTTTGCCAGTCGGCTGATTATCCAGAAGGCTGCTCCAGGAGAAGCTGACCATAAGTGGATCGCCTTTACGCACCTGGCCATTTTCAGGCGACAATGTAACAGCGGACATGGCGATTTTGGTTTCTACCTTTGTACCGCCTTGGCTGCCCCCGCCACCTCCGCTGCCGCTTCCACCGATACCAGTGATGTATTCGGTGATGCGGTCGCCTTTCGTATTGATACCGTAGAAAGCATCGCCATCTTTCAGAATGTCATGTACCAGTCCGTCCTGAATTTCTTTCACTTCGGCAATACCATCCATTACGCTATCGATGTCAGCCTGCATATTTGCCATATCGTTTTCATGCCTGGTTGCCACAGCTACGGCATATGAATCGATTCGGCTGACTTCCCGGCGGACATTGCGCATGTCTACTTCATGATCATACCGTAACTGCCGATCACGTTCCAGATCATCATTGACAACCTGGTTCATTTCCCCGGCAATCTCCTGATGCAGGGCTGCGAGTTCAGTGTCATGCTTCGCAGAAAGCGCTGTAATGCGGTCGTTAATACCAGCCAGAACGATTTGCAGCTGATCCTGAAGCTCCTCGATCTCTTCCGCCGTACCGCTTAAAGCCGTCAGACCTTCAACCACAGCGCGCAAAGCCGCCAGATCCGTTTGCAATTGATCCAGCTCTCCACGCATTCCTGTGGCATCGATTTGGTGTGCGGAATACTGGGTTTGAATAGCTGATACGTTGGATATAATACCGGCAATCTGCTGGTTTACGCCGGCCAGATCAGCAGAGGTGAAACTATGAAAACCATTCACCATTGTCTGAAGCTGGGTCAAACTTGTTCTCAGACCGGTGGTAGTGGTTTTCAACGTGTTAATATCCGTCTGCTGCGTGGTTTTTTGCGTTTCTAAATTGCCAACCCGAGTCGTTAAAGCGCTAATGCTGCCATTAACGCCGTTCAAATCAGAAGGGGAAAAACTGCGAATGCCGGAAATTGCCTGCTGCAAAGCAGTCACTTGGCTTCTCAAGTTGTTTACAGTAGTGTTCAGTTCGGTTTTTACCCCGGCTATATAGGAGTTGTTGGCATTTGCAACAGCCAGGTTATAGCATTCCGAAAGAGCATTTGCGATGGCGTTTCGGACATCGGTGCCATAGGATGCGGACCGGATACTGGCTAAATAGTTATCAATAGCCACGCCACATCACCTCCCATTTTGATTTATTCTCCTGCTCCCATTTGGAGACCATTCCGTCCACTTGCTTCGAGGTGTTCATTGGAAATGGCCTCCTCCTTTGCTTGGTCCATCTTGATTTTTTCTTTCATCCCTTCTGGCATTTTATCTTCCGGGTCGCCAGGCTCCCAAATAGCATTGCAAAGAGCCTTCATCTTATCCATTACACGGCGAACGGGAATTAGTACATCTTCAAGCTGATCCGGAGTACCCTTTATTGCCGAGAGTTCTTGAATAAATTTCCTAAGCTCGCCTTTGATTGAGAATTCTTGATTCTCCATGAATATCATCCTTTCTTATGATGGATTAACATAATACAAAGAAACATAATGCTCACCGTTTAGAGACAGGTTATACCATGTTTGTGATGAATCATCATAATATTTCCACTGTCGAGGGCGATTTGCCGCAAGAAGAAATTTGTGCCCAAGATCAATAAATTTTTGAACCCAGCTGTTAGTCGCACGATTGAAATACTCCAAGAGTACAGTATATATCGGGTGAGCAGAATCCACCCAAATCGAATCCGAATTTTGAACATCAGTCCATCCGACGTATGAATTGTCTCGCAATTCACTTTTTTGGAAAGATATTGAATCTATAGCATTATCATAGCCATCATTATAAGCATTATCACCTGAAACCTGAAAATACTTTTCTCCACTTTCATTGCCATTGGAAGCCGCCGCTTTAACATAAATAAATGTATTATGGGTATTTGAATTATATACATCGCTTTTTGTACGAATAATATTAGCGGCGCTAACCGTAACAGAATTTCTACCATTTGCGTAAGCCGGATTTTCAACACGAGCAACAACAGTGTTTAATCCATATTTTTTTATGTAAGCATAATCGTTATCCACAGAAACAGTAAAATCATAAGAACTTGCTTGGTTTACCGTGCTTCCAGGAATGCCAACCGTCATAGTATTAGAAGACGTGTTTTGCGAAGGAGCGACCACTTTTGCCCTTGCGGCATCCCAACCGTTTGTGTAAGCCGGATTTTCAACACGAGCAACGACAGTGTTTAATCCATATTTTTTTATGTAAGCATAATTGTTATCTACAGAAACAGTAAAATCATAAGAACTTGCTTGGTTTACTGTGCTTGCCGGAATGCCAACCGTTATAGTATCTGATGATGTACTTTCTTCTGGGGCAACCACTTTTGCTCTTGCGGCATCCCAACCGGAAATATATGATGCCGCTACGTCGTCCTTATACTTTTTCGTAGCGGCAATCTTAAAATTTGCGGTTTTTTGTGTTCCTTGAGGATCGTCGACAAACGAAATTGATATTGTGCCGTTATCATTTTCGTCGGCTTTAAGACCTATCTTGAAACTTTGTGGACTCATTATTTTATACGAACTTGAATCTCCGAATTTAACAGTAGCTATTCTAAAATCCGTGTAATTGTTTCCATCATCATCCGATAAAGATACAGCACCTGTAGTATTTATACCAGTGCTTGCGCTTAATGAGCCACAATAAATCCAATTCGAGGCTCGTATAGGACCATTACTTATAATTCCTGTGTCTGCTTTCAAATATCCAACATATGCCCCATCCTGAACATATAGTTCATTTGCCTTTACAGTATCTGTTTCAAGAGTTGTAATTCTTGCCTCAGCAGCATTCAATTGACCGATTGTTGCTTTTCCAGCGACCAATTGGTCAATTACGGCGAACTTGGTTTTGAATGAGGGAATTTCATCAAGATGAAAATCTTTTGCTCCTATCGTACCAGCCGGGACGGTATGGGAAACACCGCTACTATCAGTATACTCAATTGGTTCATTCATCTGAATTAGCCAATTTCCATTAGCGTCCTTACCGAGATGCTGGATGCCGTCCCAGCCATTCAATGACACTTTATCTGTGGTGCCATTTCCAAGTTTAACGCTGCCATCTTCGCCATCAGCCTTTACGGTCGGGTTCGCTTCCGCATCAGAGCCAAGCGCTAACTCCGTGGCCTTCACCTCTCCGGAGTTTGCATCGATGGTTACAGAAGCGCTGCTGGCGCTTTCCTTGTCTCCAGATTCTTTTTTATTCAGGATATATGCGGTTAAAGCATTCAGAGTAAACCTTCCGTTACTGTCCCTAAGCACACTGAGTTCAGGAAACCGTTGCACCAAATAGTTAGCTCCACTTTCACTCAGTGTATCGGTTCTTACGCCACCGGAATAAACCCATCCCTTTACAAGTTTAGGCATAACATGCGTGAGGCTGTCATAGGTTACTGTGCCTGTATTATTGTCTAAAAGACTATACATCGCAGATCGAAGGGTTATCCCAGTTTGGCCAACTGTGACGGTCGGCGTTGCTTCAGCGTCCTTCCCCAAAGCTACTTCGGACGCCTTTACTTCACCTGTATTGGCATCAATCACAGCAGTTGAATTAGATGTATTCTTCAATTCCCCAGAAGCAATCTTTGATTGAATATAAGCGTTAATCGAATTTAGACGAATTCTTCCAGTCGCATCAACCAACCCTCCAAGTTCTGGGAAACGCTTAATCAAATAATTAGTTCCGTTTCTTGTAAGCATCGGCGGATTAGCTACTGCACCGTTTTCCATCACAAAACCGGTTTTCAATTTTGGCATTAACTGTGTAATACTTTCATAGGTGACAACCCCATTTTCGTCAAGAAAATGGATTAAAATAGGGCGAATTTGTATTCCATTTTGATCTACAGAAATTCCACTCCCCGTTCCAACGGATGCGCTGGAAACCGTTCCTGAATTTGATGACACGGTGGCTATCTTATCAGGAGCGAGCAATGGAACGTTACCAATAAAATCAGAAAGGTTCTGCATGGTTAGCTGGGTCTGCCCCTGGCCCAAGATGCTTTTCAAAATTGGAAACTTGGTTAATAACCAGTCGGAAGCCTTCTTGGTCAATTCGCCATTGGTTATGCCCTTGCGAATACTTTCCGGAAGTTTATTAAGAAGCTTCTGTGGGTCGAACACCCCGGTTACTGAATCAAGAAAGGGGCTTAAACCTTTCACATTATTCAGAAGTTTCTTCATGTTCTCCTTAGAAAGGATGCCATTGGCCGGAACGGTGATACCCAAAGAATTGAGAACGCTTGTCAGAACCCCTGAACCACCGCCTGACAAAAGCCCGGAAATGTCAAAACTCCCTTGCCCGGAAATGTCCCATCCTTCGGGAAGCCGCAAATCGCCAAGCGACGACGAAAAGATTGTAAGTCCATTTCCGCCGAGAACCTCAAGAATGGCAGACGGAACCTCCTGACTCAAAAAGTCGGGGTGGTTTTTTATATAGGCAAGGTACCCTCCTAAAACAATTTCAACCATTTCTTTGATGCCTGGAAGAATGCCATTTATCTCCGGAGTAACTGTTACACCAGAAGAAGCCCTTGGGTTCGCCCAAGCATTTGTTGACCCTGCCCGATTTGAAGCCGACACTGTAAGCGGCCCTATAGATACTGAGCCAAATTCCCCAGTTGCCATATGATTTTTTATCAAATCGTGGCAAATAAGCTCTACTTGGAACTTCGAGTTCGCCGTTGGATATGAACTAAGAGCCTGGTTATACCTGGATTGATCATACCAGCATCCAGGCTCCGGAACCATATTCTGTACAACTGTCCAAGCCAGGTCGTCATAAGACTTTACTTCCTGAACAAGCTCTGGAAACTCTTCTGGGGTATTAAATTGATCAAACGCAGAAGAAATACCGGAACTAAAAGCGTTGGCATTCGATCCGGAAGCGCTTGATATACTGCTCTTTTTGCTCTTTGTTATACCATATTCCTTGCTCATCTGGCTTTCTGGAATACCAATCACATACTCATTTTGCTCAGGGTCATGCGGATGATAATTAATAGATGTAGCAGTAAACGTGCTTACCGCCATCGCGCTTTGTCCATTAGGAAGCATTTGACCTGTCGGATACCTGATAGAAACCCTATCTCCGATCAAAATCTTCTGGATCCCCCCATCAAGATGATGCATGTCAATAGCAGTAATAGTAAAAGAATGAACGCCCCCAAGAAAGTTATGCCGGATGAAATCATAAGCATACCTCCTTAATTTTTCCTCCGTATCGGCATTCCTAAATTGTTCTACTTTTACAATAGGGCCATATGTATCAAGAGCATCTAGATAATCCTGCTTCATATGATAACCGGAGTTCAAAACTTCATCAGAGTACCCGCCTATGATATCCGCCACAGCAAGCTTCATTTCTGGGAGATATAAATCTTCACCTTCAAGGCTGCCGACAGGGATCAAATAAGTGAATATGTTTTCTACTTCTGATGAATTGGACACCGTTACAACGTTTTCGGAAACCTCAATGACCTGAGTATTTACTGAATTACTAAAATAGTTTTCGAGCCAGTCAAGATATACGGTTCCATTTTGATAACGAGTACGAAACACCCCGCCGAATGTCTTTTGGAGCTGTTCCAGGGCAGACATAGTATTCTGCCAGCTACTGGAGCCATATTTTCTTCCATCCTCATCGACAACAACCTGCTGGTCCATTGGCAATTCGCTATACCCAGAACGCCCTGGAACCATACCTAATAGTATTTTCTTGTCATTATCGTTCCCCATCTGGCTATTATGTTCGCCAATGATTTGCTGTAGGTAAGTATACACGCTTACTTCCGGACGATCATCATCTTTTACACCTTCTTGCTGGCTGTCAAGAAAAAATGCAAGATCGCCTTCTGCATGGATTTTCCGTTCGCCGGTAAGCGGTGTATTATCCACTGTTATTACCCGCCCGCGAAAAATGGTGTCCCCGTCATACTCAATACGAATGATCGTCCGCATTTGCCTCCAGCAGTCATATAGTGGGTGCGTAGGGTGAACAGAAAACTCAAAAGAACCTGCTTTTCCCATTTCCGATTTTATGGATGGATCAGAGAACGACATGGTTTCATCCTGAATCGGAACGGAATAAACTAAGGACTCCTGCGATTGAAAGGAGCCGTTTTTCATGTAATTTTTTATAAAAAACTGGTACATTATAAGCTCCTTTCCCTTAACCCAATCGTCGTTGACCCGGTTCCATCAATCGAAAGCACCGCTGTCCCATAAGAATCCGACACTGCGGAAACTACGGGATGGCCTTCGTCAAGCTTCCAGTTTTTGCCATCGAAATAAATATTCAACGACCCGGATTCCCAATAAAAGTTTAGAATGTAGTGCAGCCCATTAACGGGAAGCGTGAAAGTGCGAGAGCCTGAATTTAAAGATAATGGGGTACTTGCGTAATCTCGAAAAAATGTATACCCATCACCTTGAACATCCAATCGAAACAAATCCCAAAGATGATGGTTGGTAGGAACATCCGATATACCAACTTTAAACGGATTTACAGCATAGTCGATAACCACCCTGCTGCAAATCTGCTCTGATTTCCATTCGTTAAAAGAAAAGCGACCCTCCCAGAAAAAGAGAGGGTCGTCTTCCAGACAAATCTTCAGTTTCCTCCCGTGAAGAAAATTCGTGATCCTGGCCCTGAGGCGCTCCCAAGGCTCAGGATCATCACTATTGGTGTAGAACTCCAGAGAACCGCTTCGGTCGCCATAGACAGGATGACCGTGCAGGTACTCTGTAAGGTCAAGAGACCCATGAGCACCTGGAATTTCAACAAATTTTGTGTTTACTTTTGGCGCGGCGATCACGGGGCGTGTAACAGGAATCAGGTGCCAATCCTCCCAGGTATTGGTACCCTTAAATTTCCCTTGCATAGAGCCGGAAGCGTATAGGCTGCCATCCCCGAAAGTAATTGAATGATACACCTTTAATTCCTTCTTCCTACATAGAATGCTTTCAGGCCAAGATTCTTATCAATCTTGTCCGTGACGGCACCGGCAAGTACGCCGGTGTCAAGAACAAATTGCATGTTTTTTATTTGAGAAGCCATTTCTATTAAATCATCATCGATTTTACTCATATGCGTAATTATGCCTGACAAATCAGTTCCATTTTGATTTTCCGAAACAGCGCCAGTATACATGCCAACACCATTAGCCAGTACAAGCGGTGTACGGGCGTCGATAGAAAACGGCGATCCGTTCAGCACACTCATTCCGGCCCTAATATTTGTTAAATCGAGAACTGGTGTAATGACCGGATTATGGTCAATCGCGTCGTTAATTGTCGTCGCGATGGAATCGGCATTCGCCGAGAACCCAGCCATAAACGCGCCTGTCAAATCGCTGCCGAGAGTCGTCCAATTGGTGTTCCACTCCGTCCCAAGCATGCTTTCTGGATTACCGATCTCCGCGAGGAACACGAGCAAATCATTACCAATATCAAAACTGTTGGATAAAGAATTTCCTTCGGCAATTGCCCTTCCAACGTTAGCCAAATCACTAATCGCGTTTACTCCAGCGTTTAGTTTGCCCACGTCGGGCACGGTGTTAATCGATGCTGCAAAGTTTTCAATGGCCGGCCCAAGATAGTTCTGAATATCGGTCGCAAAATTCTTGATAGGCGTTCCAGTCCAAACCTCCCAAAGTGTCCTGTCTGGGAGATTGGCGGTAACATCCTTCAAAGCGATCATAGCCAGGCTCAGTTTATTGATTCCCTCTTCATCGATGTTCTTAGAGGATTTGGCAGCTTCCGCCAGGCCTTCCACGGTTGCCATAAGCTCAGTTGCTGTGGACGTACCCTTAAAGGCCCCGATAATCGCCCCAAATGTAGCACCAATTACCTCTCCTCCACGCTTCAGAACTTCGAGGAATCCAGACTCTGTAAACTGATCCAGAGCACCGAGCGCCGAGAACGCAGCCACCAGATTCAACACGACCACGTCCAACCCTGCGGTTACTTCTACAATGCCTTTCAGGCTTCCTCCAGGAGCAAACGCCGAAAGAAGTGAGAACGCACCAAGAGAGCCCATAAACAAGGCCATTGACGAAAACAATGCGGGAACGTCTACGCCAGTTTCCGACAGTCGAGTCAAAGAATCAATGACTTCAGGCATCAAGATAAACGTGGCGAGCGATGCAACTTCCTTGATCAGGGACTTCAGGAATCCGAACGGCCCGGCAATTTCAACATTATAGGACACAAAGTTTCCAAGACTTTCTACAATCGGCTGAATGATCGGCATAAATGTCTGCATTGTGCCAACGAGAGCGTCCATGAAATCGCCGGTCATCATTGCGGTCCATTCATTCAATTTTGCAGTTACCTGTTCGATGCGTGTCATGCCGGTTTCCTCATCAACTTTCTTAAAGAAATCTTCTACATATTGCATTCCAGCTTTAAACCCGGCATCCAAATTTTGGATAAACTTTTGGAAGCCTGTCATGCCTGTGGCATCCGTATCTTCAAAGAAACGATTTACAGCTTCCATCCCGGTTATCACGTTATTGATAAAACTAATAATATCATTTACTGTCGGAGCCACCGAGTTCAGGGAAGCGCCAACAAACGAGTTAAGTGCATCCCCCATAGCCACGGTCTGATCCTGATTCTCCATCAATATTTCACTTATTCCGGAAGTAAAGTCGGCAAGCAGCGCACCGAGAGCGGCCTTTGTTTTCGGATCGTTGAATGCCTTATCAGCGCTTTCAAGGATGCTCGCCGTGTATGCTTCCGCAAACTTCTGAACCTCGGTTCCGGCGGAATCCGCCTTCTCCTGCATCCCCTGAAGCAACCCTTCGGTGTTATATTCACCAAGACCAGCAAACACTTTGGACGGCGAATGAATATCAAAGTCTTCCCGTGTTTTCTGAACCACAGCAGCACATAGATCAGTCATGGCAGCAAGAGGTTTTTTGGATTCCATTTTGATTCCGTTCGCCAGTCCCTGATCGATGAACGTACCGACATCCATGAACAACCTGCTCGGGCTGCCGGCGTCGAGAGCACGCATTGCTGCATTATAGGTGAGTACAGCCACTGTCTTTGCCGCTTCCGTAACGATTGACCGATTACGCATCAAACCGTTTGCAATTCCTTGGTCCACAGCTTTGCCAACGGCTTCAAAGTCTTTACTTGTACTCGGCAAATCTTTAAAAAGGACCATAGATTCCATAAAGGTTTTAAAAGAGTTCATGGCGGTTTCATTGATACCGGTTATACCATTCAATTGAAGGACAAAATTTCTGAAAATGCCAATTAAAGACTGCATTACGGTAAGCTTGGTCCCCTTTGAATCAACCAGCACTTCCGAAGCTGTAAACAAGTTAATGAAATCAGACAAAGCTCTGGACATGATCTCGGCTGATCCACCAGAATACCTGGCGACATCTTCTATTTGTGCCATGGATCGCATAACGGAAGCAAAACCGTTGAGCGCAGATATTGCCATATTTATATCTTCCACGCCCTTGAATTTCCCGCTAATGCCTTCACCGAATTTGCCAAGAGATTCGCCAACAGAGCCCATCTTATTCGCCATTTCTTCAATGGTCAATTGACGACCGTTGACCCATTCCGAAATCTGGCCGATAATTCCCTTAACCTCAGGAAGTTTTAGCGCCAAATCTGTGGAATAATCCACAAAATTAGACAAAGCCTTCAACGCCGCCGCCTGATTACCTTCCTCGGCATTGAAATCCACTTCCCCTATGTTGGTACCAAAGGTATTCAAATCCTTGCCGACAATTGCCATTGTCTCGGACAGCACGGTAACGACATTCTTTCCGGATTCATCGAATTGTAAAGCTGCGGCAAAGCTTGATCCGGCAGTGTTCATATCAGAGATCTTCGATTCTATCGTTCCCACCACTTCAATGAACGCACTCATAGAGGCAAGCGCTGCATCCTGATTCGACTTTTCTTTCTTAAAATCGACTTTTTTAAGTTCCGTTCCGTAGGTGCCCAAATTCGTCCCGACCGTGCCCATATCTTTGCTGAGCTGGGTAATGGTGTTTATAACCAGATTGGTGTTGTCGTCCGTTGCCTGAGCAGCGGTATACAGCTCTTTTATCTTCGGAGCAAGGCCCTCTTTATCCTTCGTTCCGTTAAAGAACTCAACAAACGTTTTGATAGCGTCAAGGGCTTCCCGACGGGATGCTTCTTTTCCTTCAAGCCCCGTAGCGGAATCCTGAAAAGCTGTCAGCGCGGAGCTCATACTTTGGATATCCCCGGCTAATGTATTGAGTTGGCTGGTTACACCTGTAAACCACTCAATAAGCGTTTCCGGTTCTGATAGATCGGTTTCTATTTTTCCAAGAGCTTGTAAAGTTTTTGTTGCGGCGTCAAAATTAAGAGGCTTCGCCTCCCCTGTCTTCTCGTCCGCAATCGTCGTGGATTTTGCAAAATCCGCAAGTGCTCCGCCAAGCAAGCGGATATTCTTCGCAAACTCTGTAAGAACGTTTGGCTTATCTTTATCTCCGGTAAAGAAATTTACGAGTTTATCTATATCGTTAATCAATGTCAATTTCTTTTCGATTTCAGAAAGCATGCCTATGCTCTTGATGGCGTTATCTGTTCCGTCGCCAAGGTCACGCCCCGCTTTCTCGAACTTCACCATAGCAATGGCCAAAGCCGCGAGCTGACCGCCAAATACACCGATCTCCTGTGTGTCAGGAAGGTTCGTCGGAATTTGGAACGCCCCATGCTCAATCAAGCCCTGGGAAAGCTCTTCCAAAATTTCGATCGCCTTAGCGGTGGAAGCTTTCTTATCGTCTCCGGCAGGAACGGCAGCAAGGCTGGTCGCTCCAGCGGCATAAATATCCATTGCACCGCCGAGACCGGTGAGGGTAGACGTAAACCCTGTCAAGCTGATCTTAGACAACCGTTCAAGGCCATTCGCCGTCCCGCTGAGGCGGTTGATCAAATCAATAGCGTTCCCGGCACCGCCTGCTTCGGACAAATCGCTGGCAAAGTTCTTTACAGTCAGACCAAGATCGAACAAATTTGTAGTGAAATTCGAGATACTCCCAGACAGCCCGCTGATAGACGCCGCAGAAAGCATTACGTCTTTCAACTTATTGATAATGCCGATGGCGTGATCCATACTATCATCACCAACGCTGGTCATGATAGACGCAAACTTAACGATCATATCCCCGGAATTGACGAGCTTGCCACCGGCCTGCTGAAGCCCGGACGCTGCCCGATCAATGAGCCATGGAGTCAAGAGCCCGAGAACACCAACGATTGCCGCAACGGCCGCGGAAAGCAAAGCAATTCCAAGAATACCACTCACAAAATCAACTTTACTTAGCAAGAACAACGCTGCTGCGGTGGCGATAATTATAACAGATAGTCCTCCGGCAAATGCGGCTATATGCTCCCAATTAACATTCTGTGTGAGAAGCAAACCTGCCGTGAACACGCCCATTAACAAACTGATAGCCAACGCAAGTTTGACAGCGCCATTCAGATTATCTTTCTTCAGGCCATTCGAACCAAATTTGTTGATAATGACGGCAAATCCTGCAAGGATTGCAAGAATACCCCCAAATGTAATCAGCATTTTGGCTATGCCTTTTGCAGACGCAAATCCAAGAGGGAGCAACACCCCCATAAGAATCGCAATAGCCCCGGCAATACCGATAGCTCCATTAAGGCTTTCTTTATTTAGATTCGCAGACGTGGTCTTTAATTTTACAGCAAACGCTCCAAGAATTTGGAGAACCGCACCAAGAACTACTACAATTTGAAGTGCCCTTGACCATTTTATAAAACCTATTGGTAACAACGCAGCCGTCAAAATAGCAATAGCCCCGGCAAGACCGATAGCTCCATTCAAACTATCCTTCGACAATCCGATTCCGCCAAGGTTACTTATTCCTGCCGCAAATGAGTACAGCTCGACCATAATTAGGCCAAGGAAAATCAAGCCTTGAGTAAGCCTTTGCCAAGGAATAAAAGCAAGAGGAATCATGGCGAAGATCATAGCATCAACGGCGAATACGATCCCGGTAATTGAAATAGCCACTTTGGGGTCAAGGCCTTTAAAAATTCCTTTCAATCCAGCAACGAACACGCCAAGAGCGGTCATTACACCAAGGATCATATAAAAAGAATTTCTTGTTTTATCCCACGGCATATTCGCTAAAGCAACAATAGACACTACTATTATGCCAAGGGCTTCCGCAATTTTGAGTATCGACCAGGCAGTATCCTTCGGCTTGGAAATATTAACTGACAGACCGTCCTTTATAAGCGACGAAATCGATTTCGTCAACTTTGCCATCGACAATTTAGCTGAGGAAATAGCATAAATAAATCTCGCAATATTGAGCTCCATAAACAACGATTTGGCTCTTACTATGACTGACCACCAATCAATTTCGGATAATAGATCAATAAGACCCTTAAACATATGAATTATCTTTTGCCCAACGGACCCTTCGGCAAATGAATTTTCTATTTTATCCCAAGGCAATTTCTGCAAAATCATAATTGCCCCGACAATAAGAACAACATTATTGATCACTCTAAGAAAACTTCCAAGATCTACCGACGACGAACTTCCAGAGGCATTTCCTTGTTTTCTAAAAATCGAGAACAAATTCGATACAAACTCCCCAATATGGGAAGCGGCTATAACGATCAAAGCGCCAACACCAACAAGTTTAAAATCTATAGATGCTATTTTATCTTTAATCCAATCGATAATGGATTCCGATTTTTCAACAATCTGTTGCTTAATATACTCATAAACGGAAGCAAAACGCTTTCCCCATTCGATAATCTTGCTTTTTATCCTATCGATATTACTGACACTAAAGAAATCCGTTACTTTTTTAATTGTCCTTGTGAACCAATTCGACACTTTGGTGTAAAGATTGCCGTCACCTGTGGAAAATACTTCTGTAATGAGATCAATTATAGGGCTGATAAACGATCTAACAACTTGAAATATGCCAGAAATCCTATCTCGAACTCCTTGAGGAATAGACTTCAAAACGACATCAAATATCGCCCCACTCCATTCCAAAACTGCGGTTTTCACACTATTGAAGAGGTCTGAAAAGCCGTTGCCCGATATTCCATTTTGAATAACATTTCCGATAGACTCAAAAATGGCTGTGAAAAACCGTAAAATCGGCGTTCCGTAATTCACAATAACGCCGGAAACAAATTTTATTGCGTTTCCGATAAAGCCAAACACTTTTGGAAGAACGTCAGACTTATCCGTAGCTCCAACCAGAATGCCGAGCATCTCAGTAAATGCTGAAATAAGGGAATTGATTCCAGACGTAAGAGGCTTGGCTATCTCAGTCAGTTCATAAAAGAATGTCTGTAACGGTTGAAACTGATTTGTATCCTCCGCAGCTCCGTACAGCGCAAGGCCCAACTCACTAAAGAACATCGTAATCGCGTCAAACGAAGGGGCCAACTGCACAGCAACATCCTGAATAAAGCTCACGACGGAAGAGATCACGTTGTAACCAATGCCAAACACACCAAGGATACCGTCAACGATCTCTTCAAACACCTGAAGCCGAGTCTTTGCTTCGCCTGTTCCGGTGATCACGTTCCCGTTAAAAAAATCATCGATTGCTTTAAAAAAGCTGCTTACTTTTTGTGTTACTGTAAAAAGCATCCCGCCGAGGAATGCTTCCTGAAATCCTTCTTTATCCCAATATTGCCGCAAATGCTCCGGAACAAAGATCTTAAAAAAGTTTTTTAACCCAGTCGCTATAAAATCCCCAGCTTTTTCAAGAAGATCCACAAGACCTATAGACCCATCGGTTACATCCTGCCCATAATCTCCAAGGATCGTCCGAAGGAATGAGGTTCTTCCGCCAAGGTTCACCCAAACCTTAAGAACACGATTCCTCCACGCCCCAATTTTCTCAAGAACTTCAATTGCTCGGTTCGCGATATTTGTGAATGTAACCATGGCTTCACTAACATTGCCCCAGAACAACTGAAATGTGGTCATCCATCCTCCGGAAACGGATTCTTTCATGGCGTTCAGGGCATCCGTTAATGATAATGCTCTCTGAGCGGCTTTTGCAGCAGAACCAGCAAATGTGTCCCAATTTGCGTCCGGATTATCGATTTCATCAAAGTAATACTTCTCGAGGGCTTTCATGACCACTTCCGCAGTGAGCCATTTATTATGTAAAGTGGTTTCAAGATTGTTTACTTGGACAATGGCTTTTTTCTCGTATTCTGCGGCTTTCTCTGCTGCTTTTTGGGCTTTCTGAGCGGCATTCTTCCCCTTTAAGCTTTTAGCATCTTCTGCGGCTTTCTGAGCTTTTACAGCGGCATCCGACCGGTATTGAGGAGCGACTCGATACACATTACCCTGTTTTGTAAGCGTACCTTCTTCCACCGCCGTATCAACAAGAACTTGCCTGAATTCCTCAGTAATCATTTTAGAAGTGAGCATCAAGGAATTCCATTTGTTGAGATCCATATGGCCGGACCCCATCACCTTAGCAAATGTCTGCATTGCAGCGGTTGCCTGAGCGGTTCCTTGGCCGGCCTTTGCTGTAGCATTGGCAATACCTTCCATTGCTTTTTCTGCGCTGCCAAGACTCTGCCCAGCAGCCGTAAACGCTGAAATCTGGTTGACCATATCCGCGAAGGAATAACTGGTTTCGTCCGTATAGGTCATCAAACGCTCGAATACTTTATACGCTTGTTCTTCTGTGTATTTCCCGGTGGCCGTAATGGTCATGACCGCCTTATTCAAGGCGTCATATTTTGACTGCCCGACATTTATCTGGTCGAGAGATAGGCTTTTGACAAGGCCTTCAACTTTCCCTGCTACACTCTCGATCGCCGATCTGATTCGGCTGACCATGTACTCACCGGCATCACCAATTCCAGTAAATTTATCAGCAAGTCTCTCCAGATAGTCTTCCATCCGATCAAAGCTGATACTGTTAGCCGCTTCGGAAAAACGTTCCAGGCCACGTGTTGTATCGTCGAAGTTCATAACTTTCTTGAAATCTTCGACGCTTTTCTTGCTTTTCGCAATATTCTTCTCAAATTTCTGATTATCGAATTCCATACGAAGAATCCGGCGATCCAGAACCGAGGTATCATTTCCAAAATATGGCATTACTCCGTGGCCTCCTTCCATATTTTATCGGCCAATTCCCGAAAAATGGGGCGAAGAGCAGGCGTGACAAAATCAATGCCCTCCACATATCCGCCATTCCTCGTGCCATGGCCGTAGATCAACAGAACGGCGACATTGACGCCATTCTGAGTGTTGCTATTCGTAAAATACAGCGTGGTCATACCATCGCCGTCGATGATTTCATAATTCCAGGAATCTGCCGTTTTTCCTGAATCTTCGGGGGTGGCTTTCTGAAGCGCCTCAATGCCTCTGTTTGCGTAGTCAGCAATGATGTTCCGATAATTCTTCCTGAGGACGCGGTTAAAAAATCGCATGGTTTTGCTGAAATCGCCTTCCTGGATGAGCTTGATCAACCGTGTCACCCCCTTGTATTGTATTTGGCCCTCCTTGCCGCATTCAGCCTTCTGCGGAAATCTGCATATTCATTTTTCTTCATCTTTTTGCCGTCGCTATTATTTTCTTCGCAGGTTTTAATCAATGCCATTAGCCGATTGAAATGCCACTTCTTGCATTCAAAAGGTATTTGATAAGACACCATAAGGCTATATATATCCTCGCTGGTTACGGAAGAATAAACTCTCCCCTTTCCGGGCGTTTTTCGAAACGTTTTGGCGGACATCGGATCGTCAATGTAAGCGTTTACCTCATTGATCTGCTGATTTGTAACCGCCATGTACACCAATGGATCAACATTCTGCGTAAGGGTCATGCAGCGAATGTAGTCAATCGTCTCTTCCCTGGTTCGCTTTTCCGAACTGATAAACGGCTTATGCCATTTTGATTCCCATTTGGAAATGGAGACCAGAGAATGCTCCAATTGCAGGGTTTGCCCTTTTACGTCAATGAATTCTCCTTTTTTCTCGTCCCAGAGTTCATTGCCTTTTATGGTAATCGTAAGCATCTCCGGTCTCCTTTACAGCATTACTTCACTTGCGCGTCAGCAGACGGCAGAGGAACGACTTTTTCGGCTTTTTCCTGTTCGGCTCTCGCCTTTTCCAGTTCTGCCTGTACCTTCTCCTGGGCATCCTTATTCAGGCAGCTGGTGAGAAAGTTGATCAAAGCATCGTCACTGGACAAAAGCTCAGTAAGCAGATTATCATAGGCTTCGGTGTTCGTGAAGAAATCAGAAAGCTTCTGACCATCGGGGGTCACCTTCACGAACCTGGTACCCTGGCGTTCGCCATACGCCTCACTAACCAGGATATCGATCACCCGGAACAGCTCGTCGGCGTTCTTATCCTTGGTGATCTTCTTCAGGTATTCTTCCAGCCCATTGGGAAACAGACGATTGATGCGTGCGAACTGCACCTGGGTGAGGGAGAAATAGAAATCATCCTCACGGACATCACCCTCGAAGTCATGATAGGAAATCGTCTTTTTAATCATGATTTTAGCTCCTTTCGAGATATAAAGAATGAAAAAAGAAAGGGCCGCCGATTTTCAGCGACCCTTTGGGACCGGGTTTATTCGTTCGGGGCAACATAGCCCAGCGTGGTGAGCACGGTCAGCGGATTGGGCAGCTCAGGATTGGTTCCCTCAGCCCCGTTGGCACCATCCGTGCCGTACAGAATGTTTTCCAGAGCAGTCAGGGCGGCCTTGGCGGTCTCGCCAACGAAATCCTGAGAATCGATCACAATCAGGGAAGTAGGCTTATAGCCCTTGATACCGACCTCCACAGGAGTGGTATCGAAATCCCAGGAGAAGGTGATTGCGTCGGGATTGTCGTCGCGGGTCTTATAGCTCTTATCGCTGGGCTTCGCGGTAGCGCCATAGACGATGTGAATCTTATAGCCCGCTTCCTCGTCCAGATCGTTGCCCACATCCGTGGTATAGACCATGCAGAACTTTTCGCGCTTCTGCTGGCCGACGGTAGCTCCAGTGACAGGACGCTTCAGGCCATCACAGCCTTCGAACTCCTCGGGATAAGTATAAGCTTCGATCGTGCCGCCGAACTTTTCAGCGGCGTGCAGGGAGCCATACTTGAGGTTATCCGCCCACAGCTCTTTTTCATCAGCGCCATCGGGCTTCTCATCCACGGTGATCAGGCCGTTCCAGGCATAGCCGAGCCATTTCTGGGACACGGCGTCGTACTTATACAAAACGCCATGAGAAACGCCGGATTCATACTGCTTCTGGCCAACGGCATCCCAAACAATTTTACTCATTGTAGTTTTCCTCCTCAATAACAAATTCTGAACGCATAATGGTTTAACCCATCCGCAACGAAAGGTCGTTCAAACCTTCCGCCAAACTTTTTTCCAAGACTATTGAGAACATTTTCCCGTAGTTTGGAATCCGGGTCCCTGTCTATCACGGTAAGCTGGTATTTCCGCTTCTGCAAATAAGCAAGGTTATCTGCATATCCGATAGGAATATCTATAAGCTTATAGACGATGCAGGGATAAATGAGCCTTACATTCTCCGGCGGCTGAAAATACACATGGGGCTCGCCATCAAACAGACTCTTGAGAATCTGATGCAACTGCGGGCGTCGGTCCATGATACACACCTCCCAAGCTGATAATCAAACGCGGACGCATGACTTCTATGGACGAAATACACCAGCGTCCTCCTTCGTAAGTTATGTATTTCATGGTGTGCATATGGTTCATAGCGAAGCCGTCGGCCACGATACTAATTCTATTGGTCAACCTCATATTGTCGATCACGCTGTCCTGATTGGTGTCCCAGCGCTGAACAGCATTCAGGACATCCCCATAATAGGGCTTTTCAACGACGTCGAGATCCCAGGCACCTTCTTTGTCTCCAGCGCCTTCCTTCGAAATGCCGAAGCCGATGACTCCGCTATACTTCATTTTGATTTTCCTCCGCCTTAAGCCTCCAACGCCAGATCGGTCAGGCGCAGAGTCTTTGTCACAGTAACGACATTATTGGTCTCGGAATCCAGGTGGCTGGCCACGACACGGATCTTCTGGCGCAGCGGGTTTGTAATCCTGAGCACGATGTTCCGATCGCTGTCCAGGGGCACAGGATGCCCGAGGGTACCGCCAATGAGTTCAACAGTGATTTCATCGTCATCGTCTTCCGTATCGATCTTCAGAGCCAAGTAGTGACCACTCTGTTCCGAAACTTTCCCAGAGAAGCCCGTGTAGCCGGTCACGTTCTTCAGGGTGCCGTAAACACCGTTGTCATTCACAACGATATCTTCCTGAAGATCGCTCACGGTCTTACCGAGCAGGTCCGCGTCATCATCTTCCGGGTCAATGGTGACGCTGATCAAGGGTTTTCGTCCAGTTCCTCCAGCGCGATGGCGCTCCAGGGCTTCAGCAGAGAGCCGGAAATACGGGTTTCCAGCAGGCTGATTTCCTGGTTGAAATTCAGGTCGAAATCGGTGAAGTGGGTGATTTCGCCGCCCTTGGTGCAGCCGACGGTGTAGTCACTCAGATTGACCATGATACCGAGGATCTTGCGGGTCTGCACAGTGCTGGAGCCGTTTTCTTCCACGGTGACCTGGCGGGTCTTGCCCTCGAACTGTTCCACGGTGATGATCTCCTTCACATTCAACGCAGAAGTCAGCTCACCGACGTTGTCATAGATGCGGCGGCCGTTCAGATCGCGGGCCAGCAGCATCACGTTGACCAGATGGGGATGGCAGAAGAACACAGGATTGCCACTGCCCTTATACTTTTCGCGGGCATACAGCAGGCTCTGGAGCACCGCTTCGGCATAGACATAGTTGTCGCCGAAATGCTTGGAGGAATCGGAGCCATTCATGGTGGTACGCATGCCCTGCACGTCCAAGAGTTCATGGATGGTGTACAGCTCATCGTCGGTCCAGATGGGGCGAATCTTGGTCTGGTCGATCGCCTTATCGCCGCTGCGGCCGTCGCCGATCAGAATAGCGCGGGCGATTTCCATATCCATATGCATCCGGTCGATCTGATACATGTAGTCCACGATGTTGAAGTCCGTGATATCGATGATGTCATCGCGGTCCAGCTTGCCCTTCACATATACGGTGATGGCGTCAGTGGTGCGCCCGAACAGATCCAGGTTGCCACGGAAATCCTTCAGGGTGCCTTTCTTGTAACCCTTGGGGCGCATCTGTTCCACATCACGAAGGTCAGTATACCGGGTGCGCAGACGAGTCATAGGGCTCTTGCTGACACCCTTCAGAATCCGACCAACCCAGCCCTGGTCAGGCAGGATCTTTTCAGGGGCGGGACCATTGATCAACTTATAGTCAGGGAACAGCCGATCGATATTCTTGAAGCCCAGATCGTCCTCGCCGTGCATCAGCTCCTTATCATGGGCTTTGGCGTAGTTGTTCATGGCAGTCTTCAGAGAAATGCCCTGATCTTTCGCCATTTCGATGATTTCCTTGCCTTCCGCATGGGTCAGGTAAGTCTTGGGGTCCAGGGTGTTGCTTTCACCGAAAGCATCGAAAGTGTTGGTTTTCATGTTTTCATCCTCTCCTTCGTCAGAATGCGCGGCCTCATCAGAACCGCCTTCGTTTAACATATCCGCTATTGCTTTGGCTACAAGATAGTCAGTAACGGCACGCTGATCTTTATCCATGGTTTCAAGAACATCGCCAACGGATTTACCAGAAGTTTCCTTCTTTTCTTCCTCGGCGGGCTTGTCCTCATGCTGAACATCCTCGGCCTTTTCTTCTTCCTGGAATTCCTCTTCGGATTCCCCGGACGTATCTTTCGCTTCTTCCTCGGAATGCTCGACATCCTCGCCCTTATCTACAGGTTCGGACATCCAAATCCAGGCTTCGGAAGTATCCAGCTCGTCAGAATGAGCGAAATACGGGAAGTCAATGACCGCGCCCTTATTGGCCCCGGCCAGGCAAATACTGACTTCCTTGATACTGCCATGCAGAACATTACCGTTCTTCTGATCCAGGTTGTTCGCCCAAATGCTCAAACTGACCAAATCAGTATGCCGAACGACTTCCTTGGCATGCTGGCCGGGGGCGGTGTTATTGAGCGAGCAATAGGCATATACGCCGTCCGGAAGATTTTCGAGAAGCGCATGGCCAAGCACGTTCTCAATATCATCGTGGTTATGCATGTATACCAATGGAACGATCTTCCCATCATCATTGGCAAACGCATTCTTGCGAATCGTGCGGCCGTCAGAGCAGCGAATATCATTCTTTGTAGCCCATCCGCTAAAATCGTACTCGAATCCGCTTTTCGTTTTCATATGATTTTTGCTACCATCCTTTCCCTCAAATTTTGCGCTTACAATTCAGAAACCTTAGTTTTGCCGATAGTCTTTGTCCGGGTACGAGTCATCGTTTTGGTTCCATTTTGATTTTCTGGAGCCTTACTCCGATCTGTAGCTTCCGGCGTTCCGCTGGCGTTGACATAGCGGTTTCTGAGCTCGTCAGCGCCTTCGTCTGAGGAGGGCTTCAAACCGATCTTCTGCCGAACTTCATTCGGGGTCATGATCTCGCTGCTGGTGAAATCCCTGCCAGCGTTCACAATGGAATCCAGCGGGGCCAAACGGAAGAGATCCCGGAAGAAGACAATCTTTTGCTGACGCGAACGGGCGGTTTTGCTGAGGAATTTACGATTAAACTCCTCACAAATGGCACTGACGATCGGTTCAATGGTTCGGGCATAATAATTGGACATCGTCTCCTTGTCCGCCGTACCATCCAGAACGCCTTGTGTGATCCCCAACTGGCTGTATAGCATGCTCGTAAGGTACTCAATTTGTTCCATCAGGTGGTTTTCAATCGGGCGATTCAGCTGCGTGATTTTCTCACTCGCGTCCGTGTATACTATGCCGTACTTGTTGTTTTCCAACTGGTTCTCGATCTCTTTCCTTCGCCTGGCTATGGTAAGCCGCTGCACTTCGGTTTTCGCGCCATAAGGAAGATGAATAATCAAGTCCAGTTTGCTGCTGTTAGCCTTCTCATCGACGGCGTCCAACAGCGCTAATTTATGAGCAAGCCGCTGCATAGTGGAGTTAGGCTCGTTCATCACGTTATAAAGCGGGTTCTGTATGATTGCTGCAAAACGCTTAGGAACAATAAGCTCCTTCTTTCGCCCGTCACGGCGGTCATACATCAGCACCCGGATATGCTCCGGAAACCATTCCAGAATCTTACAGACACGCATGCTTGTGATATCATAGCTGTCCGTAAGGTTAGGATTCTTCGTGGTTTCATCCGGAACTACAGCAACAACGCCCTCGTCGCAGAGACTCTCAATGAGGTCCTGCACGAAGGCGCGTGACGTTTGATCGATATTCGCTTCTGTTATCAGGCAATCATTCAAATATGAGTCCATGTTGCCTATATACCGACCATCTTCGTCCAGCCGGGCGTGAAAAAACTGGACCGAACTCCCGTCAATTCCGATTCTCGTAATAATGGAGGCAATGAGGGTTCGCTCTGTCCCTACACGAAGCGGAACGCGGTCCGGCCGATAGGAATACCCTGGGCCAATCTCTGAGTTGGCGTACAAATACTGGTCACGCTCGCGAAAAGCATTCCAGCCAGCCTTCACCCAGTCGAGAATCCCATACTTTTTTGCAACCAAATACATCACCTCCTATTCCATTTTGATTTTCAGGACTTTTTGGAAGTCCGCTGGGCACAAGCAAGATTCATACCTTTCATGTTCACATCGAGATTGTCGAGACGATAGGTATGCGAAAGCTCCGGCTGCGCAAAATTCATGATAGAATTTGGCACTTTTTGCTTTATTTCACCAAAAGAAGAGTATTTCTGGTTAACCTGCGCATCCAGGACCATGACTTTCCCGTTAGACACCTCAAAACTCATGGCGTGACCAAACCACATGCCCATATATACTCCGCCAACAGTAACAACGCCTCGCGATCCCTCGCCATAACTGCTTATGATCTTTTTCTCTACGGCGTCAAACGTCCGGCACTTGCTATAATCGTCTTTCTTTACGCCGTTATAGCAAGTTTTCAAGACCTCTTCCGTATAAAGCGGCTTATTCGTCAATCTCGCAGTAACATCGTACCCGCGGCGGCGCATATCATACGTTGTTGAACACAAAACACAATTCTGACAAGTTTTTTCATTCTTTTCGTCATATGTTGGATTTACGTTCTGTAAGTCCGCATCAATGTCATGGTCACCCTTGATCTTTTTTGGCGGATTCTCGGAAGAAAATTCCACATCAGTGTCCGCAATGCCCTTATCTTTCAACTCCGTTGACGATTTGGCGATCGTGACCTGCTGGTCTTTCCAGTCCTTGTCATGGAGGTGCTTGGCCATCACTTTTTCAGCCAAAGTAAGTGCCGCAAGACTGACAATCGGGGCAAGGGGGAGCAATAGCTCAGCGACGCCCTCTTTTCTTCCACTCCCCGGCTTTTCGGAGGTCACTTCTTTGTGTGTTTTAGCGTCCAGGGGATAAGGGGGCCCGTTCCGAACGCCCCATTTCTGCCCCTTAATTCCATGATGAGCTAAAAAATTTTGAGCCTCTATAGGTTTTGAATGAGCCAGCGCTTCCTGAAAATCGGGATCTGCAAATAGCCTCATAACAGGAATTGTGCCTGACACCTTAAACGTCTTCTGGTCCACCTCATGAACATCCAAAAGCCGTTCCTGCTCTGGAATTTTGGGATCGCCAACGGAAACAAACAGCTTCCCTTTATACTCGGCATACCAAAAAGGAGTGGCGTTCGGATACTCACGCTTTATTGCTTTAATTGACTGTTTCAAATCCATAAAGCGCCCTCCTTTTATTTTCCCTTATTCGAGAATACGAGGTTTCGTTTTGCAGCTCTCTTAGCATATTCCTTGATGTCTTGCTCTTTGTCACTAACCAGTCGATTTGCGATTATGTCCTTAAACTTATTACTGTACATTGTCTGCATAATGGAGGACAATGCCGTAACGGCAGTTGATATAAATATCTGTTTGAAAATAGGATGCTCCTTAGCTTTTTTAATCTGAGGGGTATCCAATTCAGTAAGCAAACGCTTATACGTGGCTTCATTTTGAAGACGATTGATTCTGGTTCTTAGCTCTTCGTCCGTAAGCTTGCTTGCGTCGGTTTTTTTCCATTTCTTTTCTGTTTTTCTATCCGGGCCTTCACTGAAGTTTTCAGAAGAACCGTATCTGCGCTTCCCTTCTTCGGTCAACGTGCCGTCATAATTCTGGAATCTACGGACGCCCCATTTCTGGTTTTTTATACCATGATGGGACAGGAATTCGCCTTCCATAACTACAAACCCCCTTTCTTGATTATTCCGCGCGAAAAACACCTCACTTAATGAGAAGACGAGAAATCGTCAAATTATTCTCGAGGAGGTAGTTGCATATGTTCACTATTATCTTGATGTCCGCTGTGATTATCTGGGCGTTGAACAACATCTGTAAGGAACTTGGACTGATAGAATTGGCAAAGCACAAAATCAGGAGAAAATTCGACGACAATTGACTATCAAAACGAAGGGGTCTGGCAAACAGGCCCTTTCATTTTTTATTCAATCATGCTATACTAATATTGGAGGTGTTGTATAATGGAACCTAAAACCTGTGAAAAATGCGGAGCCCCGCTTACAGAAAATGATGCAGAATACAAATGCGACAATTGCGGAACAATTTATGAAAAATCCGCAAAGATGTTAAACTATCAACTAAAAAGCAAAAGACTCGATGAGGAAAAACGCAAAAGTTTAGCCCAGGAAAGATACGCAACAGAGAATCAGGAACGCAAGCAAGACCGGAGAGAAAACCTCCTGGCAGCAGTATTGACCGTAATTCTTATGATTGTTTCTCTCATAGTATACTTGGTATCAAGTGCACAATCTTTATTTGCGTCTATTTTCGGTCAATAGTCTTCCCGATGCAGTTTAAAGGCTACGTGTGCATCCATCATGGCGGACACGCAGTCTATTTTTTGGTCGTAACGCATCTTGCTCAGCTTGATGTTGCCATTGGTGTCCTCCAGCACAATGCTGTTGCCCATGGTAAACTTCATGATCTCCTGATCGAAAATTAAAAGGCGCTGTTCCGCCAGCTTCTTGATTTCACCAAGAGGAACGCTTTCCGTTCGAGCACCCTGGATGACTTTTTCGATGCCAAGTTCACCGTTCTCCAACGCCCAGCGTTCAATGAATTCCTTGGCGTTATAAGGGTCGAAGCCCACGGACTTCACATCATAGTTGCTGTCGGCAATGTACTTTTCCAGCTCCTCATACACTTCCATGGAGTCGATCACGACACCCGGCATGATGATGAGACTTCCCTCTTTCAGGAATTTGTTGTATTCATTCCGCATCGAATTGGTAAGCCGGCTATAAGTAAGCTCGGTGATATAGCATCTGGCTTTCACACCGAACCCCCCGTTTCTAAGCGGGAAATAAAACAGAAACGCACAGAAGTCATCGCCGCGGCTCATATCAATGCCCATAGAGCAGGGCATTCCCCAGAACTCGCTCTTATGATGCGGAATGGTCTCATTATAGGTAAAGAAATAGGAGTGCCCTTCCATGGGCCAGTTGAAACGCTTGGCCAAAATATCGTTTTTGGCGGCCGGGTTCTTCTCCGCACGCTCGACGTCCAACTGATAGGTTTCATAAGTAACGGTTTTTCCAAGATTCGGATTGGCCTTCAACCATCGGGAAGGCATCTTTACCTCGTCCAGATTATCCAGCTTATAAAACCATACACTGGTATGCGGCGCGACATACTCGCCTCGAAGAATGCTATACAGCTCCATTTTGATTTCATCGCCCGGGCCATTTCGAACGGTACCCTCTGACGAAGTGGCGATGATCGCCCAGTCTGGAAGCATGCCCTTTGTAGCCCCCTGCTCCAAAGAAGACACGATGTCCTCCCGCGTATCACCGGACAGCCATTCATCCACCGTGGATAATACGGTTCGCAGACCCTGGGTTTTGTTGATTGTCATAGGACGAATCTCAAGCAGGCTGTTCGTAGCGAAATTCTGAATACCCAGCTTGGTACTGGCAAGCATAGCCTTCACACCACGACCAGAGGTGTTCTGGGTGCTCCCCATGGTCATAAACTTGAAAAGCGGTCCACGAGCTTTGGCAATGGCCGTTCTGAACGGCGACATGACTTCTTCCGCCTGCTTCATAGTCGGAGCAGTGGTGATCTGGTGCGTTGTCTTCTTATAAACCGTCAGAAAAAACGCTTGCAGGCAATAGTCGTACATTGACTTTGCCGCGCCTCGGGGGATAATCAGGTATTGCTTGTTGATCAGCCTTTTCCGAACACGACGTTTTTCAAAGTGAACGCCACCATTTTTGTTCGGCACCGGCACCGTCTGTTCAACAAAATAATACCAGCAAAGCAAATCCTCCGCCCAAAGCTTAAAAGTGTCCAA
>JAEEGL012196382.1_pt1 | contig 51696 bp, 41 predicted proteins | sample 9134231 | NCBI WGS metagenome assembly JAEEGL01 (sample SAMN16246548, study PRJNA631951) | gut metagenome | biome: gut microbiome; feature: rumen; material: fiber-attached | host: Bos | place: Iran: Karaj | collected 2018-10
ACATGCTTGTTTACGTTTTTAAAGTCAATACGGTCGCTCTCGTCGAGGGCTGCGTTCACCATGTCGTGAACCCTTGTAGCACAATTGTCGCGAAAAATGTCGTATCTGTAGTATTTGTTCTCAGGCTGGACGTTGATGATCAGAGTCCGGAACAGGCGTGTCAACTCCTCCTCGCCTATTTTCAGCCGTTGCTCGGTGACAGAGCGGCCGAAGTAGTCGTATTCGGCCATAAACTCTTGGAAGGGTTGTGCCGTGACAAAATAGTTAAGTCGTCCCCTTGCGAATTTAAAATAAAAATGCGGCTCGTTGAAGGAGAACATTCCGTAGTTGAACACCACGTCAATACCCATCGAGGTGTCCACTACTCGCAAAGCGCTATGACCAAAAGTCTCGTAAAATTCGTTGCCAGGTCCGCAAGTCAGAATGCTCGCATAGGCGTTTTCCGACAGCAAGTTGTCAGCTTGCGCCTGATGTTGCCCGAATGTGACAGAGTGGTGCAACGATAATAAAATCAATAATATAAAACCTTTTCTCAGCGTCATTTCAGTTTAATTGTTCAGGCTGCAAATTTACGCAAAAAAAACAACTTGAATGGAAGGGGCAGAAAGAAAAAGAGGGGACACGCAGATTTGTGTGTCCCCTAAAGTGGTGAATTGTGGATTGTCACAATTATGCGACAGAACAATATCAGTCGTCGTACTCGAAATAGGTGGTATTGGAAAGGGAGTATGAGTTATTATCTTGGCTGTATGAATTGGCGATAGTGCGTGTGATGGGCCACTTTCCATCATAAGTGTATGTGTAATTCTCGGTTTCGGAATAAGTATCGTTGCCTTCTGGGATGGTTAATGTCATACTTGTGACGTTGTTGCTGTTGCAAAAGTCGTAGTTGAAAGTTGGTGCTTGGCTGTCAAGAACAAGGAGGCTGGAGAATCCATACAGAGGGTTCTTCTTGTTGTCGTAGGTGAATGTGATATAGCCGTTCGCGTCATCCATCTCAAGTTTGCTGATATTGTCGCCATCCCAAGTGAGAAGGTAAGTGCCGGTATTATTTTCCTTCGAACCCTTCTCGGCAGAGCGTTTCGCCATTTGTTGAACCTTTTCGGCAGCGTCGATGTCGTTCAGTACGGAACGCAGGACAAGCTTGTTCATAAGGTTAAACTTTTTCTGGTCGGCATGGGGGTGGTAGCCGTTCTTGCCGGTAATTGTTATTTTGCTGATTTTTTTGCCGTCGTGCGTAATGGTTATACATTCCTCAAGCTCATTGTCGGTATACGTGTTGACAGTGGTCAGCAGTTTGCCGTCGTATATGAATTCAACGTAGCAGCTGATGTCGCCTCTCAAATTGATTTTGGAAAGTCGCTTGCCGTCGTAGGTGAAGTCCAGAATGTAGTCGAGCTCGCTTGATTCGGTGCTGCTCAGTCCATCGTAAGTGTAGCCGTAGAACTCGATGCTGGTCAGTGTTTTGCCGTCCCAGTTCCATTTCTCATCAAGGTGTTTGGGCTGAGAATAGTTAAACGTGCGACCGTCGGAGGTGTAGGAGCTTTCGGATGAGGAGTAGATTGCGGCGATTTTTTCCTTGGGGTTGTAAACGCCTTCTTTTTTACAAGCTGTGAAGATGCATGCGCCAGCAAGAAGCATGGCAAAGAATGTTGTTTTTTTCATTTTTTGATTGATTAATGGTTTTTGATTTTGTTGTGATTTGCTCTATAACGCAGATTTGAGTTGAATATTTTCTGGCTTTTAAAAAAAGAGAACTTGTGTGATTTCTGAAATTAGTGTAAATTTGCTTTTTGTACGAAGAATAGGAAATAATCAGAATTTATTAATAATATGGATTATACAGACGTTATTAACCATTATCCGGACTTTCCGAAACCTGGTATTGACTTTATCGACATCATCCCATTCCTGTCGAACAAAGAAGCTTTCCGTCAGCTTGTCTCCGACATTGATGCCAATGTGCATTGTCCAAATGTTATCACCGTCGAGGCTCGAGGTTTTTTGTTTGCCGCACCGTTGCTGAGCCAGTCAAAGCTTGTGCAGAATGTTATCCCCATTCGCAAGAAAGGCAAGCTGCCATTCGCCGAGGGCGACCTGCATGAGGTTGAGATTATGAAAGAGTATGGCCCGGACAGGGTGTTTTACCGTCTTTCGGACATCGCGGCAGGAATGCCCGAGGGTGATACGTTCAACCTTACCTTTTTCGACGACATTCTCGCCACTGGTGGTACCGCTGTGGGAATAGCCCAAGCCCTGAACAAGGAGAAAATTGTCCTTGACGGTAAAGAGTACAAGGTGAAGGTCAAGGAGTTTATTTTCCTCGTGGAGTTTCCTGACCTCTACGACCATGAGTTGATAGAGTCCATAGCACCTGTGAAATCTTTCTTGAAGATTGAGGGAGCTTGATTTATGGGACTTTCCGCCCAATCCGGAGTGTGTAATACAACTGCGCTCCGCTGCAAACGGATGAAGGCTGGTGGTCCTGTCGTAAACTGTTCAGTTTTGTAAATTGCATAAATTATATGCCTGTTTTTGACTCAAATTGAAATAAAATGTGTATCTTTGCAAATTGAATAATTTACATAAACCCATTTTAAAACCTACAAAAATTATGAAGAAAATTTTTTTATTAGCGTTGATTACGCTTTTTGTCGGTTCGCTCTCGATAGCGAGTTGCGGCAGTTCCAATGCCGGAAATGATTCATCCACCGCCGAGGTCAGCAAGAAGGATAGCCCGACCGACGCCGCCATCAAGGTCCTCGACCTCTTCAAGGAGAAAAAGTACTTGGAAGCCCTGCTTTTGTGCAAAGATGCCGACAAAGAGCCCGAGGAAAAACTGAAACAGGCAGCCGCCTTGATTGAAATCGCATATGAAATGAATGGAGGCTTGGTCAGCTACGAGATTCTGGGCGAGACCATAAGTGAAGACGGACAGAGCGCTAATGTGGATGTCAATTTTATCTACGGAAAGACTGGCGGCAAGAAGGACAATGTGGTCGTGGAAATGACAGACAAAGGCTGGCAAGTTGTTGTCAAATAACGCTAATAGCCATCACTGATGGTATTGAATTGCTACTACATGGCGGTGCCGAAAAATCGGCACCGCTTTTTTGTTGATAATTTATCATATTTTTTGAAACCAAGATTGCCGTTTATTAAAACTAAATGTGTATCTTTGCAAATAATTAAAGTTTAAAATAATTAACAAAAATATTTAAAAATGTCACAAGATCAGATTGTTAATAAGGATGACCTTGTTATCCGATTTGCTGGTGACTCGGGCGACGGAATGCAGCTCTCAGGAACGCTGTTCTCTGACGCCAGTGCCCTCACAGGCAACGACATCGCCACTTTCCCAGATTACCCCGCCGAAATCCGCGCACCGCACAATACCGTCGCCGGCGTTTCGGGATATCAGGTCCACGTAGGCTCGCATATTTACAGCTCGGGCGACAAATGCGACATCCTTGTCGCCATGAATCCCGCAGCTTTCAAATCGCAGCTGAAATGGGCTAAAAAAGGCGCTACAGTTATTGTCGACGCCGACACTTTCACCGACGACGCTCTTGAAAAAGCAGGCTATAAAGACAATCCCTTCACCGACGAACTTGAGAGAGCCTACACCATCGTGCACGCTCCTATAACCAGCTTCACCGCAAAGATCGGCGCTGACCAGGGCGTGGACAAGAAGACCACCGAAAAGAGCCGCAACATGTTCGCCCTCGGTATGATTTTCTTCTTGACCAACAAGAGCCTGGACAAGACTTTCGCCTATCTGGAACGCAAATTCGCAAAGAAACCCGACGTGGTGGCTCTCAACAAGGCCGTCCTTTCCGAGGGTTTTGAATACGCTGAGAAACTGGAACTCATCCACTCCAAGATAGTCGATATCGCAAAAGCTGACAAAATGGAGCATGGCCGCTACCGCAACATCACTGGCAACGTGGCCACCGCATGGGGCCTCCTGGCCGCCAGTGAGCGCAGCGGACGCCGTCTGTTCCTTGGCAGCTATCCTATCACCCCCGCCACCGACGTGATGGTCGAGCTGGCAAAACACAAATCTCTTGGAGCACGCGTGTTCCAGGCAGAGGATGAGATAGCAGGCGTATGCTCCGCTATCGGCGCCTCTTTCGCCGGAGCGTTGGCATGTACATCGACATCGGGTCCCGGCTTGTCGCTGAAGAGCGAGGCTTTGGGTCTGGCTGTTATGGTTGAGCTGCCTCTCGTGGTTGTCGACGTTCAGCGTGGCGGCCCCTCAACGGGTCTGCCCACCAAGACTGAGCAGAGCGACCTCGACCAGGCTCTCTATGGACGCAACGGCGAGGCTCCACTCGTCGTCGTCGCCGCCAGCAGCAGCGCCAACTGCTTCTATTGGGCCTATACCGCAGCCAAACTGGCTTTGGAACACATGACCCCCGTCATCCTGCTTACCGACGGATACCTGGGCAATGGCTCCCAACTGTTCCGTATACCAAAGGTGGCTGACCTGCCGAGCATCACTCCGCGTCTGGCCAAACCCAATGACCCGAACTACCGTCCGTTCCGCCGCGACCCCGAGACCTTCGCTCGCGAATGGGCTCTGCCTGGCATGGAAGGCCTGCGCCACCGTGTAGGCGGTCTTGAGAAATGTCCCGACGGACCTTTGAGCACCGATCCTGAAAACCACCAGCTGATGGTTGACAACCGCCAGGAAAAAGTCGACCGCGTGGCCAACTATATCCCTGACCAAGAGGTTATGGGCAACCCCGACGCCGACCTTCTCGTTGTCGGATGGGGCGGAACATCAGGCGCTCTCACCCTCGCTGTAGAGGAAATGAACAACGAAGGCAAGAAGGTGGCTTACACTCACTTCAACTATATCTGCCCGCTTCCGAAGAACACCGGTGACATCCTTCACAATTACAAGAAGATTGTCGTATGCGAACTTAATAAAGGTCAGTTCGCCGGTTACCTCCGCACCAAATTCCCGGAATGCCCGATGACTCAGTACAACAAAGTCATGGGTCTGCCTTTCGAGGTCGGCGAGTTGAAAGACTGTTTCAATAAACTTTTAAGTGAATAATTTGAAAAAAATAAAATTATGAGCGAAAGACATTTTGTTCCGAAAACGGACGTAGAATATACGAAGGCTGATTTCACCAGCGACCAGATGGTTAAATGGTGCCCCGGCTGCGGCGATCACGCAATCCTCTCCTCGTTGCTCAACACCTTCCCCAAAACTCATACCAAGAAAGAGAATGTTGTCATGGTTTCCGGTATCGGTTGCTCCTCACGTATCCCTTATTACGTGGACACCTACGGATTCCACAGCATCCACGGCCGCGCCTGCGCTATCGCCACCGGCGTCAAACTCGCCAACCCCACTCTCAGCGTTTGGGTTAACATGGGCGACGGCGACTCGATGGCTATCGGAGGCAACCACCTCATCCACGCCATCCGTCGTAACCAGGACCTCAATATCACAATCTTCAATAATGAGATTTACGGCCTCACCAAAGGACAGTACAGCCCCACAACGAAGTTTGGACAGGTTACCAAGACCTCTCCCTACGGCACTATAGACTATCCTTTCAATCCTGGGGAGCTTGTCATGGGTTCGCAGGGAACTTTCTTCGCACGTACACTGGATTGTGTACCGGCGCTTACCACCGACGTTATGACTCGCGCCTCGCAGCATGACGGCGCCTCTGTGGTCGAGGTTCTCCAAAACTGCATGATATTCAACGACAAAACTCATGCCGCCATCACGGACCGCGCTGTACGTGACGACCGCACCATCGTCCTCGAACATGGCAAGCCGATGATTTATGGCAAGGATAAAAACAAAGGCCTGCGTTTCAATGGCCGTTGCCTGGAGAGTGTCACCATCGGTGAGAACGGCGTCACCATCGACGATATAATGGTTCATGACGAGACCATTGAGGATACCAGCATCCACATGATGCTGGCCCACATGGGCGGCGATCTGCCCGTGGCTCTCGGCGTTATCCGCAACGTCAAAAAGACCTCCTACACTCAGCTGTATGAGGATCAGATGGACGAACAGATTCAGAACGGCAAATACAAATGTGTCGACGACCTGCTCAACAGCGGCGACACATGGGAAGTATAAGGCTTATTAATTCTTTATGGTGAAAAGAGGAAAGGCACCTTTCCTCTTTTCGCTTTTTTTATAGTATGGCAAACAAAGGTGAAATAAAGATGGGAATTGGCGGTCTGTTGCGCAAACTGCTTCCGTATGTGTTGCCTTACCGATGGCTGTTGATATTCACATTGCTGCTGACTTTTGTCGGTTCGCTGATGGCGCAGGTCAACGCCGTTGTGCTCGACCGCGCTGTCGATGAGATTAACGGTCTGCTTCATCTCGACGGTGGATTCCAGTGGGGAGTGGCGGTAAGGCTGCTGCTGATTGTCAGCTCCATCCTGCTGGGCAAGGAACTCTTGTCCGCACTCGTGACTTTCGGTCAACGTGTTTTCGGCGAGAAAATCCGTATCAATGTAAGTCGTGACTTGTCGTTGCGTGTCGTTGACCGTATCCTGCAGTTCAGGATGGCGTTTTTCAGCGCTGGAGGCAACGAACCTGGCAAATTGCAGACTCGTATCGACAGGGGCATTATGAGTCTCAGCAACACCGTCAAGAATTTCTTTATCGACATTCTGCCTTTGTTCACGAGCGCGGTGTTGGCACTGGTCTTGATGTTTGCCGCCAATTTTTATGTTGGACTTGTGGCGTTGGCCATCATCCCTGTCTATTTCTGGATTACGGCCATCCAGGGAAAAAGGATGAAAGGGTGGCGCCAGCGTGTTTTCGGCACCCACCAGTTGCTCAACAATGGCATTATGAACATTATCGAGAGCATCGGTGTTATAAAATCGTTCAATAGGGAACGGGTTGAGGCGGACAAGCAGGCTGCCTTGCAAAACCAAAGTACGGACCAACAGATGGCGACTCGCAGGATTTCGTTTTTGTTTGAGGGATTGAAGACTTTTGTTGAGCAGATTGGCACGGTGCTGATTATTATCCTTACCGCTTATCTGGTTCTGACGGACTATCCGGGCATGAGCATTGGTAAGATAATGTACCATGTGTTGCTGTTCAACAATGTGAGCGCGCCGATCCGCCAGTTGCACCGTATATATGACGACCTTAACGACGCTCTGGTTTACGCCGAGGGTTTCTTTGGAATACTCGAGGCGGAGGATGAGGTGGAGTCGAGTGGACAATACACCTCGGAGCGTATAAACGGTCGATTCGAGATGCGAAACGTGGAGTTCACCTATCCTGGCGGGACACATGCCCTCAACGATATGTCGATGGTTATCGAGCCAGGAAAGACCACGGCGTTGGTGGGCCTGAGTGGTGCTGGGAAGAGCACTATCGTAAATCTGCTCGACAAATTCTATAATCCTGACAGCGGCAGTATTACTCTCGACGGCGTCTCTCTAGCGGAATGGAACACAGAGATTCTGCGCGACAATATTGGTCTTGTCTTGCAGAAGAACCATATTTTCAGTGGCACGATTGAGGAAAACATTCGATACGGAAAGCCTTCGGCCTCGTATGAGGAGGTGGTGCAGGCTGCCCGTCAGGCATATATCTACGACCAAATAGCGGCATTGCCCGATGGATTCCAAAGCAACGCTTTGCAGCTGAGTGGAGGTCAGCAACAACGTATCGCGATCGCTCGCATGTTCCTGAAAAACCCTCCTGTCATCTTTCTCGATGAGCCTACGGCAAGTCTCGACGCCATCGCCACGGAGCAGATTAAGAACAGTATTGACGCCATAAAACAAGGACGCACAGTGATTGTTATTAGTCACAATATAGGCCAGATTATTGACGCCGACATGCTATATGTTCTTGACAAGGGACATGTGGTGCAACAAGGCACGCCAGACGAGGTGTATCGACAAGGCGGACTTTACAAGGAGATTTTTGACGCCAGCGCCCGAAGTTTGAATGTTGACAAAATTGCGGAAACGATAGGCTGATCCTGTCCCCTTTTTTTAGATTGTTATTATATGTTCCTGACCGTCGTCAGTGAGGGTGATGGTCGTGCTGCCTTGTGTTGTGCCGCGGTTGTATTTAATGATATAGGTGGTGCCGCAATACCGGTAGCGGATGGAGAACGAGGTCCATTCGGAGGGGATGTTGGGCGCAATGGTTAGTTTGTCGCCCTCTTTGCGGAATCCCAGTATATTCTCAATACCTGTCTTGTATGCCCATGACGCCGAGCCGGTATACCAAGTCCATCCGCCTCTACCAGGATGTTGCGGGTTGCTGTATATGTCGGCGGCGATACAATAGGGCTCCACCTTGTATTTAAGCACGTCGGCAAGTGTCTGGGTGCGATGGATGGGGTTGATGATGGAATATAGGTAGTACGCCTCGTCTTGTGTCGGCATATTCTTGCATTCGTGCAGTTTCGCCATAATGTACCACATGGCGCCATGAGTGTACTGTCCTCCGTTCTCACGGACTCCAACAGGGTAGTTGGCAATGTAGCCCGGCGAGGGTTGTGAGTTGTGGAACGCGGGGGTGAGGAGTTGGATAATCTCGTGCTCCCGGTTGACGAGGCGGTTGTCAGTCTCGCGCATTATTGAGATTTTTTGCTCTGGTGTGGCGACGTCGGTTAGGATGCTCCACGCCTGACTGATGAGGTCAATCTGGCACTCAATGTTGTTGCGGCTGCCCATGGGGTCTCCGTTGTCGTAGTATGCGCGCAGGAACCAGGCACCGTCCCAGGCGGATTTCTGTATGGCGTTGACCAATTGTTTGCGATAGGAGGAGAGCTCTTCGCAGAAAGCGAGGTCGGCACCGACTGACTGCATGTTGGCGGCGATGATGGTCATCTGTTCCATTTTTGGCAGCAAGTCGGCAAGGAAGAAGGCTACCCATACACTCTCGCCACGTCCTTCAACACCGACTCGGCTCATTCCATCGTTCCAGTCACCGCAGCCCATGAGCGGTAACCCATGTATGCCGCTGCGATTCATGGCGCGGCTAACGGCACGGCGCAGGTGCTCGTACAGCGGCGCATATTCGAATTGTGGATTGTTGCCACCAGAGGTGGACGACTTGTAGTTCATTCCGCGTTCAGCCTCGCCTTCTCCTAGCTGGTCGGCCTGACAGAACGGGACCTGTTCGGCAAGAATACTGTTGTCGCCAGTAATGGATATGTATTGGTAGGTTACAAACACCAACCACAGATAGTCGTCGCTGAATGTTGTGCGAGCTCCTAAATGCATGCTCTCATGCCACCAATGCAGCACGTCGCCTTCGGCAAACTGGTGTGCGGCATGGTCGAGAATCTGTCGGCGCGCATAGTCGGGGTCGCTGTAAAGTAGGCTCATTACATCCTGCAGCTGGTCGCGGAACCCTGTGGCCCCGCCAACTTGGTAGAAGCCGGCGCGGGCGAAGAGACGCGACGAGTATACCTGGTAGAGATACCATCTGTTGAGCATGAAGTTGAGGCTGCGGTCGGGAGTGTCGACTTGAATCTGGCTCAGTTTGTCATCCCAGAAGGCAACGACACGCTCAAACTCGGCATTGATGCTCTCTATTGACGGTGCGGTGAATGGGGCATTGGGATCCTCTATGCATATTACATAGGCCACCTCTTTCTCGCCGTTGGCGGGGATGGTAACGCTCATACCAAGTCGTTTGCGGTTGGGGTAGTTGAGCGAGATGTCGGTTAGCGGCACTGTAGCGCTAAGCAGCACAGTCTGGTCTTTGTATATGGGGTGGTATACGTTGCGTACATGCAGGCAGTTGGCATTCTCGTCCCATTCGGAATAAAGGTATCTAGCTGTCTGTTCCTCGCACATGCCAAGCACAAGCTTGTAGACCATGTCAAGCATCAATTCCTGAGGAGCGTCGGTCTTGTTTTCAAGCTTGATTTGATAGTATTTCTCCATCTTGTCGACGGCCACAAAGACACGTACATTGACCTTGAGGTTGTCGTATTCGGCGTCGAATGCCGACCAACCTTGACTATGGCGTGCTGTGGCAGGTACAAACTGGCGTCGTATCCAGGTGTCGTTTTCACGTGTGCCGACGAGCAGCATCTCGCTGGCGTTGTCGCGTACTATGTCGTTGCTCCATCCGGTGAGTTTGAACTGCTGGGCGTTGTGGGCAAAGGTGAATCCAGCCATGGTGGAGCTGACCACACAGCCGAAATGCGGGTTGGCAATAACATTTACCCACGGCATAGGCGTGTTGGTATTTGTCACAACGTAGTCGCGTCCGTTTTTGTCAAAACCACCGTATTGGTTGTAGAATTCAAGGTCACTCCAGATGCGGATCTCTTTCTTGGGACGCAGCACCGGGTATTCAATCTTATCCTGATAGTGTTGGTTGTCTCGCTCAAGGGCGTGGAGTTGCTGCTCTATGGTGAGGCCACTGTGTGTGTCGAATGTCAAGCGGGCCACTACTTTCAGGAGGATACGCTCGGACTCGTTTATCTCGTTACCGTTGATGACGTAAACATGCCCTGAATCGGTATGTGCCGCCCACAGATGCTCAGTGTTCGCCATGTTGCGTATGAAGTGGGTTAGACCTTCGCGCTCGCGTTCGGGAGCGTCGTTGATAACCACCAAATCGAGTTGTAGTCCGTGAATCTTGTAATACTCGAACGCGCGAAGCATCTCTTTGGCATAGCCTGAACGCTCTTGACTGTCTATTTCAAGAAGAAGGATGGCAAGGTCGCCGCTAATACCAAAACGCCACAGCGCGCTTTGCGACAGTGTGTTTTTCGCAAGGTCCGGCATGCGCAGGCTGCCCAGCGTTGCGGTCTGTGCCATGTATTTGGCTATGCTGTTGTAGAGGCGCATCTGGCTGCCTTTGAGAAGTGACAGGCTAGTGCGCATGTTGTTGAACACCGACGCGGTCTTGAAGGCATGTTCGACATCTATGGAGGTTTGGTATTGCTCGGTGAGTTGCAGTAGTTGCTCACGCGATTTTCCGAAAGCGGTGATGACAAATGCCTCGGCGGATTGTCCGGAAGTTATATGCAGACGGCGCCGCATACTCATCACGGGGTCGAGGGTTGTTCCTACAGTGCCGGTGAGTGTACGTCGGCTTTCGATGATGTCGGCGTGTCGCAGGCTGTTGCCGCGTCCTAGGAATTTGATTCGCGAGGTTTCGTATTCCACAAGTTCATTGTTGTGGGCTTTCATCTTGGAGTTACCAAAGTCGGTAAAAGTCGTGCTCTTGCTGTCCAAGTTGCTGTTGTCAATCCACAGGCGGTGCAACATGTAGTAAGTCGAATTGCCGGAACCTGGACGGCTGAAGAGGAGAGACTCATGCTCACGGTCAAATTCGGAGGCAATCTTCATGGCGTTGAAGACACGGTGATTCTCGTCTTCAGCGGCAGGGGCAAGTACCACTTCGCCGTAAGTCGTTATCTCGAGGTCAATATCGTGTCCACTGTTGTTCGTGAATGTGAAACGGCGTATCTCGGCGCTACGGTCTTTGAGGACGGTGACTTCGGTCGAGGTCTCCACTCCATCGTCCACACGCAGGTACTTGAATTTATCGCTAGCAAAACTAACGTGGTATTTCTCTGGCATTACGTCGAGTGGGGCATATGTGGCGCTCCACAATTTGTCGTTGCGCAGATTGCGTATATAAAGATAAGTACCGTAGTGGTCGGAGGTGATTTTGCGGTATCGTCCCAGCGTGATGCCTTTGAATCGCGAGAATCCGCTGCCCCGGTCATTCATAAGCACCGTGTATTGTCCATTGCTGAGCACACCAATTTCGGGAACATTGGCGATGGTGTCGAAGTCGCGTGCGTCGCTCTCGGTCTGTACTTTTGAGTATTTATAGCGTTTGTATTGTGTAACTTTGAGGTCGATGTAGGGTTTCACCTGTGCTTTCTCCTTCAGCAAGGTCTCCATCGAGCGCATGGTTGGTTCATGCATGAAGTATCTCTGTATGCAATGGTCGGCCAGATAATTGGCTAGCGAGGCAAGAATCATGCCTTGATGGTGAGCGTAATGCGCGTGAACGGCAACCTTGTCCTCGTCGTCGTAACTCTCGTAGAAACCAAACTCGTCGTACATGTCGAGCTTTTTGAACCTTTTGACGTTGTCGTACACAGCTCGGTCGTCGATTCCTATTGTCATCAGTGAACTATAGGGTGATATGACAATGCGGTCGGGTGTGGTGTTTTGGAACTTGAGGTAAGGCACGCCGAAAGCATGGTATTTGTAGTTTTGGGCGTCGTCTAGCTCGTTGTAGGCTGTCTCGCTGATGCCCCAAGGCAGGTCGATCACGCCGCCGCTTTCCGCTCTGCGTTTTCCGCTTTCCGCTTTCGAGTTGCGAATGAAAGCTCTTTGTGCCCGTATGGCGAAACTATAGGTTTCGTCCATAAGTGTGTGTTTGTATGTGGGCAGGAAAATAAGAGGCATAAAGTATTCGAACAGTGTTCCGTACCACGATGCCACACCTTTGTAGCCATGGTATTGTACCAGAGTCTTGTCGAGACAGAACCAGTGCTTGTATGGCGCGTCGCCTTGGGCAATGGTTAGAAACGATGTCAACCTGGCCTCCGATGCGAAATTGTTGTAGTGGTAGGGCAGGAGTGTGAAGTTGGTCGTGTCGTAGCCAATGCTGAACACGTCGAGTTCCGGGTTGTAGAGTTTGTAGAAGTCGGTCTGCTCAATTAAGTTATGAATCTTGAATTCTGAATTCTGGATTGTCGACAACATCGATGCGTCCGCTGCCGCCGCATCCCGCTCAGCGTTTTCAACACTTATAAGCCACCCTTTCACAGTGTAGAGGCAAGCTACGAAATTGCCGCTGTCGCAGGTGCTGATAAAGTAGTTGGGCAGTTCTTTGAGGGTTTTGATATCATACCAGTTATACAAGTGTCCGTTCCATTTCTTTAGGCGACATACAGTGTCTATGATGTTGCTGATTCTGTCAACGGCATCCTTGTGGGTGATAAAGCCCAGCTCAGCCGCACTTACGACGGCGGTGAGCGAATATCCTATATTTGTAGGTGAAGTCTTGTAGTCGGTCTTGTTTTCGCGGTTCAGCTGGTAGTTGTCCGGAACCAGCCAGTTGTTCTCCTCCGTGATGAGGCTGTCGAAGAAATGCCAAGTGTCTTTGGCAAGTTGACGCACCTCTTCTGTCTCCTTCGCGTTGAGGCTTTTCTTGTCCTGTGGAAACTTTTTGCCGAGCCAGAACATAAGGAAAGGTGCTCCGCACCAAGCCACTGTGCAGAACACAACGCCAATCCAGCCCGTCAAACCCACATTGCCCATAATTCCCAAACCAACCAGTGCGGCGCTGGCTATATAGTTGAACCAGAATTTGCCAATGTAGTCACTTAATGTCCCTTTGGTGCTTTTGGCCGCCTCGTCGCTGGTTATCCATGCCAGCAGGTCACGGTGCGAAAACCACATACGGTAGCAAGCCCTCACCAACGCGTCGGTGTACATCCAGGCCTCTTTCGGAAGCAGTGCGAACTGCACTACCGAGCGGTAGATGATCACTTTGAATCCGCGCATCAGCGTCATGTAGTAGCGGTAACGACGTCCGAAGCGTGGCAGTTTTGCCACCTGTCCAAGTATAAAGAACACTATGGGACTGCTCACCACCAATAGTGCGGCGATTACATACCATGTGGGATTGATGGTCGGCTCGGAGACAAAGAGCTCTATTCCGTATCCGACGAGAATCATCACCGTTACGGCAAGGCTGAGCACCGAACGGCGCAGGTTGTCGAATATTTTCCAGCGGCCGATGGTGTTGACTTGATTCTTGACTTTCTCGCCTTTCTCGTTCCTCACAGTGTTCTTCAGCCAACCAATGATCTGCCAGTCGCCACGCGTCCAGCGGTGGTGGCGTTTCGCGTCGTCGATATAGTTCGACGGGTTGTCGTCAAAGAGTTCAAGGTCGTTGATAAGTCCGCAGCGTATATGGCAGCCCTCTATCAGGTCGTGGCTGAGAATAAGATTCTCCGGGAAAGTGCCTTTGAGCACTTTTTGGAATATCTTCAGGTCGTAGATGCCCTTGCCGCAGAATGAGCCTTCATTGAATATGTCCTGGTAGAGCTCGAATGAGGCCGTTGTATAGACGTCAAGACCGCCAAGTCCGGCAAACAGTTGGGCGTAGCGGCTTTTGTTTGTCACCTCCACGTCCACGTTTACGCGTGGCTGCATGATTCCGTATCCGCTGTCCACACGGCGTCCGTCAGCACTCAGTTTTGCACGGTTCAGAGGATGCGCCATGGCGCCAATCAGTTTTTGTGCTGAGTAGAGCACCAACTCGGTGTCTGTATCAAGGGTGATGATGAATTTGATTTCAGGAACCACTCCTTCACGCCATTTGCTAATGGTCTCGTAGCGGAACCGTTTCCCTTTTTCCTCCTCACTTGTGTCGCCAATCAACAGGTCATTGAAATGCAGGATGGCACCGCGCTTGCGCTCGTGGCCAAGCCAGGTCTGCTCGCCGTCGCTCCATGCGCGTCTGCGATAAACGAAATTGAAAATCGATGCGCCATATTTCTCGTTTAACTCCGCGACTTTCGCCTTGCCGGCCTCTACCACCTCGTCGTCCCATGGCGCATCGGCCTCTTTGTATGACGCCGCGTCACCAATGAGAGTGTAGTACAGATTTTGCGGTCTCTGTTCAAGCCGTTGGAATGCTCCGCTTTCAGTTTTCCTCTCTCCACTCTCCGCTTTTGAAGCCCTGTTGATGTTACTGAGGTAGTAAATCTCCAGTTGTTCGAGCAATTCTATTGTTTTCTCCTTATTCTTCAGTATTGTGGGCATTATCACCATGGTTGCGTACTCTTGCGGAATCAGACCATCCTTGAATTTGATCTTGAAAGTACCCATAGGTTTGTGCAACTTGCCCAGCAGCCAGTTGAAAAGGTCGATTACAATCTGCGACATAGGAACCAACAACAATATGGCAAACAACACATTCAACCAGCCAATGCCGCTGAACCCATTCACCCCTAAACCAAACAAGACAGCCAGTGCCATCGACGCCACAACCACTATCCACACATATCCATGTGCCCTTGCGCCCCATTTCTTCGGAGGAAACAGTTGCCATCCCACATGCTCGCCTCTATCGTCGGCTTTTGCCACAAGTTCCTTCACCAACTCATACTCCCTGTTCTCCGCTTTCCGTTTTCTGCTCATTCTTACAATTTTCGCACGATAGTCGTCTTTCGTTTTGTCGTACATCTGGTCATACATGTCGGCCTTCTCAGCTTTGAGCGCTTTTTCCGAGAAACTAACGGCGTCAAGAATCTCAGCCATGGGCAGCTTCGTCATTTTTTTCAACGAGTTGAAGATGTTCATCATCTTCAAGTTGCGTTGGGCGTATGTGTCCAAAGTGTCCATGTCCGCCTGGCTTTTGTCCGTAGGCGTATAGTGATACGATTTCGAGTCTCTCAATTCGTCGCAGAGAGCCGCCAGTTCTTTGATGAGTACTAGTTTCGACAGCGGAAGCAGCGCATTCACTTCGGGGTAGGAGAGGTAGTCGTTCTGGCGTACCTGCATCTGACTAAGGAAACGGAAGAACAGCGATTTCTCGATTTGGAAATGGCATTTTGACATGAAGTTGTGCAACAATGTCTCTAAGTCGGCCAGGCGTTTGCTGCCAATGCGCTTGAAATCTTTGCTTTGCAGTTCAACTCTAAGCACTTTCTCTTGCTCGCTTATCATATAATAGTTGTCGAGAACCCATTCGTTGGTGCTGCCAACAAGTCGTTGTGATTTAGTTTCCTCGACAAGGAGCATATAATAATCCGTAATTGTCTTAACGCTTTCTTTAAAAACTTTATACGTGCTTTTCATCCTGTCAAAAATTAAAATATAAATAAGGTACAAAATTATAAAAAAAAATATTAATCCGCAAATTTTTTTTTATGGACCTCCAAAACAGACTTTAACACAATTACGCAATAACGCGTTAAAGCGATAACACAATAGCACATTATTACAATAACGCAATAAAATGTAGTGTTTTACGTTTAGTTAGACTAACAATACTATTGAAATGAAAGCTGTCAAAGGATTGAATGCGTTGATTACCGGCGGTACCTCTGGAATGGGGTGGGAATTTTGTCAGCAGTTGGCTGCAATGGGTTGCAACATATTGATGGTGTCAAATCAGGAAGAGCTTCTTGAAACTCTGCCTCAGTCGCTGACGGAGCGATATGGTGTTATGTCGTGGGGACTCTATATGGACCTTTCAAAAGAATCGGCGGCCGATGAAGTGTGGAACTATTGTCAGGAGCGCGGCATTGATATTGATATTTTAATCAACAATGCCGGTATGTTCTTCTTTCACGAAATAGACAGTGCGACGCATGACAAGGCTTTGGCTATGCTCCGTCTTCATGTCTATACAGCCACGCGGCTTGTGATGCTCTTTGGCGAGGCTATGAAAACACGGCGCAGAGGGTATGTTGTCAACATGTCGTCGATGACTGCCCATCTACCGGCGCCGGGGATAACGATGTATTCGGCCACAAAAGCATATCTGAATAGTTATTCGAGGTCGATGTATTTCGAGTTGTTACCATACAATGTGGGAGTGACTACCGTGCTTCCTGCGGCTATAGCCACACCGCTATACCAGATGAAACCTCGTTTGATGAAACTTGGCAAAGCCGTGGGGCTTATACGCACTCCCCAATGGCTTGTTCGTCGGGCTTTGCGAGGGATGCTTCGCAAACGCCAAGTGGTGAAGCCGGGATTAGTGAACTATTGTTTGCCGCTGCTGATACGCCTTTTGCCCAATCGCCTGGAACAGAGGATTTGGAACAGGTTGAACAAAAGGTGATTATTTTGAGGCTGTTTAGGTGACTGTATTACGATGAATCCAGAGTATGCCGTACAGGCTTTATTTAACATAAAGTACAAATTATTTTTCAAAAGAAATAAGTATGCGTTTTTTTTCGTAAATTTGCAATGTCAAAATGGCAATAAAAAATTCTAGTAATATTAAATAAATAAATGGATATGAAAAAAATAACTATTTTTCTTGCGTTGATAATGATGGTGTCTGTGTCGCAGGCACAGATTGGTTCAGCGATAGGTAAGAAGCTTAAAGAAAAGGCGGCGCAGACCATTGGCGGCGCCATAGGAGGAAAAGAAAACAGCGAATCGCAGGATAGCGACAGAACCAAAACAGCAAAAACAGATGTGGCTGAGGACGATGAGCTTACTCCCGACAAGGTGATTGCCATGGTCCCGACAATGCCCACTCCTCAACAGCTTTCGGAATATCTGTGCGAGTCGCATCGCGCCAATCCACGCACACTTAAAATGTTGGCTAACCCCACGACCAGCTACCTTACACAACTTGGTGTTGCTGGAGTAGGCGGATATGCCACCATGACAAGTCAGTATGGGCATTTATACAACTTCGACGAGCAACTCCTCAAGGAATTCGGTATTACACAGGAGCAGTACGAGGCCATGTCGGAACAGGAACAGCAAGACTTGGCGTTGAAATATGCCGCCGAACTAGAAGATAGATACTACAAGACCATTGAGCGTCTTGGTAGTGATGAGGGCTACAAAAAACTGATTGAGAAATACAACGAGATAGAGGATCAGATTAACAAGATTTATAGTGATGCTGATTCGGTGTGCCGTGCGATGTGGGAGAAAAGGTTCGCAGGTAAAGACAATGTGTCGGATGACGACCGTTGCGCCTATTATCGTCAGGCAATGCCGGACTACTATCAGGCAGTGGTGCAGGCCATGCGTGTGCGCAAGACGACACAGATGGCGCAAGCCAAGCAGATAGACGCTTATGTTCAGACTCTTTCCAAACGTTATCCCAAAGAGGTATATGCCGGAATGTACAGCCAGTCGTCGATTTGTGCTACTGCATACGTGGCTGATGCAATGAGGGTGACAACAATTCCCGCTGATTGATAATAAAAAACACACTACATTGTTTCAGAAATTAATCAATGGCTCCGTGAAATTGGTCCAGCGATGGATGCCGGAGCCTTTTATTTTTGCTATCATCCTAACTTTTGTCGCCGCATTGTTGGCGATGCCCATATGCAGGCAAACACCTGTGGAGGTTGTCGTAAACTGGGGTGGAGGTGTTTGGGGCTTGTTGGCGTTCGCGATGCAGATGGCTCTTGTGCTGGTCACGGGTTCGGCCTTGGCGTCGGCTCCAGCCTTGAAGAAAGGTATCGCATGGCTTTCATCACTGCCTAAAACACCCGTTGCCGCCATTGCGTTGGTCACTTCCATATCGGCTGTGGCTTGTTGGCTCAACTGGGGCTTTGGGTTGATAGTGGGTGTCATATTCGCCAAGGATGTGGCACGCAGGCTGCCGGGAGTGGATTATCGTCTGCTTATTGCGTCAGCCTACAGCGGTTTTGTCGTATGGCATGCCGGTCTTTCAGGCTCGGTGCCGCTCAAACTGGCCACTCCTGGTCCCGACCTTGCGGCCGCCACTAACGGAGCCATAGTCGACCCAATAGCCATCTCGCAGACTGTTTTGCATCCGTTCAACATTGGTATGGTCGTTCTGGTCATAATTGCAATAACAGTGGTCAATGCGATGATGCATCCAAAAGGGAGTCAGGTCGTGACTGTCGACCCGTCGCTGCTGGTTGAGGATCCGCCCATAGAAAAGCGCAAGGCTGATACTCCGGCCGAGAAGTTGGAAAACAGTCGTTTGCTTTCAGGGCTTGTCGCATTGCTCGGAATCTCATATCTGATTATTAGTCTCGGATTCAAAGGCGGGGCATTTGATTTGGGTTCGGTTATAATGATATTCCTTTTCCTGGGTGTCATATTCCACGGTACCCCGTTGGCTTATGTACGGGCCTTCGGAAAGGCGGCATCAGGTGCTGCCGGCATAATATTGCAGTTTCCTTTCTACGCAGGCATTATGGGTATCATTACCGGGGTGGGGGAGAGCGGAATCTGTTTTGGCACAGTAATAAGCAACGCTTGTATTAACATCTCGTCGCCGGTGACATATCCGTTGCTGACATTCTTGTGTGCCGCGCTGCTGAATATGTTTGTCCCTTCCGGTGGTGGACATTGGGCCATACAGGCTCCCATCATGTTCACCGCCGGCGCCGAATTGGGCGTTGATCCGGGACTTACGGGTATGGCTATAGCATGGGGCGACGCATGGACCAATATGATTCAGCCATTTTGGGCACTGCCGGCTCTCGCCATCGCGCGCCTCAGCGCCAAAGATATCATGGGGTTTTGTCTCATTGATTTGTTTGTCAGTGGAATAATTATTTCCGGAGGACTTCTCTTCTGGGCAATAATATAAAACAATGGTATTTATGAAGAAATTATCTTATCTATTAGTTGTTTTTGCAATACTTGTTGGTTGCAAAGGCAAACAGCAGCAAGTTGAAAATGCTGCAACTGATACCGCAGAGCTTACGCCTTGCGCCATTTTAAGTGAAATGGACGATATGGAGGTCATTGCCATACCAGACCGTGTCAACCAGATGGATATCGACCTCTTTAAAGGCTCCTACAATGACAGTCTGCTTGCCGTGTTGATGCCCGAGGGCTCGAGCCCGTCGGCAATCAATGTGTTCCTGATCAATGCTTCGGGCTATTACAATGACGGCAAGGCTCATAGAATACTTATAGATGCGGGACTTGGAGAGGAAGCCGGCGGCGCGTTGTTGCGGCAATTGAGAGATTTGGATGTTAAACCGGATGAGATAGATGCAGTGTGTCTTACCCATCTGCATTTCGACCATATCGGCGGACTCATCAAGGATGGTCAGCCGGTGTTTCCCAATGCGGAGATTTATCTCTCGGTTGAAGAATTCAATGCTTGGAGCGACGATGGTCCAATGGCCTCGCAAAACGGGAAGTGGAAAGAGGTCCTGGCTTGTTATGCCAATAAGATTAATCTTTTCAACGACGGCGACGAAATCATAGACGGTTATATTAAGACACATCTCGCACCAGGCCATACGCCAGGCCATACCGTATATGAGGCTGGTCTATGTCTTTTTATAGGCGACCTGATACATGCCCAGAATCTGCAACTTAAATATCCCGATTTCTGTGCCCGTTATGACAATGACCCTATGCAGGCCGTTAAAACCCGCAAGCAAATCATCGTCTCTCATCCCGGCGCCTACCTCTGCGGTGCACACTGCTATGAACCGTTTATAGAAACTAGATAGCCCTTTCTCAACTACTGAGGCAGGGTGACGGTGAAGGTGGATCCTTCGCCAGGAGTGCTGTTGATAGTAACGGTGCCGTGGTGGAGATGTGCAACCTGCTGCACATAATTCAGTCCGATACCAAATCCTTTTACGTCGTGTACGTTGCCTGTCGACACACGGTAGAAACGTTCGAAAACATGCTTTTGATCTTCTTTGCTGATGCCAAGTCCGTGGTCGGCAATCGAAATAAGTGTGTTCGTGCCTTCGGTGCGTGTCGATATTTTAATGTCAATCTTGTCGGGTGAGTATTTTATTGCGTTGTCAATGAGGTTGTATACCATGTTGGTGATATGCAACTCGTCGGCGTAGATGGTCGCGGGTTGGGCTTGCAGGTCGCAAGTCAAAGTGCCTCCATGCGACTCCACGCGAAGGTGGAAGTGTTTAGATATTGTGTTGACGAGCTCATTGATGTTGACTTCCTTGATGTTTAGCGTGAAATTTTTGTTAGACATCTTGGCACTCTGCAATATGGTGTCAACAAGCACCCGCATTCGACGGTTCTCGTCGCTGATGATTCCAATATATGTTCCGCTGTTTGCAGGGTCTGCACCGACGGAAGGATCCTGCAACATCTCGCAGGCAAGACTTATGGTTGCTATTGGTGTTTTGATTTCGTGAGTCATATTGTTGATGAAGTCCGACTTCATCTGGTCTAGCTTCTCTTTGCGGAAAAAGGCGCGCATGGAAAGGAAGAAGAGTATTAGAATCAGGATGACGAGGATGAGGCTGATTACAAAATAGATGGTGGAGTTCTCTTTGAGCAGAAGCGATGACAGGGGAAACTGTAACAAGATGAAGTATTCGTTGGGCGACATCATTCCGTCGGGATGGAAGCGGTATTTGAATGGAGACTCCCGCAGTTTGTCCTCCATGTTTTCGGCATTGCAGTATAGAAACCGGTCCTCGGTGTAGTCGTAAATGCCTATGTAAGGGTGTATGTCAACTCCGTTGATCATCAACTTTTCAGTGATAAGGGAGTCAAGAAGAATGTAGTTGAACGCATTCGAGGTGATAATATTGTCGACCACATATTCGGATATGTCTGTCACAAACTGGGAGTAGAACTCGGAACTTCCAGCCAGACGGTCCCTGGTGGATAGCAGGGTGTTGTATTGCGCAATGGCGTCGGAGTCGGCATGACTTACCTTTACGCCCGGCAGGAGCTTCACGCTGTCAATCATGGTGATGCTCATTTGTACGACATTTGTGTCGTAAAATGTGGCGTAGTTCTCCTTGATGATATTCTGCATGCGCTCGTTGAGTTCCTCAATTCGTTTGAATTTGAGAAGCTTGTATCTGTCATTCTGGCCTATGTAGTCCTCAACCTTCAGGCGGTTGAGCTGCTCTATCATGTCATCCATGGCGTTGTTCACACTTATATTGAACAGGTTGTCGCTCACAGTGACGGTGCGCTTCATCTGAACGTATTGCACCACCAGCAGGCTCGCGGCTGCAAGTGTAAACAAAGTTATCAGTGTAATCCAAAATGCTTTTTTCATAATTTCTTTAACGTAACATTTCTTTTTTTGTTTTAAAAAATACATTTTTTTCATCTTTCTGGCTTTTTTTGAAAAGTGACGGACAATAATATACAGTTGTCATGGACGCTGTATTATTCTTGTATGCAGAGAATTAATTAGTGTTGATAAAAAATGCCAAGGGAAAAGACTGCCAATCCAAAAAAAGTTTCTATCTTTGTATCCCGTAGTTCATTTAATTATAACACCTCCTCAACCGGCATCGTTTGATGTCTGGTGAGGTTAATATTTTTTGTTTTATGAAACACGGTTTTGACAACGAGAAGTACCTTAAAATCCAGTCCGAACACATCAAAGAGCGCATCTCTAAGTTTGGTAATAAACTTTATCTTGAGTTTGGTGGCAAGCTCTTTGATGATTATCATGCCAGTCGTGTATTGCCAGGCTTTGAGCCTGACAGTAAACTGAAGATGCTTATGCAGCTTCGTGACGATGCGGAGATTGTCATTGCCATTAGCGCGCGCGATATCGAGAAGAACAAAGTGCGCGCGGACTTGGGTATTACATACGATGACGATGTTTTGCGCTTGCGTGACGAGTTTCAGAATAGAGGATTACTGGTCAACTCGGTTTGCATAACTCAATATCATGGTCAGCCAAGCGCTCAGGCTTTTCGTGAACGGTTGGAGAGGCTGGGAATAAGTGTCTTTTATCATTATCTTATAGAAGGATATCCTACCAATGTCGATTTGATTTGCTCAGACAATGGTTTTGGACGCAATGAGTATATCAAGACAACAAAACCTTTGGTTGTTGTCACCGCTCCTGGCCCGGGAAGCGGCAAGATGGCTGTCTGTCTTAGTCAGCTGTATCAAGAGAACAGAAAAGGTGTCAAGGCGGGATATGCAAAGTTCGAAACCTTCCCGATTTGGAGCATACCTCTGAAACACCCTGTCAATGTTGCTTATGAGGCCGCCACAGCAGACCTTAACGATGTCAATATGATAGACCCGTTCCATCTCGACGCATACGGTGAGACAACGGTCAACTATAACCGTGATATTGAGATTTTTCCAGTGCTTAACGCCATTTTTGAGGGAATCTATGGTGAAAATCCGTACAAGTCGCCCACTGATATGGGGGTGAATATGGCGGGATTCTGTATATGTGACGACGAGGTTTGCTGCAAGGCGTCGAAGGACGAGATAATACGTCGCTATTATGCCGCATTGTGCAAATATGCACAGGGACGCATTCCTGAAAGCGAGGTGGATAAGAACGCCTTGCTGATGAAGCAGATGAAGATAACCACTGACTATCGGCGCACAACGGTCGCCGCGCGTGAAAGGGCTGCTTTGGAAGGGGCTCCCGCCGCTGCTATTGAGATGGACGACGGCACCATCATAACGGGTCATTCCAGTCCGCTTCTGGGCGCATGTGCCGCCATGCTGCTCAATGCGACAAAGCATTTGGCGTCCATTGACCATGATATTAAATTGATAGCGCAGCGATACATAGAGCCTATTCAGCACACTAAAACGCAGCTGCTGCACGGCAAAAATCCGCGGCTCCACACCGACGAGGTTCTCTTGGCGCTGTCTATGCTGAGTCTTTCTGACGAAAACTGCCAGAAGGCGCTGAGCACTTTGCCGCTTCTGAAAGGATGTCAGGTCCATACAACTACAATGCTGGGCGAGGTGGACATAAAAATATTCAAGAAACTGGGCGTGGATGTCACTTCAGACCCTCAACCCAAAAAGCAGGACAAATAATACAATACAATATGAAAGTAGGATTAATTGTGGCAATGGACATTGAGTACAACAAAATGCTCGATGCCCTTGGCGGGAAAGCCGGTCGTCTGGGAAATAACGATGTCGTTTTGTGGCAATGCGGTATCGGCAAAGTCAACGCCGCTGTAGGCACTATGCGTCTGGTTCAGGAACATCACCCCGAAGCCATCATCAGTACTGGTCTGGCAGGGGGCATTGACACACAAATGCAGATTATGGATGTGTTGGCCGCTACCGAAAGCGTTTACCACGACGTCGACTGTGGATCCAGTCTTAGTTGTGTACTTGGTCAAATTCAGGGTCTGCCGGCACGTTTTGAGGCAGACAAGCGGCTTGTTGAACATGCTCAGAGTGTACCTCTCGCTTCGGGCGAGCGTCTGATGACCGGATTGATTTGCACGGGCGATCAGTTTATTACCGATCGTGAGCGACAGAGTGTTATCAAACGGAATTTCCCTGACGGAATGGCGTGCGATATGGAGAGTGCCGCCATTGCCCAGACTTGTTTTCTGCTTGGTTTGCCGTTTATGAGTTTGCGCATTATCAGCGACACTCCGGGTCGTACCGACAATCATCATCAGCAGTGGGAAGATTTTCTCGCCTCTATGTGCGATTGCTCCTTCCGTTTCGTCAAGAACTATCTTGAAACTCTTTAAATCTCAAACTTTAAATGGAAGTTATTCAAAGTTTTACAATTGACCATACCAATCTGAAGCCCGGTATTTATGTTTCTCGCATCGACAAAGGTTTTACTACCTATGACTTGCGTATTACCGAACCCAATCGCGAACCGGCGGTCGCCCCGTCGGCCATGCACAGCCTTGAGCATTTGATGGCGACATGGTTCCGCAATTCACCGGTTAAAGACGATGTGGTATATGTTGGTCCTATGGGCTGCATGACGGGTATGTATGTCATCATGATGGGAAATTATACCGTCGAGGATATGCGGTCGCTTACAATCGAGTGCCTAGAGTGGATATTGACTCAGGCAGAAGTCCCCGCCACAACTCCCGAGACCTGTGGCAATTGTCTGCTTCATGACCTTCCGATGTGTAAATGGGAGTCAAGACGTTATTTGGAAAGATTAAAAAATGATTTTCACAGCGAGTACACCAAACTTCAAGTCACATTGGACGATGGCAGGGTTTTTGCCGATGCCTGATGTGTATATTATGGCAACTTTTCGCAAGATGTAGGAAGGGGACACCTACTCCAGAAACAACAATTATTGTAAAACTCAATAAAAAACTGTTACAACTGTGCATTTGTCGTAAAAGAACATTTTTTTTAGGTCGATACACAATACAAAATTGTTGTTGCCGTTTTAGCAAAACATTGGCCCCGTAGTTCAGCTGAATAGAACGTCGGATTCCGGTTCCGAAAGTCGTGGGTTTGAATCCCGCCGGGGTCACAAAAGTTATGATAAACAAGTTTTTTGAAGACACAAAACCAGGAGGACAATTGTTGGCGTTGGGGCTGATTTTTGTTCTCTTTTTTATTCTGTCAACAGGCATGTCGCTTGTGGTGGGCATGTTTGCTGGCGGAGCCGAAAGTTTGTTTGTGTCGTTGACGATTTCTCAGATTGTCACTTTTGCGGGTACTGCCGTGGTGTTCGCTCTATTGTTTTATGGTAAACCACTGATCCATCTTGGTTTGCCGGCAGTGGATGGCATGGCGTTGAAGTTGCTGGCATCATGTCTGATTATTGTTTGTCTTATTCCAATGTCAGACTGGCTTGGCCGTGTCAACGATTCGTGGCACCTGCCTCAAGGGCTTGCGTCGTTGGAGGAAACTCTGCGAACAATGGGCGATAAGGCACAGGCGCAGGCGGAAGTATTCCTTATGCGCGATGGTCTCGGAGCCTTGATGTGCAATCTTTTTGTTGTCGCGCTTCTGCCTGCGTTGTGTGAGGAATTGTTGTTCCGTGGAGCTTTACAGCAGTTGTTTTGTCGGATGGTGCGCAATCCTCACGTCGCGATTTGGCTTACGGCGGCTGTTTTCTCACTGTTTCACGGCGAGATATTCGCTTTCTTGCCTCGTTTTGTTCTTGGCGCTGCATTGGGCTACTTGTTCTATTATGGGGGCTCTCTATGGTTTAACGTAACGGCTCATTTCATAAACAATGCATTGGCGATAATCGTGTTCTATCTCTGTAGTAAAGGCGTCGTTGACGTTCAGGCCACAGAGAGTTTGAACGCACCATGGTTTCTGGTTTTAATTGGTCTTGCCATAGCCGTCTTTTTTTTCGTTATGTTTTTTGTGAAAAGAAAAAGTCATAAAATTGATTTTTGAAAAAAAATATTGCATATCAAAAAAAAATAGTATTTTTGCAATTCGAATTTCAATAGAAATAATTAAAATAGTTTACAGAAATGATTAAGGCAGAAGTAGTTAGCGAAATTGCAAAGAAAACTGGAATTGAGAAATTGGCAGTTATGGCCATCGTTGAAGAGTTGATGACTGTTATTAAAGATTCTTTGACCGAAGGTGAGAATGTTTATCTCCGTGGCTTTGGTAGTTTCATCGTTAGAAAAAGAGCCGAGAAGACTGGCCGCAACATCTCGAAAAACACCACGGTTATTATTCCGGCGCACAACATTCCGGCATTCAAGCCCGCCAAGTCCTTTATGAACGAAGTAAAAAACAATACGAAATAACTTAAATCATTAATCACTATGCCAAACGGTAAAAAACACAAGAGACATAAAATGTCTACGCACAAACGTAAAAAACGTTTGCGCAAGAACAGACATAAGAAGAAATAAGCTGTAGCTTTATTTCTCTCTTACGACATCTAACAATAACTAAAACAAATTACACAGCGTCCGTCCGGACTTTGTTGTGTAGTTTGTTTTTGTTTATAGATGTAGTGTGGAATAGAAGGTGTGTATATTTTAATTTATGGATAAAGAGTTGATTATAGCGGCCGCTACCGACGAAGTGCAGATCGCATTATTGGAGGACAAACAGTTGGTGGAGCTGCATAAAGAAAAGAAGAACAACCGTTTCACCGTTGGAGACGTTGTCATTGGCAAAGTCCGCAAAATTATGCCTGGACTTAACGCCGCATTCGTCGACCTGAATGATGAAAAGGATGGCTTTCTTCACTATATAGACCTTGGCCCCTCATATTATTCGCTTGAGAAGTATTTGAAGCTGGCGATGAACGGCGATACCTCTGTCCGCAGGCTCGACAAGTTTAAAATTGAACCTGTGTTTGAAAAGACGGGCAACCTCTCAAACACTCTAAAGGTTGGACAGTTTTTAATGGCCCAGATAGCCAAAGAGCCGATCTCGACAAAAGGTCCCAAGTTGTCGGGCGACATTTCATTTGCAGGGCGCTATTTGGTGTTGACTCCATTCTCAAACAAGATATCCATTTCCCAAAAAATAAAGAGCCATGAGGAACGCAACCGCCTGAGACGTCTGATTCAGAGCATTCGTCCGGAGAATTTTGGACTGATTGTCCGAACAGTTGCTGAAGGTAAGTCTGTGGCAGAACTTGACGCTGATTTAAAACAACTGTTGGAGAAATGGGAGCGCATAACGCTGAAACTCAAAGCGGTCAGAGGGCCTCAGATGCTTGAGTCGGAAATGAGTGCGACCTCCACGCTGTTGCGTGACGTGTTGACAGACGATTTCAACACAATATACTGCGACAATGAGGAGGTGTGCGCGGAGATACGCAGTTATCTAAAAACAATTGCCCCCGACAAAATCGACATCGTCAAACATTATAAAATGGAGACTCCGATTTTCGAGCAGTTCGGTGTGCAACGTGATATCCGACGCGCCTTTGGACGTATAGTGACAATCCGTTCTGGTATCTATCTGTACATAGAACATACGGAGGCTATGCATGTTATCGATGTCAACAGCGGAAACCATATCAAGGCGGGTACAGGACAAGAGGATACGGCGTTGCAGGTTAATATCGAGTCGGCGAAAGAGATAGCACGTCAGCTTCGCCTTAGAGATATGGGTGGAATCGTGATTGTCGATTTTGTAGACATGCAGAAGGCTGATCACAGACGCCAACTTTTTGAGGTGATGTCGGATGAGATGAAGAAAGACAAGGCCCGTCATACCATATTGCCACTTAGTAAGTTCGGTTTGATGCAGATCACCCGCCAGCGTGTTCGTCCTGCCATAGAGGTGGATGTCCAGGAAAAGTGCCCGTTCTGTGATGGCACCGGAACTATCAAATCCAGTCTTGTTGTGGTTGACGAAATAGAGTCAAATCTGCGGTATCTTAGCACTTCGCAACGCGAGAAACGCGTTACTATCGCTACTCATCCATATATTGAGGCCTATCTTACAAAAGGTTTCAGGTCTTTACGCCGTCAGTGGCAGCGAAAGTACAGGATGCGCCTTTCGATAAAACCGATGGAGAATTACAACCTATTGGAGTTTAAATTGATTGATTCCAAAGGTGATGAGATCTCTATGTAGTTTAAGCCTTTCGATTTCTAAAATTATGCGTTTCGCATAATAATCCGTTTTATTCTACGTTTTGATGCGTGATGAAACGAGTTGTTATTCTGATAGGTGTTTTATTGTCATTTCCCTTTGCGCTACATGCCCAAAAGGGAATTGATGTGTCGCACTATCAGGATAGTATCAATTGGAGCCGTGTCGCGAAAAACACAAGTATAGAATTTGTCTATGTGAAGGCGACAGAGGGCGCCAGCATTTCCGACAAGATGTACAAATACAATATGAAGAAGGCTCGCGAGGCAGGTCTTCTTGTCGGCAGTTACCATGTATACAGCAGTAGGACGACAGCATACCAGCAGTTCGCCAATTTCAAGAAGACCGTTGGAAAGACGGAGCAGGATTTGGTTCCTGTGTTAGACATCGAGGCGGTTCATTGTCAGAAACTGTATATGAAAAGAGTGGACAAGCTGTTGGAACTGATGGAGAATGAATATGGTGTGAAACCGATGATTTACACAAGCGAAAAACTCTACAATACTCATTTCGCGATTCCAAAATACAAGAAATACCATTATTTCATCGCAAATTACAAGCGTGAGCCGGCGATGGCGTATACTGTTTGGCAGTATACCCAGCATGGCAAGCAGAAAGGTGTGGCAGGTTTCGTTGACTTCTCGAAACTGCACAAAAAATACACGGTAGAGACGATAAAAATGCCGACAAAAGACACCGCTGATGTCGACCAGCCAAAACAGAAGGCGCAAAAGACCGAGCCGGCCAAGCAGGATCAGGCAAAAGCCGCACCATCAAAGCCATCCCAGTCGAAGGCCACCAAACCCTCGCAGCCGCAGACGACCAAATCAAAATCCACTACTCCTTCCAAATCCGCACAGGCTAAAAAGAATTGATCTGGCGTTTTATCCCAAACGCATTGGCGGATTTGTTGATACCACTTTTTTTATATGTTTTTGTGTTGGCAGAATCTGCTGACATATAGATGGTTGCTATTTTTTTGCTTGTTTGAGTGATATTTTTTGCAAAAGAAGTTCGTATTTTACAAAAAATCATTAACTTTGCAAGTTGTTTCGTGCGCCATACCTTGTCGGAATTTCCGAGGGGTTGGAGTGTGTTACTATATGATATTGAGTGAAATATTTTTATAATGTAAACCTATGCAAAAAAGTAAAATTGGACTCGATTTTGAGAAAGTTGAGCATGCAAGAAGCGTAGCGCGCCGAATTGCGGACCAGGTGCAGGATTTTGTGGGCAATTATACAACAGTGGCGGTTGAGCGCACCATATGCCGACTTCTTGGTATCGACGGAATCGATGAGAACGAAGTCCCTCTGCCGAATGTTGTTGTTGATGAACTTAAGTCGAAAGGTCTTTTGGGACAGGGCGTGGCCTATTATATGGGCAATGCAATAATTGAGACAGGTAAAACTCCTCAGCAAATCGCAGAGGCAATAGTGGCTGGCAAACTCGACATTACTCAGTTGCCAATGCACAAAGTGGCCGACACGGCAAAGGCTATCCAGCCTTATGTGGATGAGAATGTACAGCGTGTACGCAACAACCGTCTGCGTCGTGAAAACTACATCAAGACCATCGGCGAAGGCAGCAAACCTTATCTATACATTATTGTCGCAACAGGTAATATTTATGAGGATGTTGTTCAGGCTCAGGCTGGTGCTCGCCAGGGTGCCGATATTATAGCCGTAATTCGTACTACGGGTCAGAGTCTGCTCGACTACGTTCCTTACGGTGCCACAACAGAAGGTTTTGGTGGCACCTTCGCTACTCAGGAGAACTTCCGCATTATGCGCAAGGCGCTTGACGAGGTGGGTGAAGAGGTCGGTCGTTACATTCGCCTCTGCAACTACTGCTCAGGTCTGTGTATGCCGGAGATCGCCGCTATGGGAGCTCTTGAGGGTCTCGATGTGATGCTCAATGACGCCCTCTACGGTATTCTGTTCCGCGACATCAATATGCAGAGAACTCTTATCGACCAGTATTTCAGCCGTATCATTAATGGTTTCGCAGGTGTTATCATCAACACTGGTGAGGACAACTATCTGACTACTGCCGACGCTTATGAAGAGGCGCATACCGTATTGGCGTCTGACTTTATTAACGAACAGCTGGCTCTGCTTGCCGGTCTGCCCGAGGAGCAGCAGGGTCTTGGTCACGCTTTCGAGATGGATCCCATGCTCGAGAATGGGTTTTTATATGAGTTGGCTCAGGCTCAGATGATTCGTGAGATATTCCCCAAGGCGCCTCTTAAATACATGCCTCCTACTAAGTTTATGACTGGCAACATTTTCCGTGGCCATATTCAGGATGCTCTGTTCAACATCATCGGACAGTGGACCCATCAAGGACTTCAGTTGCTCGGTATGCCTACAGAGGCAATCCATACTCCTTTTATGAGCGACCGTTATCTCTCAATCGAAAACGCCAAGTATATTTTCAACAATATGAAGAGTATTGGCGAGGAGGTGGAATTCAAGGAAGGTGGCATTATTCGCAACCGTGCCAAGGAGGTCCTGGACAAGGCCACAGAATTGCTTGAGAATATGGAGCGCGAAGGACTGTTCACGGCGTTGGAGAAGGGTATTTTCGCCAATGTCAAACGCCCCAAGAATGGCGGCAAAGGTCTTGACGGTGTGTCGCTTAAGGCCGAGAACTACTTCAACCCGTTTGTTGAGATAATGAAAGGCAAAAAATAAACGAGTGGATGTGTGAATGGTTGAATGTGGGAGATTGGAACGCACATACACAAAAGCAATAACACTAATCACGTAAAAACACAATACAGATACTATGAGTGAAGGTCTTTATTCAATGGAGGCTAAGGATTACGACAAAACCTTAGACTTGACAAAAATAAAACCGTATGGTGACACCATGAACGACGGCAAGACGCAGCTGAGTTTCACGCTGCCAGTGCCCTATGGTGACGAGGCCACAGAAGCTGCCAAGCAATTACTTAAGAAAATGGGATTCGAGAATCCATTGGTTGTTTATTCCAAGGAACTGACCAAGGGATTCACCTTCTTCAACTGCTACGGTAGCTGCACACATACCGTCGACTACACCACAATCCACGTGCCCAAGGTTGAGTCGAATACCATGGAGATGAAGGAGTGTGACGAGTATATTCGTGAACACATAGGACGCAAGCTTGTAATGGTTGGCGCCTCGACAGGTACCGACGCCCATACCGTCGGTATCGACGCTATTATGAACATGAAAGGCTATGCTGGTCACTACGGATTGGAACGCTACGATATGATTGACGCATACAATCTTGGCAGCCAGGTGCCCAACGAAGAGTTTATCGCCAAGGCTGTAGAACTCCATGCCGATGCGTTGCTTGTGTCTCAGACCGTTACACAGAAGGACATTCATATCAAGAATCTCACCGAACTCGTCGAGATGCTTGAGGCCGAAGGCTTGCGCGACAAGATTATCCTTGTCTGCGGAGGTCCCCGTATCAGCCATGAGTTGGCCAAGGAACTGGGCTATGATGCCGGTTTCGGTACCAACACTTATGCCGACGATGTAGCCTCGTTTGTGGCTCAGGAGATGGTGAAACGAGAGATGAAATAAACGAAATCAAGTTCGATAATCAAATTTAAAAAACATTAATATGGACAAAAACGAAATCAGAAACTTTATTGCCCGCCGTGCAGCTCAGGAATTGCACGATGGCGATGTGGTAAACCTTGGTATTGGTCTGCCGACATTGATCCCCAACTTTCTTCCTGAAGGCGTCAACGTTATCCTTCAGTCCGAAAATGGTATGATTGGTATGGGTCCTACCCCCGAAGAGGGCAAGGAAGATCCGTGGTTCATCAACGCGGGAGGTGGCTTTACCTCCGCAATTCCCGGCGCCTGCACTTTTGACAGTGCCACTTCGTTCGGCATCATTCGTGGCGGCCATGTTGATGTCTCTGTGCTCGGTGCCATGCAGGTCGACGAGCAGGGCGACCTTGCCAACTGGATGATTCCTGGCAAGAAGACTCCCGGTATGGGTGGCGCCATGGACCTCCTCGTAGGTGCAAAGAAGGTTATCCTCGCTATGGAGCATACAGCAAAGGGCAACCCCAAAATCCTCAAGAAATGCACTCTTCCCCTTACCGCCAAAGGTCAGGTGAACATGATCATAACTGAGATGGGTGTAATGGAGATAACTCCCAAGGGCATAGTCCTCACTGAGATTAACCCAGAGTTTACTGTTGCCGATGTTCAGGCCGCTACCGAGGCTACTTTGATTATCTCTCCCGATCTTAAGGAGATTAAATAATTGTAAATCATAGGTGTGAGGTGTGGGTAACAAATCCATGCCTCGCACCTTTATAATGTTTTTTTATGAAGAAAACTCTTCTTCTGTTTGCATTGCTCGCTACTGTAGGTGCCGCCAACGCCGTGCAGCCTCCCGCCCCGCAGGAGGGTCCTACTCATGTGGAGTTCAAGTATTATGGTTTTTACTGTGTCATAGATTACACCAATATGATGCATTTTAAGTCAGAAAATGGTGCGTATGCCGACCAATATGGTGTCATGCATTCTTTCCCTGATGTTTATAATCTCAACGGAATCACAGCCGTTGCGGGATGGCAATGGCGCAAGGAATCGGCGTTGGGAATTGGTTTCTCGTATCTGAACGACGCAATGGGGTCGTTCTCGCAAATCCCAGTGTTCCTTGAGTTCCGCTCGCATTTTTTGCGCAACCGGGTAACGCCGTTCACATCTGTACAGCTGGGATATAGTATTCCTTTTGGCTCCAAAAATCTTGCCGAAGAGTATACCCGCATCGCTGAAGGCGGCATTACTTTTGGCGCCGACCTTGGAGTTCGTTTCGCCATAAGCAGAAAATTTGGTCTCAACCTCTTTGTGGGATATCAGATGATACAAAACAGGAGTGTTGAGCGTGGTTTCAATGGTGTAGCGGTTTCCTGCTTCCCCGAGTTGTACCACAACCTTAAGTTTGGCACGGGTGTCAACTTCTGAAATTGAAAGTTTTGTTTAACGCGCGCTAAGGCGTGCTCTCCGACATATTGTTATGATTTATAAGAAAATTCTCGTGGCAGCATTGGCAGTCCTGTTTTGCAATGTCGCCAACGCCCAGTTCAAAAAGGGCAAGAGTGTTGACCAGGCTCCGGAAATCGACGAGTGGAACGATGTCGAAGTCTTTGAGCAGCATAAACTTTATCCTCGTGCCAATGTAATACCATACGGCAACGAGAACGACATAGAGAAAAACGGATACGAGAATTCGCCATACTATATCAACCTCAACGGTGATTGGAAAATGACGTTGAGTTCCAATTTCGGCAGCCGTCCAAAAGACATGGAGCAGAAAGAGTTCTCCGCCGAGGGATGGCCTACGGTGACCATACCCTCCGCCCGTTTGACAGAAGGCAGAAAGATGGTTCAGTCCAAAAAGCTGCGTAATCCGTCAGATGTTTCCGAATCAGGCAATTATGTGGCCACCTATTATAAAGAGTTCGAGGTTCCCAAGTTGTGGAAGGAGTACAAAGCCTATCTCTCTCTTCAGGCTCGCTCCGCTTACTATGTTTGGGTGAACCAGGAATATGTGGGATACAGTGAGGATTCGCGCGACATCAGCGAGTTCGAACTGACAAAACATCTCAAGCCTGGCAAGACAAACAGTATTGTAATTCAGGTGGTGAGTACTTCAGATGGTTCTATGCTCGAGTCCAATTTCGCCCGCTCCTTCAATGGCATCACATCCGATGTTTTTATAGTACTTAAACCTCAAGTAAATATTCTGGATTATAGTTTTTTGTCTGACTATAATGTCAACAATCGTATGGGAACTTTCAAAATCAACATTGATGTTTCCAACGAATCGCAGAAAGGCCAGTATTATGTAGAGGTCGAGATCTGGGATCCCAAAGGTCACGAGGTCGATAAAGTTGGACGCTGGATGGTTTTTGACAAGAAACGGGAGGTTGTAATGAAACTCGAGCGCGAGATAGCCGGTGTCGAGCCTTGGAGCGCCGAGTCGCCAAGTTTATACACCTTGGTGTTGCGTCTCCGCGATCATAAGATGAATTTACTCGAAACGGTGGGTTGCCGCTTCGGTTTCCGTACAATAGAGATGCGTGACGGTCTGATGCTGGTCAACGGCCAGCCTGTGACTTTGCGCGGCACGGTCTATGCTTATTACGACTACGGTGTTACGGGAATTCCGTCGAAAGAGACGGTTCGCAAGGATTTGCAGTTGATGAAGCAGCATAATATCAACGCTGTCCGAACCACCCTTTATTCTCCCGCCGCACCCTATTTTTACGAGATGTGCGACGAGTATGGCCTTTATGTTGTATGCGACGCCAACATCCAGCCTTTCTCGACACAGTCGAAAGCGGTGGCCACCGACAAGAATTATATCAATCTTTTTGTCTCCCGCATGCAGAACATGTACGAGAGGCTGAAAAACCATCCTTCCATCATTGCTTGGTCGCTTGGCAACGGGTTGGACAATGGTGTTTGTATGGAAAACGCTTACAGGGCAATCAAGCAGAAGGACAAATCTCGTGTTGTCATGTATCCAGGGTCTGGTTACTCCGACAATTCTGATGTTATCGCGGCATCGCATATTGAATACGACGACCTCAAACTTTTCGCCGCCAAACAGCAGCAGCCCCGCCCTCTTGTCATGACCACTTTCGGCTCGACAAAGGGCAACTCGTATGGCAGCGTCGAGCCCTTGTGGCAGTTGGTGAGAAACAACAGGAACATACAGGGCGGTTTCGCCACCTATTGGAATCCCGCCGACTATTACGATTTCACCACAGGCGACGATCTCTATTTCACCGGCCTTGTCGACAAAGACCGGAATCCGTTACCCTATCTTGCCGAGCTTCGTAACATCTATCGTCCTTTTGACGTCAAAATGGTCAATATCAGCCCTGACGCCGCAGAATTCAGCGTGTCGAATTTCACCTCGTTCCTGACATTGAACGATTATATATTGGAATACAATATATTTTCAAATCTCAAGAACCGCATTATTGAGGGCGAAGTTTCTGTGGCGCTGAAGCCAGGTGAGACCAAGAATTTCAAACTCAAGATACCTGCTCTTACACTCTATGCCGGAGAGGAACTATTCATCCGTTTCACCATCCGTCAGCGTCTCGACACCGAGGCGGTGCCAAAACGCACCGAATTGGGCGTCATGGAGTTTGCTTTGCCGATGAAGGGAGTCAAGAAGGAACAGTTATCTGAATACGACCGCGAGAATCTGTATGTGACCTATGAAAACGGCTCCACCGGTGGTGTGGTGAAGATTTTCAACGACAATATAGAGTTACGTTACGATCTTGACAAGGCCGATATGCTTTCATATCGTTACCATGACAAGGACATGCTTCTGGCTTCGCCACAGATCAACTTCTGGCGTGCCGCCACCGACAACGACCGTGTTGATAAGAACGCGTTGCGCCTTTGGCAAAACCTTGGTCCGCAAAACCTGGTTCGTACTGTCATAGCCACCAACTGCCGTCAGGTTGATGCCAATACCGTGTGTGTTGATGCCATGCTCCGCTATCAGGACCGTAACGGTGTGGCCTTTTTCGACGTCAAGCAGTCCATGGCTGTCCTTTTCACGGGCGATGTTTTGATCGACAACGAGATTGTTGCTACCGAGCAAATAAAAACTCTTCCAAAGTTAGGCATCCAGATGTGCGTGCCCAAGTCGTTCGACAGTGTACGTTGGTTCGGACTTGACAAGGAGACCTACCGCGACCGCCGCTCGTCGGGCGTGGCGGGAACTTACAAGCGCGATGTCCGTTCCCTGTTTTATGTTTACGACAAGCCCCAGGAGAGCGGCAACCGTGCAGGTGTGCGTTGGGTGTCGGCCGAGGATGGCACAGTTGGTCTTTATGTTGACATGCTCGACACAACGTTCAACTTCAGCATGTACCCCTATACCGATGTTGACCTCTACGAGTCGCAGAATTCTGCATCTTTGAAGGAGCGCGATTTTTGGACTTTCAATGCCGACTTCCGTCAGGCTGCCGTGGGCAGCGCTTTGGCTGGTATGGAGGTGAGCGACAACGACCTTGTCGCCGACAGAAAATACCATTTCCTGTTGCATCTCAGAGCTTATGATCTTGATGAGTACAACCCTTATGATTTCTGCCGTGTGGAGTATCCCAAGATCGAGTCCAGCGTATTGCCTATGCCGGTAATTTCAAAGGATAGGGATCGCTTCGATCAACCTATGACGATAACAATAACATCGCCTACTCCCAAGTCTGAGATCCGTTACACCCTTGACGGCAGCACCCCCGACGAGAACTCACCGCTTTATAAGAAGCCCTTTGTTATCAATAATTCCACCTACGTCAAAGCTAAAGCGTTCAAAGCTGGTTCCACTTCCTCGTTCACAAGTGTCAAACGCTACAATTTCGACTATATCGTCAACGCTGTATATGCCAACAAGCCCAATACCCCTTACAATTTCGAGCAGGAGACCGCCCTTTTCGATGGCGAGACAGGCGATATTGCTGAATTGTCGCGCGGATGGTTGGGTTTCTCGGGCAATAACTTCGATGTGTCGTTCGAGCTGAGCAAAGCCATCGAATTGCAGCAGGTAGTCGTGAGTTTCGCCCATGTCCCTGACGCATGGGCTTTCGCCCCCACGGCTGTTCAAGTCTATGTGTCGGAAGATGGTGTAAACTATTCCCCCGCTATCAACGCCAAACTCAAATACGCTCCAGAGGAGCAGTCTATGAACAGTCCTCAGTTGGTGACGGTCACCGTTGATGTCAATCAGTCCGGTGTAAAGTATGTGCGTCTGTTTGCCAAAAACATGGGCCGCATTCCGGCATGGCATAAAGCTAAGGGCTTACGCCCGTGGATAATGGTCGACGAGGTGCAGTTGAACGAGGTGATTCATTGAAAAATGTATAGATTGACAAGATGAAGAAGTATATCCTTTTTTCTTTATTTGTTGCACTTTTGTTCTCTTCGTGCGAGGTAGAATTCTCGCCTAACGACAATTGGAAAGATATACCAGTGGTCTATTGCCTGCTTGATCAGGACGATGACACCAGTTATGTAAGGGTTCAGCGTTGTTTTCTTGGAGAGGGCAATCAATATGGATTCGCCACAGTTGGCGATTCAATCAATTATCCTCAGGGTGCTTTGACAGTCCTGCTCGAGGAGTGGGACGCCACCGAGGCATATAACGGTGCCTTACGTGTCACTGGTCAATCGCCTCGCAAGGTTTACACCTTCGATTATACAGTCTCTTCTAAGGACGACGGCATGTTCTACAGCTCAAACCAGCCTTTATATGCGTGCGCCACGGGAGGACAGCTTGACTCCACTTGTATCTATCGTCTCAAGATAATCAGCAATGTAAATGGCGACACAATTGCAAAGTCGGAGACCTCGTTGATCAATGGAACCCACCGTCTGATATATCCCAACAATATAAACCTCTTCTCTTTCACCGGCACGTCAAGCAAATCGTGTAACATTGTCTGGTCCACCATGAAAGAGGCACGCCGTTACCAGTCTATCGTCCGCTTCTTCTATCGCGACTTCATCATCGACCGCACCTCGGTTCCGTGGGACACAACCATTATACCGCACTCCATAGATATCGTTTGCGAGATGGTCAAGAGCGACATGCGCAGCGTCTCCTGCACTACAAAGCTTGACCAGTCCTTCTTTCTCTCCGAGATAAAAAAAGGCATCGGTAATGATACATGCAACAAGAATATTATAGATACAGTACAGATATTTATCACTAGCTGCAACGAGCCTTTGGCGGCATATCTCTATGCATCCAGTCCTTTGGGCACGTTCGGCCAGGATCCTTTCACCTATACCAATATTGATGGCGGCCTTGGCGTGTTCGGCTCGCGCCGGCAGCATATAAGTTTCAGGGTGAGGACCCCATCCTCGTCGATGGACGCTTATGTTAAGGCGCTTAAGGGACTTGGTGTCGGTTTTTGAGTCTGCAAAACATTTATTTTGTCAGTTTATAAAAACTATGTAATTTTGCAAATTGTTTGCTGAATAATATATAATTAAAAATCAATAAATTAATATTTTAAAATGAATATTACAAGAGAAAATTTGAACGAATTGGACCTTCTCATTAAGGTTGAAATCGCCGAAAGTGACTACGCCGAACGAGTTTCAAAGCAACTGAAGGAGTATCAGAAAAAAGCCACAGTTCCCGGTTTCCGTAAGGGTATGGCTCCGATGGGATTGATTCAGCGCATGTACAAATCGGCCATTGTCGCCGACGAGGTACAGTCGCTCCTGGGTGAGTCTCTTTATAAATATCTTGACGATGAGAAACTGGACATTCTTGGCAGTCCTCTTTCAAATGATGAGAAGACGGGTACGGTTGATTTTGAGAAAGGTAAGGATTTTGCATTCTATTTTGACGCTGCCCTTATGCCTAAGTTCGATCTCGCATGGGACAAAGTCGATGCCAAGCTCTATCAGATAAAGATCAATCCGAAGGATATCGACAAGCAGATCGATGAGATTACCAAGCGTTACGGAAAATTCGAGACTCCTGAGACCGTTGTCGCCAACAGCTTCGTTTATGGCAAGGCTGAGGAACTCGACAAAGAGGGCAACGTCAAGGAGGGTGGCGTAAGCACCTTCGTTTCGTTCGATCTTTCGTCGATTAAGAACCAGGAGGAGATAGAGCCTCTCTTCATTGGCAAGAAAGCCGAGGATAAGGTAGTCTTCAACGCTGGCAAGGCATTCACCGCCGCCGATATCGAGAAGAATTTCCATCTAGAGACCGCTGCCGCCAAGAAGTTCAAATCCGACATTCAGCTCACAATTAGCGGATGCTCCCTCATCACTCCCCACGAGGTCAACGACGAACTGTTCAAGAAAGTTTTCCCGAAAGAGGAGATCAAGGATGTTGCCGCTTTCCGCAAGCTGCTCAGCAAGGACATGGAGAAGAACTACAACGAGCAGGCCGAGATTTTGTATGTCAACGCTGTTCGCAAACAGCTTATCGACAATTTCGACGCTCCCATGCCCGAGGCATTCCTGAAACGATGGATTCTGGGTCGTGGTGACAACAAGGAACTCACCGCAGAGACTCTCGAAGCCGAGTGGGCTGAGAAGTATCTTCCCTCTCTTAAGTGGGAGATGGTCGACGGCGCCTTGAACAAAATCAAGACTCTAGAACCTACACAGAACGAGATAGTCGACTATATTAAGGATATCCTCCGTCAGAACGACGTCGCCAAAGATGGCGAGGACGACAAGGCACGCGAGGAGCGTTTGGAGCAGTCGGCCCGCAGCATTGCCGGCGACCGTCAGAATGTGCAGCAGATTGTCGACCGTCTCTATTCACGCAACTCCTGCGCTCTTTTCAAAGAACAGTTGAAACCCGAGGCTGAGAAAATCACCATCAAGGAATTCTCTGAGAAGATTTGAAAGTGAGATCCACATTCGGCATACTTCCGTTGGCTCTGCTTATGTCTTTGTTCATAAGCGGAGCCAATGCGCAATTGCCCGATTTTTTCCGCAATTCCTATGTCGGTGTCGGTGTGGGCCCCAATTATTATATTAACTCCAGGGGTGGAGGTTTGGGTGCTGGCGCAGAGCTAACCTATGGCAAATGGGTGCTTACATCCATGGGACTCCGTGGGCAGGCTGCGGTGCAGTATGCTACAGTCACAGGCGGACAGTCCGAACTCCTCTACTATGGTCATTTCGACATCTTTTTTGATGTGTTGACAGCATTGCGGGGCCGCAACCGTAGCGATTTGCTGCGTAGTTGGCTCGCTGTGGGTGTCGGTTTGGTCCATACAGCCTCGGGCGACAATGACTTTTGTGGTGTCGCCGGACTAGGTCTCGATATGAAGATCAGCGACGATTGGCGCCTTTTCGCTGAACTTGAGAGTTTAATACATCCGTCTGATTTCGACGACAACAAGAAGTCGTCACTCCTCCCCATGTTGAAACTTGGCGCCTCGTTCGACATAGCCGCCAACCCAACCAGGAGCCGCTCTCGCACCGAAACTCGCGTCTTTTCTAACGATTGGCTCTTCCAAGTGGCGTTTGGCGTCTGTTCGTTCAACTATAGTGGTCTTACCGGCTTTGACGAGCGCCTCTCACAGCTTACACCTGTCTTCGGTTTTGGTCTCGGCAAACGGCTGAACAACATTTGGAATATACGGCTTGCCGTGTCAGGACTTTATGCGCGCAGCAACGAGGAACTATTCTCCTACTATAGTATCAATGGCGACTTGATGCTCGATCTTGTCGGTCTCTTCAACCGTAACAATCTCAACCCAGTTTTCACTGCCCGTCCTTATGTTAGTGCCGGCGTTGCGTCACGTCTTGACGATCAGTCACATTTCCTTTTTTCTCCAGGATGCGGCTTGCAGTTGGTAGTCCGTCCAAGGAAGAATCACGAGATTAGTCTGGACGGTCGTTATATTGTCACCCCCCCACGTTTCGCCCATGTCTCCCAGCCGCAGGGCACGCTCTCAGTTGGTATGGCCACACTCCTTGTAGGTTATGGCTATACCTTCACTCGCAGTAGTTTTTGACTTGGATAGCGGAAATTGTTTATTATTTATTAGACCTTTAAAGATATCAAAAGATAAACTTTTTATTCATAAATCATTAACTAATTATCTTTAACCTTTAACCTTTATCCTTGCTCCTAATAACCCCTCCGCTAACCCAGCTCAATACGCCCTATCCCGCTACCACCCAGCTCAAGTCCTTCCTCGACAGCATGGGTCACCCGTCGGAACAGGTCGATTTGGGCATTGAGTTAGTTAATAGTGTGTTTACTTCCAGCTTTCTCGAGTCCACTTTTCCGTTGGGGCACCCCGTGCGCAGCGGTTATATTGGCACCGTCGATTCTGTTATGCGCTTTCTCAGGGGCGACGACCCTTCCTTGGCTGTGCGTATATGCAGCCGCACCTTTTTGCCCGAGGGTAAGCGCTTCGCCGACATCGACGATCTTGAATGGTCTTTCGGTGCTTCAGGAGTCGAGGACAAGGCACGTTATCTGGCAACATTGTACATTGAGGATTTGGCGGACTATGTTCGTCAGGACCTCGACCCTAATTTCGAGCTTATCCGTTATGCCGAGCATATATGCACCTACGCTGAGACCTTCGACGATATAGCCCTCTGGCTAGAAAAACCTCTAACTCCTGTTGAGAGCGAGATGTTGCGTTTGCTCGACAGTCACCTCCACAACCACCGTCCATCTGTGGTCGCGTTTACTGTCCCTTTCCCAGGTTGTCTTCTTGCGGCGTTACGTTGTAGCCAGCATATCAAGTCCAACTATCCCGACATCGTCGTCTGTCTTGGCGGAGGTTTTCCAAATACCGAGTGGCGCCGTCTCCGTGAGCCACGCTTGTTCGACTATGTCGATTATGTCACCCTCGACGATGGCGAGTTACCGCTCCTAAGGTTGCTTAAACATATTGGTGGCGAGTTGCCAGCCGACAAACTCCTGCGCACCTATTGTCGACATGACGGTGAAGTACGGTACATAAGTTACGAGCATCCCGACATGCCTGTACAGGTGGTCAACGATCGTTTGCCGGCTCCAGATTTCAGTGGTTTACCATTCGGTTTATATCTTTCCACCGCTGATATCGCCAACCCTATGCAGCGTTTGTGGTCATGCGGCCGTTGGAACAAGCTTATGATGGCGCATGGATGCTATTGGGCCAAGTGTGCCTTTTGTGACACTTCGCTCGACTATATAGGCCGTTATGACGCTCCACGCGCCACTACCGTTGTAGACCGAATGGAGCGTGTCATGCGCCAAACATCTTGCAGCGGTTTTCATTTTGTCGACGAGGCATTGCCTCCCAAACTCCTTCGCGAGGTCTGCGAGGAGATATTGCGCCGTCGTTTGGTCGTCTCTTTCTGGGGTAATATACGGTTCGAGAAAGTCTATGATGCTTCTTTTTGCAGCCTCCTTGCGTCGGCTGGGTGCATTGCTGTCAGTGGAGGTCTTGAGGTGGCTTCCGACAGGCTTTTGAAGATGATAGGCAAAGGAGTCAGTGTGCGTCAGACCATTGATGCCGCCCGCAATTTCCGCGATGCCGGCATCTTGGTGCACACCTACTTGATGTACGGATTTCCTACCGAGACATTGGACGAGACGATTGGAGCCCTGGAGAATGTGCGTCAGATGTTCGACGAAGGCATAGTACAGTCCGCATTCTGGCATCGTTATGCAATGACGGTGCATAGCCCCTCGGGGCGTGCCCCTCAGAACTACAGCGCCGTTGTTCGTGGTGTGATTGGAAAGAACCCATTTTGCAACAACGAGATTCCATTCGATTACAATTTTGGATATGACCTCGACGCCGTAGGCGACATACTGAGGATAGCCACATATAACTATATGAATGGTCTTGGTCTTGACATGCCCGCCCGCAAGTGGTTCAAGAATTTAAAAACCACTTTTTAGCGGTATTCCATTAGTCGAAGAATTTCCAGATTATGCCCCAATAGAGCCCAAAATCCTCGAGGGGGTAGTGGGGTAGACTGAAATAGGAGGGGGTGAAACCCATTAGATCCTCAAGCGGTGCGTTGAAGTGGCTTGCCTTGATGTAGATGCTGGCACGTTTGACTTGCAGGTTGATCCAGAAATCGGCAACAAGATAGTTGCCCACCTGTCGGCTGTCCTGACGATAGAATGTGCCCAATACAGGATTCCAACCATCGGCAAGGTAGCGGGTGTGGTAACGCAGGTCAAATCCGGTCTGAACACGCAATGCGTTGTGGAACATCGCAAAGTCAGCGTAAAGGCTGTTCTTGCTCGCAAAAAGGGGCACACGGACCACGTTGTCGTCGCTGCTGTGCTGTACCATCTGCTGCATACGGATGTTGAACCAGCCGAACTGCATGACCGCCGAGAGGCGCCCATGTAGCAGCAATGCCGTGCCGCTGCCCTGCATGGGCAGCATGTTTTCTGTTATCCAAACATTGTCGCTTAGCAAAGAGGCGGAAGTGACGGTCTCAAGGGTACGCAGATGCCCGCGTGTGGTGTCGGGACGGCGCATAAGGTAGCTGACCGATAGTTGTTGCTGTTTAATCTTGTTGTAGCTGTCGATATCCCAGTTGTAAGGGCCTTCGTTGTGGTAAAAGATAAGGTCGGGCGATTTTGCCTGGCTTGTGGCCTTGATGTCGAAAAGGCTGTGGCTGTGGACTTTAATGCGAAGAGCGGCGTTGATGTTGTAGTCTCCGTTGCGGCGGCCACCAGTGCTTTCCTCGGCCGTGGCTGTCAACTGCATTATGTCGGCGAACTTTATTGTTGCCGACGCAAAGGGTGTGACGTTAAACTCTGATATTCCTCCGTCGGGTGTGGCAAATTGAAGGCGGTCGTACTGTGGGCGCAGTCCAAAGGCAAGCACCAGTGGATTGTCCCAGCGGTGGGTCATATATGCGTCGTTGGTCCAGTAGATTTCGGACGACAGGTGCCAGAGGGATGTCGAGTCGTAGAGATATGTGGAGTCGATGGCCGCATTGTTGTAAAACCAGCTGTCGGCCTCGTTGTCGTAAAATATGCGGCGGTGGCGCGACGCATTGAGGTCGAGTGCGAAAACTCCGGTGTTGTATACATGTGGCTGATGGGGGAGGATGGTGTCGTGCCCTATGACAGTGTCGCGCCCGTTGGTGTCTACGACTATGGGGCGGATGTACTGGAACTGTCTGACGGTGTTGTAGCTTTGGTGGATGTTGATTTCGAAGTCGCGCCACTGGTTTTGTGCCTTATACATGTTGACAGGTACTCCGGTACGGCGGTTGTAACTCCAGCAAGAGGTGTCGTTCTGAACGCCTCCGTTTTCCTGCTGGCGCAGTCGGTTGAGGGTTGCGGACGCCTGCAGCTGGTAGCGGGCATCGGCGGAATAGTAGTTTGTGGATAGATCTATGAGGTGGTCGGTGACGCTGCTGTTTGTGTATTGTCCGTCACGGCTGACAAGGTCGTAAAGGAAGGCTATGTTCCAGCGGGGCTTTATGTTCTGGGTGTGGGTTATGTGGAGTTGGTAGTCCTCGTTCAGTGAGCTGCCGTAAGAAAGGATGGTGTAGGGCGTCTGTGTCTGAAACAGCCTGTAGCGGTGCAACGACTGGTATACAGGGTAGGGGGTGGAACTAGGTGCGAGAACGGAGAGATGTGACTGGCCGAGCGCCCCGAGGCATAGATAATAGTCACCATCTAGTGTATGGACGGGGTTGTTCATCTGTATGCCCGTGGGGTCGAATGTGGGTTGACGCAGTGCGTACAATTTGACGGCTCTGCTGGAGAGCGGGAAATCGAAAACACGCATACGCAGAACCGAGTCCGACTCGGTTCCGCTGTCGTAGATGATGCCTTGCGGAGTCTGGTCGAGGGTGGAATCGGGCTGGTCGTCGTTATAGTAGAGGCTGTTGCCAGGACGGTTGTCGGTGCGGGTGCCGGTACTGTTGCTTCCCCTTGTTATGGACAATGGTTGTTGCGCTATCGTTGTTTGTGACGACAGCAGGAATAGTAGCAGGATTGTAAAATGAATTCTCTTCATTTTAGTTTTGGCTGTGGAGGAAGCGCTCTACATCGATAGCGGCCACGCATCCCTTGGCGGCGGCCACGCAGGCTTGGCGGTAGTTTGGGTCGCAGACGTCGCCTGCGGCGAAGACTCCAGGTATGCTCGTGGCACTGCTTGGATTCTGAACTTTGATGTAGCCAGCCTCGTCGAGTTCAAGCTGTCCGTCGAGGAAGTCTGTGTTGGGCTGGTGACCGATGGCGACAAAGAAACCCGCAATGTCGAGGCGTGTAATCTCGCCAGTTTTGACATTCTTGATGTCGGCTCCAACAACGCCGTCCATGTCATTGCCAATGATTTCCTGTGTCACGCTGTTCCAAAGCACCTCGATTTTTGGGTTGGTGAGCACACGGTGCTGCATGGCTTTTGAGGCGCGCAGCTCGTCGCGGCGCACAATCTGGTACACCTTGTGGCACAAGGTGGCAAGATAAGCGGCTTCCTCGCAGGCAGTGTCGCCACCACCCACGACGGCCACGTCGAGGTTCTTGTAGAAAAAGCCGTCGCATGTGGCGCAGGCAGATACACCTTGTCCGTAAAATTTCTTCTCGCTCTCAAGGCCAAGCCATCGCGCGGAGGCGCCAGTGGCTATGATAACGGTCTCAGCCTCGATAGTTTCACCTTTGTCGTCGATGGCAGTGAATGGACGTTTGGAGAGGTCTATCTTCTCTATCGCTCCGGGACGCATCTGGGTGCCGAAACGTAGGGCCTGTTTGCGCAGGTCGGCCATCATAGCGGTGCCGGATATGCCTTCGGGATAGCCTGGGAAATTCTCTATCTCGGTGGTGATAGTCAATTGTCCTCCAGGCTGGATGCCTTCATAGAGCAAGGGTTTGAGGTCTGCGCGTCCGGTATATATGCCTGCGGTGTAGCCCGCGGGGCCGGAACCGATAATTAAACAACGGGTAGAAATCATGGGATGTTTTTTAGTTTAAAGGGGTATTGGGGTTAAAAGGGTTTTAATGGTTGGAGGGAATTTAGAACGACAGAGTCACGCCGGCTTGTATAAGGCGGTTGAACTGACCTTTGTTGCTTTTGAAAATGCGGTAGGTTCCAGTGCCGTTCTCCTTGGCGGTGTTAAGTATTGAGTTGTAAAAGCGTATGTCGGCACCGAAGTGGTCTGTAAAGCGGTAGCGCAGTTCCAAGCATATGGGCAGGGCGTCGAAGCGTTTGTAGTTCTCTGACTGCAGGTTGTCGTAGGCACCGTCAGTAGTGACGTTGGCTTTGGCCAGTATGGCAGGGGCAATGCCGGCGCCAATACGCAGCTGGTGATTGGTCATGAAATCGTACGCTATCATTAGCGGCACTTCCACGTATAATAAAGATATATGTCTGTCGATTGCGTTGTTGTCTATCCGTGACCCTTTCTGCGTCAGTCCTATTTCGACGACGAAGCGCCAACAACCGTCGTCGCTTATTGGGAACGACGTGTTTACTCCTCCGTGGAATCCAATCTTGTTGTAATTGCCGGAGGCGTCACCGTCTATCTGACAGAAATTGAGGCCTCCGCGAAGCTCAAAGTCGAACTCGCGTTGATGGCCTCTTTTTTTGTGCTGTGCGTTCACGGTACCAGCCATCATAAGCATCACCGCAAAAGCTAGTATTGTAGTGAATGTTTTCATTATTTCATCTTTTCTACCAATCGTGTCGTTGACTCGCCAGGTACAAGGCTCAAAAGCTCCAGACGGCCTCCGTGAGCCTCGACGAAGTCGGCTCCCACCACATTATCATGATTGTAGTCGCCTCCCTTTACAAGGATGTCAGGACAGATTGCTGTAATTAGGTTGAGAGGGGTGTCTTCCTCGAAGACCACCACATAGTCGACAAAACCAAATGCGGCCAACACACTTGCACGGCTTGCCTCGTTTGATACAGGACGGCTCTCGCCTTTGAGTCGGCGTACCGAGTTGTCGCTGTTAAGTCCTACAACAAGGAGGTCGCCAAGGTCGCGGGCGCGGCTAAGATAATCGACATGTCCGCGGTGTACCAAATCGAAACAGCCATTGGTGAACACCACCTTGAGGTTGCGCTCTCCTTGACGCAGTCGGGCAAGTTTTTCGGTCAGTTCGCCGAGGGTTACAATCTTTGCGTAGATACTGTCGTGGTGATTCATACAGCGTTGCTTTTTTTCTTCAGTAGCGAGAAATAGACAAGGTAGGCCAATCCGAATACCAGAACGACGGCTTGTTGCGAGCTCCACAGCAGCCATCCGCACGCCAGACCGGTGGTTTCGCCTATACCGTATAGAGCCAGAGCCTGCCACACAAGGACGGGATAGGCGCCAAGTCCGCCTTGCGAAATCATCATTCCCACTGATCCAAACAGGTATATCACAAAGGCTGTTGGAAATCCAAGTTGTGTCGTCTCGGTGAATGCTTCGAGGATAATCCATCCTCCAGCTATATACAGAAAATAGATTATAAGACTGTAGAACAAAAATAACAGGGTTGATTTAAGTCCCATGTGCAGGATGCTCTTCACACCGTCCACACATCCTTTGATCAGTTCGACAGCTTTACGGTAGAGACTGAAATTCATTAGCCGATGGTGGAAAAGCTTGTAAAGCACAAACAAGACAATGAGCAGTAGCACGCCTGCTGCTGCGATACCCGCCAGCGTTGGCAGCGAGCTGAATTTCTCAGATAAGGAATCGTAGATGAAATCTTTCACGCTGCTGAACATAAGCAGGAATCCCATCAGGACGATAATCACAAACATCAACGTGTCGAACAGCCGCTCTGTAACCACTGTTCCCAACGATTTTTCCATCGGAATGCTTTCGCTTGTGCGTAGCATCGCACAACGCATTACCTCGCCCAGACGCGGAAAAGCCAGGTTGGCAAGGTAAGTCACCATCACGGCGCCAAAGGTGTTGTTGACGGTAGGGTGGTAGTTGAGAGGTTTAAAAAGCAGCCGCCAACGCAACGCTCGCGTGAAGTGCGCCACAAGGCTCGCCACCATGGCCACACCTACCCAGCCCCATTTGGCTGAGAGGAACGACTGCCATATCGCGGCTTTTTCGTCGGCGTCAAGTTTAAGCAGAAACCAATAGATGAAGAAGATTCCGATGCCGAGGAATACTATGAATTTCAGTATGTCGCCCAGCTGTCGTTTCATTGTAACTTGTTGTCTTTTGGGAAGATGACCGTTGGATGCCAACTCTTTGCCTCCTCAAAGTCCATCGATGCATAAGAGGCTATGATAAGCAAGTCGCCAACGCCGGCTTTGTGAGCCGCCGCCCCGTTGATGCCGATAACGCCACTGCCGGCCTCGCCTTTGATTATGTATGTGGAGAATCGTTCGCCGTTGGTGATGTTGTATATATCCACACGTTCGTTCTCAATCATGTTGGCGGCGTCGAGAAGCGTTTCGTCAATCGTGATACTTCCGATATAGTCAAGGTTGGCTTCGGTAACGGTAACTCTATGTATTTTAGATTTTAAAACCTCAATAAACATAGGCGAAAATTTTTGCAAAGATACACAAAATAAATGGAATTACGATTCCTTTTGTCGCCTGTTTTGCGTCAACTGAAGATAAAGAAAAGCAGGATGCAGACCAATAGCGTGTATATCATTATTTTGCCTGCCGGTATGGGTTTGAAGCGGTCCATGTCGTCATCCTCGAAACGGCGGTTGATGCGTCGTTTTACCGTCGAATCTTTTGTGGCCTCGCGTGGAGTCTCTATTATGTTACCTTCGCTGTCGAAACGCGATACATAGTGGAATTGCGGCTTTTCCCTTTTTTTGAAGAAGTCCTTCAGGCTGAGTTTCTGTTTCTCCTGACGCTCCTTGCGCTCAATGGCCCGAACTTTGCGCTGGAAGTACACCAGGTCGCTATCGGTCTCAGTAGTCTCAGTACTTTGCGTGGAATTCTCAATTGACGCTCTCGCCTCGTCGTCCAACGGTAGCCCGTTTTCCAACCGGTATTTGGTTTTTAGTTTTTCCCACTCATCTTTCTCGGGGTCGTAAAATCTTGGCCTATAATGAAATTGCTGTGGCTTTGGCGTATAAAACATTGGCATAGCTCTATTCTCCTTATTATAGGTTTAATAACGTGAGAAAACAGTTTTTATTGTGTGATTTGGGCGGAAGCAGTAACAGACTCCACAATCACTATGTCCATGGGCACATCGAACGGCTCGACAGGTATTTCGTCAAAAAGCTGGAAATCAAAAGCGACACCGACCTTGAAGGCGTTGGGTGTAGATTTTAGCATACGGTCGTAGAAACCCCTGCCGCGTCCCATGCGGTTGTTGTTGCGGTCGAATGCCACGCCGGGAACCACAATCATGTCGATGCTGTCCAATTTGTCAAAGATTGGTCCCACGGGTTCGGGAATTCCGAATTGCGGACCAGGATGCATGCTTTCGGGTCCTGTATAGCGGCGCAACAGCAGGTCGTCTCCATCCACGCAGGGCAAAAGGATACATTTCCTCTCGTACCATCGGGTGACAAGATCGTGTGTGTACACTTCGTCGTCCATCGACCAATAGAGAAGAATTGTTTGCGAAGCCACAAATTGCGGCATAACCTCAACCTGCCGCATCACAGACTGCGAGCGGATGATTTTTTCATCTAAAGAAACGGCGTTTTTGGCCTTCCTTACAAGTTTCCTAAGTTCCTGTTTGTCCATTAGAACGGCAGATCGTCGTCCGAGTCGGCAGGCTGTGAAGCAAAAGGAGTATCCTGCGGAGCGGCTGCGGGAGCCTGTGGAGTGGCTTGTGGAGCAGCGGGAGCAGCGGCTGCGGGAGCGGCGGCACCTGAGAATGGAACAACGCGGATGCAACGGAGGTCGGTGTACCAACGGTCCTGATACTCGCGCGACTCGGGTGAGAAAGTGACTACCACGGGCGAGTTCATAACCAGCGAGTTGAGCATAGCCAAACGATCTTCGCCGAAGAGTGTGAAAGCGATTTGACGCGGATAGGTGTCCTCAGTTTCAATAACAAATCCGCCCCTGACCCAGGGACCACGCTGTGATTCGCCACGCACTTCAGGCAGAATCTTGATTAATCTTCCAGTAATATCCATATAATTATTAATTGTTAATTATCAAAACAATAATTCCCCACGAATGGATTATTCCCACTCTTTTATTGGTTTACAAAAGTACACAAAAAAGTAATAAACGTGTCAAAAAGTTATGAACACAATGTGAATTGCGGCAATGACATGACGCCTCACACGATTTTTTTTCGTTGCTGATTGTTGTTGTTTGTGCGTTTGTTCTCTTTGGTGCGGCGAGGAGCTATCGGTTTGTCATACGTTTGAAGTATAACATCAGTATCGTGGTTATCAGAGCCATGACCACAATGATGATCCAAAAGGCTGTGGTGTTGCTGATGAACGGGAAGTCGACATTCATGCCGAAGAGACTCGCAACCACTGTCAGCGGAAGCATGATGGTGCTGAAGTAGGTAAGCACGCGCATGATGTCGTTGGTGCGGTTGGTCTGCAGCGAGTCAAATGTCTGTGAGAGACCCTCAACCAACTCACCATAGTCTTCAACCAAGTCATACATTTTCTGATATTGGTCGAGGATATCGCCCCAGTAGTCCTCCATATCCACCTGCTCTGGGTCTACAAAACCTTTGATACCACCGCTTTCGAACATGTGAAGCACACGCAACTGAGGTTTGAACGATGTGTTAAGCAGGATTACATTGCGTCGTGTTGTGGAAATAAGCTCGATGATGTTGCGTGCTTTCTTGTTGAAAATGTCGTAGTTGATAAGGTCCACCTCAGATCCGATGCTCAGGATGAGTTGGTATGTCTCGAGCATCAGTCTGTCGAGGATGGTGTAAAGCAGCAGGTCGCTGCAGGAAAAGGCGTTGAGTGTGTCCTCGTCCTGTTCGGCGAGGTCTTCTTTTACTTCGTCGAAGAGTTTCTTCACCACCCAGTGCGATTTGCCAATGGTGATAATATAGTCCTTGCCCCAGAAGATTTTAACTTCGCGGATTCGGACATTCTTATTTCCTTTGTCGAAATATGGAAAGTTGAGAATCAGGAAGTAGTAGTCATCGTATTCGTCTATTTTCGGACGTTGGTTTGTGCCACGAACGTCCTCAATATCCAAAGGGTGGAAATTGTATTCTTCGAGCAGATAGCGGAAGTCGTCCTCGCTGGGACTGGTGATATGCTGCCATTTTATAGAGCCGTGCTGTATGGTCTCAATCATGGTTTCCTCCCTTCTTTTTTAGGCGATCACTTTGGTGGTCAATGTTCTACATTCCTTTTATGATTTAGTTTGAAATTGCAAAAATACAAAAAATAACCCAATTATAAGGTTTGAAGCAAAAAAAGTTGAGTAAAGTTTTTAGGGGAGGTATTGAGGTATAAGGATGTTGCCCGCAAGATCGAGGGATTGCAATGTCGGAGGAATGCGATTGTGGGACTATTTGCGTATCATCTTAAGCGTTTGGGTAATGCTGGGTGTGGTGATACGGAGAAGATACAGACCATGTGGGAGGACACTGAGGGTGCGCTCGGTGAGGGGAGCCGATATCGAACCGCTGTATATAGCTTTGCCCTGCTGGTTGAATACCGTGATGGTTGCATTGTGTTGGCTCTCTGATGTGTACAATGAAACATTGCCGTTTGAAGGATTGGGGATTATCTTGAACGGTTGCGTTTCAGGCATCTTTTCGATGCCTACTTCAAAATTGAGGGCTTTGCTGAAATCGGGAATACCATATCCGAGATTATTGGCAGGATTGTCGGCGAGGCTACCCCATGCACGTACGCTGTCGCAGAGTTGGTAGGGAGTGAGGTAGGGGCATCGCTGCATGACGCAGGCCATCATGCCGCACAGAATGGGAGACGCGAAGGAGGTTCCGTTAGTGGAACTTACTAGGTTATTGGTAACAATCATCAAGGCGTTTTCTCCACGTGCGCCGACATCTGGTTTACTACGGCCATCGCCGGTGGTGCCATAGCTGCTGAAATGTGCGTAGTTGCTGTGCTCGTCGACAGCGCCGACAGTGAGTGCGTGTTCAGCGTCGCCGGGGGCTCCGAGTTTATCCCTGCCTTCGTTGCCGGCGGCAACGACTATGAGTATGCCTTTGGCGGTGGCTATCTCTGCGGCTCTCGAACTTGGCGGAGTGTGGCCGTCAAGCATCGAGTCGGTATAGTTGAATGGGGCGTTGCCGAGATTTCTGTAGCCCAGCGAGGTGTTGACGAGGTCG